>ENA-UEPH01001589-UEPH01001589.1-human-gut-metagenome-genome-assembly--contig:-NODE-1589-length-20162-cov-7.694548_pt1 | contig 20162 bp, 18 predicted proteins | sample MGYA00242891_ERZ507898 | MGnify/ENA primary metagenome ERZ507898 (study PRJEB26167, sample SAMN06115411) | human gut metagenome | host: Homo sapiens | place: China:Guizhou | collected 2014-10-15... | reverse complement strand
TGGTGAGGACCACGCATCCGGCCGCGAACTGCTCATCGTGGCCGAACTGAACGGCGAACACCGAGGTGATCGCAGCGGCAGGGCAGCACTCCAACAGTAGCACCACCTGTGCGCTCATGCCGAAGCGCAGCAGACCCAGCGCCGCAAAGGCCGCCAGACACACCGCCGGGATGACCAGCATCCGCAGCCCAGCCAGTTTCCAGATGTGTCGGTCGCAGACGATCTGCTTCAGGTCGCCCGTGGCGATGAGGATGCCGGTGATGAGCATGGAAAGCGGGGTGTTCATGTTGCTCAGCAGTTCCAGCGGCTGGGCGATGAGGGCGGGCACCGGGATCTGCAGCAGGTAGACGGCGAGGCCCACCACCATCGCATACAGCACCGGGGTGCGCAGCAGGCTGCGGGCCACTTCCTTCGGGCTGGAACTGCCGCTGACCATGCCGTAGCCCATGGTCCAGAGCAGGATATTGAACACGGTCACGTAGGCGCTGGCGTAGAGCAGCCCCTCCGACCCAAACAGCGCCGAAATGAGCGGGAAGCCCATATAGGCTGCGTTGGAGAAGACCGATGCGAACCGGAAGATGGGGGCCCGGCGGTCTTTCTGCCGGGCGGTCAGGGCCAGCGTCAGCACGGTGCCGATGAGGATGGCCAGAACACTCAGCCCGAACGCGGCCAGCAGGTTGTGCAGGATCTCCTCGCTGAAGTCCATCATGTAGGAGTGGACGATCATGGCCGGAACGACCAGATAGACCAGCAGGTTCGAAAGAGTCTGCCGCCCTTCCGGCTTCAGCACACCGGTCTTGATGGCGGCCGCGCCCGCCCCGATGAGCAAAAACAACACGATGACCTGCTGTGCGCAGATAAGTGCCAGTTCCATTTTCAAATTCCTCCCAGCCAAATAAATACAAGCATGAATACAAGAAAAGGTATAGCACAAAACAGGGGATTTGGCAAGAGAAAAAATGAAACCCTCGCCGGTTTGCTTTTGCTCGCGGCCTCGCCCTTTGGGAGAGGTCGCATTGCAAAGCAATGACGGAGAGGGTCTCTTTCACAAAATCACATTCTTGATGAGCAGCGAGACGCTGCCGTCGGGGTCATGGAGGAACTCCACTTCCGACTCGGAGGACAGGATCTCGGTGGGGATCTTCACCTCGATGCCGCTGGCGGTGTGGATGCTGCGGCTCTCCATCCGGCGGATGCGGGCGGGGGAGACCGTGACGGGCTGCTGGGCCTGCGCCGGCTCGAGGACGTCGCTTTTCTCCACATAGTCGTCGAAGGGGACAGCCGCCAGCGGGTATTCCTCAGCAAGCTGCTGGCGCACCTGCTCGACCGTCACCTTGTTGTCGTTGTCAGCGGCCTGATTGGCAATGAGCATGGCCACCTGTGCCTCCACGTGGGGCTCGTCCTGATAGTTCTCCTGCACGGCCTGGACGGCGGCGTCCTGAATGGCCTGCAGCTTTTTCTTTTCCGGCTCGGCGGTGGTGTACTGGAAAACGACGGTGGAAAGATAAAACTCCTTGTGGCCGTCGATGTCGAACTTTTTCTCCAGCAGCTTCATGGAGTAGTCGGTCAGGTCCACCAGTGCGCCTTCCTCCACCTTGCCGCTCTGGGTGGGCAGGCAGGCCCGCTGCTGGATGATGGAGTTGACCGGCGCACCGTCTACGCTCTCGGTGTAGTGGGTGTAGCCGTTTTTATAGTTGAGCTTGAGGATGCCCAGCCACGGCTGGCCGTCCCGGGTGAAGTCCACCACGGCGAGGTCGGCCCCCGGAATGGTGGTATGAGCGTGCATATAGTCGAACAGCACGCCCGCAATGCGGCAGGACAGGTCGATAAAGTCCTTGTTCTGTTCCAGCTCGTACCGGAATGCCGAGTCCGGCAGGGGGCGGCACTGGCGGATGTCGTCGCTGGCAAGCAGCTTTTCGATGTGGTATTGCAGATAGGCCGTCTTTTCGGCTGTCATCTCCATGCAGCTGCCGCTGAGCACGGGGGCATCCAGCGTGGTATCCAGAACGTGGAGAATGGCCTGATGTACGATGATCTCCATATATGAACCTCTTTTTTGTATACAAGAAATCTCAAATCACCTGTCAGTATAACACAACCCGGCCCAAAAGGCGAGAATGACTTGAAGCTCTGTGGCAGAAATGTTATACTTGGCCCAGAAACACCTATTATATAGGGCAAAAGAAGGGAGACTTCCGGTATGGAATTTCGGGAAAAGCCGATGCAGAACCTCATCCGCATCAAGGAGAAGGAGATCTGCAAGAATGTGCAGGCGCTTTTGCTGGACGGCGAAAGCATCGTGGGCGCATACAAGACGGTGCGCGATCAGGCTGTTTTTACGAGCCACCGCATTTTCATGGTGGATATGCAGGGCGTTACCGGCACCCGGCAGGAGATCTTCGTCCTGCCCTACCGGAAGATTGTCCACTTCGGCATCCAGACGGCAGGCTTCGGCGACCCATTGCAGACTTCGGAACTGACGGTCTGCTACGCCGACGAGCACGAGATGAAGTTCGGCTTCATCGGGCAGGAAGAGCTGCTGGCTGTGGCGCAGGCCATCAGCCGGTGCATCCTGTAAAATAAAAATGCAACAAAACGGGACAGCCCCGCTCTGAGATGTGCCAGAGCGGGGCTGTCCTGTTTTGCTGTGATGATGAATAATGAAGAATGGATGATGGCGTTTTCAGCAGGCGCGGCCAGCCTCGAGCATATAGCGCAGGAAGCCGGTGACATCAGCGGGGTCGCTCACGCTGATGCTGAAGCCCTTCTTGGGAGCGTCCAGGGTCTGGAAGATGGCGGAAGCCTCGTTGTCCTTCTTGAGGTCACAGGTGGAGCCATTGTCCAGATGCAGGATGACGCTGCCGCGGCTTGCGGCGACCTGTTTCATGAAGCGGTTTTTATCAAAATATTCGATGCGAAGCATAATAAATACCTCCGTGTTCGGTAAAGTGTGTAAGACTTCTGCAAAAGCCTTGTGGGTCGGGGTGCGGGCGGCATCGCGGCCTTGGAGCTGTGGGACAGTGCGCAGACCCTTGGAAGTGGGTTGTATCTGCCCCGTTTCAGTGCTATACTGAGCTTATCAGCTCCGATGAAATAATACCACGAAACCGGCACGAATGATAGAACAAAAACACATTCTTTATACAACAAAATCGGCTTTGATAAAAAATCTTCAATGTATTGGGGAAAGGAATTGGCGAATATGGCACTAAATATCAGCTCCAACATCGTCGCCAGCGAAAAGGGCAGGGAACTTGTGCAGCACGGCAGCGCGCTGTTTCCCATCGCCTGCTATGCCGAGGATCTGTCCAGCTATTCGGTGGCGTGGCACTGGCACGAAGAGTTTGAATATGTGCTCTGCACGAAGGGGCCGCTCCATGTGGACGTCAACAAGACCCGCCTCACCTTGCAGACCGGGCAGGGAGTGTTCATCAACTCGGGCGTCCTCCACGCGGTGGAGCAGGCACCGGAAGGCACAGCCCTGCTCCACTCGGGCGTGTTCCATCCGCGGCTCGTGGGCGGTATGGACACCATCTTCTGGCAGAAGCTCATCCGCCCCATGACCCAGCCCGATGCCCCGCCATTTTTCCTTCTGGATGGGTTGGTGCCGTGGCAGAAACAGGTGCTGGACTGTCTGCACGAGAGCTGGAAGGCCGTGTCGGACGAACCCTTCGACTACGAGAACCGGGTGCGCTACTACCTCTCGCTGGCCCTGCGGCTGCTGAGCACCCAGTGCGTGGGCGGGCGGACGAAAGTCTCCCAGCAGGAGCAGATCGCCTCCGAGCGGATGAAGCAGATGCTCCGCTTCGTGGAGGAACACTACGCGGAAGAGCTGACAGTCCAGCTCATCGCGGGCAGCGTGGCCCTCAGCGAGAGCGCCTGTCTGCGCAGTTTCAGGCAGATGCTGGGCATCACGCCCATCCAGTACGTCAAGCAGTACCGGGTGGAAAAGGCCGCTGAGCTGCTCCGCTCCACCCGGCTCAAGACCGGCGAGATCGGCGCGGAGTGCGGCTTCACCGATGGCAGCTACTTTATCAAGATCTTCCGGGAGATAAAACATTGTACTCCCAAAGAATACCGTATGAAATTTTGTTGAGATGTGAAAAAAGGAGAAATCTGCCCCGTGCAGCGTGCATTTACATCCGGCCCCATCACCGGCAGCATCCTGCTGGGCCTCTGCATGGGCAGCGGCGCGGCCATCTCGATGTAGTATGGCAGTGGTGAGTACGATAAAATGCGCCAGAGCGTCTTCAAGTCCTTCGCTCTCATTGCGGGCATGGCGCTGGCGGACGCTATCGGCATTGGTTACTATCTGGTGAAACATAGAAAGGAGACACTATGAAGATCGAGCACATCGCCCTGTACGTCAACGACCTCGAGGCCGCAAAGGACTTCTTTGTGCGCTATTTTGACGCCGTGCCGAATGCGGGCTACCACAACCCGAGGACGGACTTCCGCTCCTACTTTCTCACGTTCGCGGACGGCGCACGCCTGGAGCTGATGAACAAACCCGGGATGTCCGACGAGCCGAAGCCTGCCGCCCGCACCGGATACGCGCACATCGCGTTCAGCGTCGGCAGTCGGGAGAAGGTGGATGCGCTGACGGCCCGCCTCAAGGCCGACGGCCTCGAAGTCCTCAGCGGCCCCCGCACCACCGGAGACGGCTATTATGAAAGCTGTGTCCTTGCGGTGGAAGGAAATCAAATCGAGATAACGGTGTAACCCAAAAGAGCAGAGCCTGCGGTGAAAACCCGCAAGTCTCTGCTCTTTTTATTTGCATATCAGCCCAGAAGCACCACGATGCCCGCTACGGCCAGCGAGATGATGAGGAACATATTTTCTGGGCCGAGTATCGCACAGGGGCCGGGAAAAACTACAAAAAGCCCAAAATACACGACGAAAATATTGTATTGGTTGCGCAACGACCTGTGAAAGAAATGAGAAAACTAAAACTTTTTAGATAAAACTATTGACAATGGTGGCCTCGCGAGTATAATTGCCTTATCAAATCGTTCAAAACATTTAACTAAATGACGTGAACTGATTTGACCGAACAAGATACGATAGTACAACACACATACACAAGATAAAAGGAGAAAATCACCATGACTTTTGAGGATATGAAGAAGATCGTCGTTGACACCCTGAACTGCGAGGAGGAGAAGGTCACGATGGAGGCCAGCCTGACCGAGGACCTCGAGGCCGACAGCCTGGACGCTGTGGAGCTGAACATGGCTCTGGAGGACGCCTTCGGTGTCTCCATCCCCGACGAGGAGCTGGCCAACATGAAGACCGTCGGCGACATCTTCAACTACCTGACTGCACACGCTGAGGCATAACGATGAACGACATCAGAGACCTGCTCCCGGGCCGGATGCGGGAGCGTACCTTCCAGCTCAAAGCCCGGCGGGACACCGGTGTGGCGTGGCATGAGCCGCAGTTTGTGGAATGCAAGCAGTGCGGCCGCCGTGCCACCCGCCAGATCTGGGCCAAGAGCCTCTTCGTCTGCCCCAACTGCGGCAATCACCAGCCCATCGGCGCGTACTACCGCCTGAGTCTTGTGTTGGACAGCGGAAGTTTCCGGGAGCTGGACGCAGAGCTGGCCCCGCAGGACGTGCTGGGGTTCCCGGGCTATCCCGAAAAGCTCAGCGCCCAGACCCAGAAGACGGGCCTCAGCGAGGCCGTTGTCGCGGCAGTGGGCCGCATCGGCGGCGTGTCGGTGGTGGCCGCCGTGCTGGACAGCCGCTTCTTTATGGGCAGCATGAGCACGGCCGTGGGCGAGAAGATCACCCGCGCCATCGAGTACGCGGCGGCGAAAAAACTGCCGCTGGTCATCTTTTCGGCCAGCGGCGGCGCCCGGATGCAGGAGGGCATTTTCAGCCTGATGCAGATGGCCAAGACCAGCGCCGCCATCGAGCGCTTTTCGGCCAAGGGCGGGCTGTACATCAGTGTGTTGACCCACCCCACGACCGGCGGCGTTACCGCCAGCTTTGCCAGCCTTGGCGACATCATGCTGGCCGAGCCGGGCGCACTCATCGGTTTTGCAGGCCCCCGCGTCATCGAGCAGACCATCGGCGAGCGCCTGCCCGAGGGCTTCCAGCGCAGCGAGTTCCAGCTGGAACACGGCTTTGTAGACAAGGTCGTACCCCGCAGTGAGCTCCGCGCCACCCTCATCCAGCTGCTGCAGCTCCACGCAGGCGGGAGGAAAACAGAATGATAAAAGAACTTCTGGAGCAGCTTGCTCCTTTGGACGCCCAGATCGCTGCCCTGCGGGGCGGCGCACAGGACGAGGAGAGCCAGATGGCCGCTATCACGGCCCACGCTTCCGAGCTGGCCGAACTGGCCGTGGAGGAGGATGAGATCCTCCGCTGCTGCGGCCCGCTGACCGCTGAGGATCGGGTCTTTCTGGCCCGCCATCCCGAGCGCCCCCACATCGACGAGACCATCAACGCCCTGTTCACCGATTTCTTTGAGCAGTGCGGCGACCGTCAGTGCCGGGAGGACAGCGCCATCCTGGGCGGCATCGCCCGCTTCCACGGGATGCCTGTGACCGTCATCGGCCACCGCAAAGGTTCCACACTGGAAGAGAACATGGCCTGCAACTTCGGTATGCCGGGACCGGAGGGCTATCGCAAGGCCCTCCGTCTCATGAAGCAGGCCGAAAAGTTTGGCCGCCCCATCATCACCTTCATCGACACGCCGGGCGCATACCCCGGCAAGGAGGCTGAAGAGCGGGGACAGGGCGAGGCTATCGCCCGAAACCTGATGGAGATGAGTGGCCTGACGGTTCCCGTCATCGCTGTTGTCACCGGCGAAGGTTCTTCCGGCGGCGCACTGGCACTGGGTGTGGCAAACCACATCCTCATGCTGGAAAATGCCGTCTACTCGGTGCTCAGCCCTGAGGGTTTCGCCAGCATCCTGTGGAAGGATTCCTCCCGCAGCGGCGAAGCCTGCGAGATCATGAAGCTGACCGCACAGGACCTCTACAAGGACGGCATCGTCGAGGAGATCATCCCGGAGCCTGTGGGCGGCGCACAGCGCAGCCACGCGGCCCTGTTTGCCGCCATGGATACGGCCCTGAAAAACCACCTCACCGCCCTCTGCAAGATGAGCGGCAAGGCACTGGCCGACCAGCGGTACAAAAAATTTCGTCAGATCGGAGAAGCGAAACGAGCATGAACGGTTTGCAGTTGATCGCCACCGGCGGAGCTCTGCCCGGCCGCACGGTCACCAATGAAGAGTTGAGCCGCACCGTGGACACCAGCGACGAGTGGATCACCACCCGCACCGGCATCCGCGCCCGCCACTGGTGTACGGAGGAAGAATCCGCCGCTACGCTGGCCATCGCGGCGGCAAAGCAGGCGCTGGAGCGCAGCGGTCTTTCGCCGCAGGATATTGCCTGCTGTGTCTGCGCGACCCTTTCGGCCCCTGACGCCACCCCAAGTGTGGCCTGTCAGGTGCAGCGGGCGCTGAGTCTGCCCGAAAACCGCCCCGCGCTGGATGTCAACGCCGCCTGCTCGGGCTTCATCTACGGCACCGCCGTGGCCCGCGGCCTGATGGCGACGCTGGGTGGACGGTACGCCCTCGTGGTGGGCTGCGAAGCGCTGTCCCGCCTGATGGACCAGACCGACCGCTCCACCTGTGTGCTCTTCGGCGACGGTGCGGGCGCAGCGATCTTTGAACTGTGCGACGCACCGTTTGCGATCACGCTGGGCGCACGGGGCGACGAGGCTATCCACGCAGGAGGCCCCTGCCGCACCGGCTCGGCCCCCATCAGCATGGACGGACGTGCCGTCTTCCGCTTTGCGGTGGACGCACTGCCCCGCTGTCTGCACGCGGTGCTGGACGAGACGCAGCTGGCGCTGGACGATGTGGACTGGGTGGTCTGCCATCAGGCCAACAGCCGCATCATCGACCACTGTATAAAAGCGCTCCACGCCGACGCCGCAAAGTTCTACAAGAACATGGACCGCCACGGCAACACCAGCGCGGCCAGCATCCCGGTGGCCCTCAACGAGATGGCCGAAGCCGGTCTGCTCAAAGCCGGGCAGAAGGTATCCTGCATCGGCTTCGGCGGCGGATTGACCTGGGGCGGGATGCTGGTTACGTATGAACCTCTCCGTCAGCGCTGATGCGCTGACACCTCCCCTATCGAGGGGAGGCCTTGGCAGGCCGGGCCACTTTGCACTGATTGCCGAAAGCTTTTTATGGCGCAAAAGAGCGGGCCTTGCTTACGAGGGCAGGAACTTCTGGACAAACGCACCTTGTCAAGCCGGTGCTGACCTGGACAACAGGGCACTGCCGTTTCCGAAATACTGAGCTTTGCTCGTCCAGCGTGGACTTGACCGGCACGCCAGTGGCTCCCCTGTCAGGGGAGCTGTCTGCGAAGCAGACTGAGAGGTTCTTCCCGGGTGAGCGCTCTAAAGTAAAACCTATCAATAGGACGATTTACATGAAATTACTCAACGAGATATTAGGCACGAAATACCCCATCATTCAGGGCGGCATGGCCAACATCGCCACCGGCGAGTTTGCTGCCGCCTGCTCCAACGCCGGTGCGTTGGGTCTTATCGGCGCAGGCGGCATGAACGCTGAGACGCTGCGGGAGAACATCCGCCGCTGCAAGGCGCTCACCGACAAGCCCTTTGGCGTCAACATCATGCTGATGCACCCCCAGGCCGACGAGTTTGCCAAAATCGTCGTGGAAGAGGGCGTCAAGGTCGTCACCACCGGCGCAGGCAACCCCGGCAAGTACATCCCCATGTGGAAGGAAGCCGGTATCAAGGTCATCCCCGTGGTGGCGGCGGCCGTTCTGGCCAAGCACCTTGCCCCTCTGGGCGTGGATGCCGTCATCGCCGAAGGCACCGAGAGCGGCGGCCATGTGGGCGAGATGACCACCATGGCCCTTGTCCCCCAGGTGGTGGATGCTGTAGATGTCCCTGTCATCGCGGCGGGCGGCATCGCCGATGGCCGCCAGCTGGCGGCAGCCTTCGCACTGGGAGCCTGCGGCGTTCAGGTGGGTACCTGCCTGCTGGTCAGTGAGGAATGCCCCGTCCACGAGAACTACAAGGCCGCGCTTCTGCGCGCCAAGGACAGCGACACCATCGTCACCGGCCGCATCGGCGGCACCCCCGTCCGTGTGCTGAAAAACCGGATGAGCCGCGAGTATGTCCGGCAGGAAAAGGCCGGTGCCGACAAGATGGAGCTGGAAAAATACACGCTGGGCAGTCTGCGGCGCGCCGTCTTTGAGGGCGATACCGCCACCGGCAGTCTGATGGCCGGTCAGGTGGCCGGTATGCTCCACGAGGTGCGGCCTGTGGCTGAGATCCTCGACGAGCTGTGGGAGAGCGGGAGGCAGCGGATGCATTCGCTGAGCGAGTTATGCTGACCCTCGCAGGCAAGCCGCTGGCCGTGCCTGTCTTACAGGGCGGCATGGGCGTGGGCGTTTCCCTCGGCGGGCTGGCCGGTGCGGTCGCGGCCTGCGGCGGCATGGGGTGCATCTCCACCGCCGACACAGGCTACCGCGAACCCGATTTTGCCCGTGACCCTTGCGCAGCGAATCTCCGTGCGCTGAAAAAAGAGATCGCCAAAGCGAAAGAGATCGCAGGCGGCGCGGGACTGGTGGCTATCAACGCGATGGTCGCCACCCAGAACTACGCCGACGCCGTCCGCACGGCTGTGGAGGCAGGCGTGGATGCCATCGTATCGGGTGCGGGCCTCCCGCTGGAGCTGCCCGGCCTGGTGGAAAAAGCGGATGTTGCGCTGGCACCCATCGTGTCCAGCGGACGTGCTGCAAAGCTCATCCTCCGCCGGTGGGCCAAAGCCTTCAACCGCACCGCCGACTTCGTGGTCATCGAGGGCTGCAAGGCTGGTGGGCATCTGGGCTTTTCGGAAGAAGAGCTTCTGGCCGGAAAATGCCAGACCCTCGACGAGATCCTGCCCGAAGTGCTGGCCGAGGTGAAGCCTTTCGAGGCTCAGTTCGGCCACGACATCCCGGTCTTCGTGGCCGGAGGTGTCTACACGGGCGAGGATATCGCCCACTATACTAAGATGGGTGCTGCGGGCGCACAGCTCGCCACCCGCTTCATCCCCACCTACGAGTGCGACGCCAGCCAGACCTATAAGGATGTCCTGCTGGCGGCCAGGCCCGAAGATGTGCGCATCATCCACAGCCCTGTGGGAATGCCGGGCCGTGCGCTGGCCACTCCGCTGGTGCAGAAGCTTGAGCAGGGTCTGCGCTTCCCGCCGAAGCACTGCGCCCGCTGTCTCAAAGCCTGCGAGCCGGCCAAGGTGCCTTACTGCATCACCCACGCCCTCATCGAGGCCGTGAAGGGCAATGTGGAAGAGGGACTCTTCTTCTGCGGGGCCAACGTGGGCCGTCTCGACCGGATGCGCAGTGTCCGGGAGCTGATGGATGAACTGATGGATGATTGGAGGAAACACCAATGAAGCTTGCCATTCTGTATGCCGGTCAGGGCTCTCAGCACCCCGGCATGGGCAAAGACCTTTACGAGAGATACCCCGCGTTCCGGGAGGCGTTCAACGCCGCAGACCTTGACTTTGATCTGGAGAGCGTCTGCTTCGACGACCCGGAAGGCGTTTTGAATCTGACTCAGTACACCCAGCCCTGCATGGTGGCCTTCGCCGCCGGTGTCACGGCTGTCCTGAAGGAAAACGGCGTCAAGGCCGACGATCTGGCCGGTCTGTCGCTGGGCGAATACTCCGCGCTGGAAGCCGCCGGTGTCTTCACGGCCAAGCAGGCTGTGGAGCTGGCCGCCTTCCGCGGCAAGGCCATGGCCGACGCCGCCAAGGGCATCGAGTGCGGCATGACCGCTGTGATGAACCTTGACCGCGACGCACTGGCAAAGTGCTGCGAAGAGGCGTCCGCTCTGGGCTGTGTCCAGATCTGCAATTACAACTGCCCGGGCCAGCTGGTCATCGGCGGCGAAAAAGCCGCCGTGGAAAAGGCTGCTGAGCTGGCAAAAGCCGCAGGCGCCCGCCGCTGCATCCCGCTGAAGGTCAGCGGCCCCTTCCACACCAAGCTGATGCACCCCGCCGGTGACGCGCTGGCAGAGCGCTTTGCGTCTGAGCATTTCGGCGAGATGGAGACGCCTGTCCTCTTCAACTGCCTCGGCCACGAAAAGGCAGACAGCGACAGCATCCCCGCTCTGCTGGAAAAGCAGGTGCAGAGCAGTGTCTACATGGAAGATACCCTCCGCCGTCTGGGCGAGCTGGGCGTCACCGACATTCTCGAAGTCGGCCCGGGCAAGGCCCTGAGCGGCTTCGTGAAAAAGACGCTGGGCGCAGACGTCCACTGCACCGCTGTCGAGACGGCAGAAGAGCTGGAAGCTTTCCTCACCAGCTGGAAGGAGGCACAGGCATGAGCGAAGAAAAGCTGACCCGTGCCGCCGTCGTCACCGGCGGAAGCCGAGGCATCGGCCGGGCTGTTTGTGTTGCGCTGGCAAAGCAGGGCTGCAATGTGGTGGTCAACTACTGCCACGGTGAGGCCGCTGCCGCCGAGACTGCCGCACTGTGCAAAGAGCTTGGCGTCGAGGCCGTCACCGTGCAGGCCGACGTCTCCACTGCCGAGGGCTGCAAGAAGCTGTTCGAAGAAGCAGTGAATGCCTTTGGCCGGGTGGATATCCTCGTCAACAACGCGGGCGTCACCCGTGACAACCTCATCCTCCGCCTTTCCGAGGAGGACTTCGATACCGTCCTGAACGCCAACCTCAAGGGTGCGTTCCTCTGCTGCAAGGAGGCCGCACGCCGGATGGTGCGCCAGCGCTATGGCCGCATCGTCAACCTGAGCAGCGTGGTGGGTCTGCGGGGCAACGCAGGCCAGACTAACTATTCCGCCAGCAAGGCGGGCCTCATCGGCCTGACCAAGAGCCTCGCCAAGGAGCTGGCCAGCCGGAACGTCACCGTCAACGCGGTGGCTCCCGGCTTCATCGCCACGGATATGACCGCCGCTCTGCCGGAGGCTGTCCGCACCGAGATGTGCAAGACCATCCCGGAAGGACGCGCCGGACAGCCGGAGGACGTGGCAAACGCGGTGGCCTTCTTCGCCGCCGAACAAAGCAGCTATCTCACCGGGCAGGTGCTCTGTGTGGACGGCGGCATGGCAATGTAAAAAGGAGCTTTTTCTATGGAAAAACGCAGAGTCGTCATCACCGGTCTTGGCACCGTGAACCCTCTTGGAAATAACACCGCCGACAGCTGGGCCGCAGCCCGCGCAGGCAAGTGCGGCATCGGCCCCATCACCCAGTTCGACGCCAGCGAGTTCAAGTGCAAGCTGGCAGGCGAGGTCAAGGGCTTCGACCCCGAGACCGTCGTGGATAAAAAGGAAGCCCGCAAGATGGCCCGCTTCACCCTGCTGGCGCTGGGCGCTGCCGCTGAGGCCATCCAGGACAGCGGCATCGACTGCGAAGCCGAGGCCGAGAACATCGGCGTCATCGTGTCCAGCGGCATCGGCGGTCTGCCCACCATCGAGGAGCAGCACAGCCGCGGCGAGGAAAAGGGGATGGAGAAGGTCAGCCCCTACTTTGTCCCCATGGCGATCGCCAACATGGCGGCAGCACAGATCGCCATCCGCTTCGGCCTCAAGGGAATGTGTACCTGCCCGGTGACGGCCTGCGCAGGCGGTACCAACGCTGTGGGCGATGCTTTCCACCGCATCCGCGACGGCTACGAGCCGGTCATGGTCTGCGGTGGTGCTGAGAGCTGCATCAGCCCGCTGGGCATCGGCGGCTTTACCAGCATGAAGGCCCTCTCCACTGCTGCGGACCCTGATGCGGCCAGCCTGCCCTTCGACGCACGGCGCGGCGGCTTCGTGATGGGCGAGGGCAGCGGTGTGTTGGTGCTGGAAGAGCTGGAGCACGCCAAGGCCCGCGGCGCACACATCTATGCCGAAGTCGTGGGCTATGGCGCCAACTGCGACGCCTACCACTTCACGGCTCCCGCACCCGGCGGCGCAGGTGCCATTGGCTGCATGAAGCTGACCCTCAAGGACGGCGGCATTGCTCCCGAGCAGATCGACCACATCAACGCCCACGGCACCGGCACCCACATGAACGACAGCTGCGAGACTGCTGCCATCCACGCCGTCTTCGGCGACCACGCCAAGGACATCGCCGTCGTCAGCACCAAGAGCATGACCGGCCATCTGCTGGGCGGCGCAGGCGGCATCGAGGCCGTGTTCACCGCACTGGCCCTCCGCGACCAGTTCGCGCCCCCCACCATCCACTACGAGCAGCCTGACCCGGAGTGCGATCTGGACTATGTGCCGAATGTGGGCCGTGAGATGAAGATGGAGTACGCTCTGAGCAACAGCCTGGGCTTCGGCGGACACAACGCCTGCCTGGCCTTCAAGAAGTGGGAGGGCTGAGCGATGGCAGAACCCCGCACTGTGCGTGAAAACGCAAACAGCCTGACCAGCGAGGAGATCGCGGCCATCCTGCCCCACCGGTATCCCTTCGCCCTCGTGGACCGCATTCTGGACTACGAGCCGGGCCAGTGGGCCATTGGCCGCAAGTGCGTCACCCGCAACGAAGAATTCTTCTGCGGCCACTTCCCGGGACAGCCGGTCATGCCCGGCGTCCTGATCCTCGAAGCGCTGGCCCAGACCGGTGCCGTCGCGGCCCTGAGCCTGCCCGAGAACAAAGGCAAGCTGGCCCTCTTCGGCGGCATCAAGAACGCCCGCTTCCGCAAGCAGGTCACCCCCGGCGACGTGCTCACCCTTCACTGTGAGCTGGTCGAGCAGCGCGGCCCGGTGGGCATCGGCAAAGCGTCCGCCTATGTGGACGGCAAGTGCGCCGCCACCGCAGAGCTGACCTTCGTATTAACGTAAAAAAGCAAAAAACAGAGAGGATAGTCATTCCTGAACTATCCTCTCTGTTTTTTTTTTTTATGCTTGATGAATTTATCTGACTGTGAGCCGTTTCCAAAAGGCTCTCCCTCTGGGAGAGCTGGCGCGTAAGCGCCTGAGAGGGCAAGCCCGTTGCGAAAGGGACGGCGCGCTGCGATAGGCAGACTCTTTGTCGGAGGAATACTATCGCTGCGCTTATATTTGATCGTCAGCATCCTTGCCCTCTCCGTCACCTTCGGTGACACTGCCCGGGTTGCGGCTCCCAGCGTTTGCTTCGCTGCCGCTCGCATCCTGCTGGCCACTGCCCCAACAGCTCCTCCCTGTTTCCGCCGCTGGCGGCGGTCGTCGCCGTTGCTCCCAAAGGGAGAGGCTTAGGCGGCGGTCAACTTTTCGTCGCATACGTCACATCCAGCACCGGGCCGAAGGGGTCGAAGACGAGGCCCTCGATGCCGTTGGCCACCAGCAGCCGCTTCTGCTGGGTGAAGAGCGGTACGGCCACGGCCTGCTCGAGGAGCTGGCGCTCACAGGCGGCCAGCAGAGAGCAGCGGGTGCTGCCGGTGGCTGTGGCACTGGCCGAGAGCTGGGTGGTGTAAAGGGCGTCGCTGTAGCCGGTCAGCCCGCCGCCGGTGGGGGAGAACTGGGCCAGTGCGGTGTAGACACTGCCGCCCTCGGCCTGCACGGGGGCGAGGGCGATGGTGTAGCTGCCGTTTTCGAGCCGCTTCTGGAACTCTTCCGGCTCCACCTCTTCCACCGAGAAGAAGAGCGAAAATTCCTTCTGCCATGCGCTGTTGATGAGCTCGGCGGTGTCACTGAGGCCGCTGCCGGAAGGCAGCAGCAGGGAGACGCGGCCAAAGTCGGAGGGGGAGACGCCGCCGTCGCGGGCGGCGATGTAGAGTGCGCGAGGGTCGCCGAAGGCCGGGCGGACATCGCCCGCCGTCTGCCGGTAGTCGATGCCGTCCACGGTCAGACCGTCGGGGATGAGGCCCTTTGCCTCCGCGAACAGTCCGCTGCCGGGTACTTCCACCGCCGAAGCGGCTGCACTGCCCAGTGCCTGCCGAAGCTCAGTGGAAGCAAAGATGGAGTCGCAGTTGAAGAGCAGCGCCCATGTGGTGTCGGAGTAGGACACGCTCTGCAGCGAGGTGGGGGTGCCGCTGTCGTCGAGGGCGGCGGTGCATTTTTCGTTATTGATGAGTTCTTCGGCAGACTGGCCGGAGCTCGTGGTGTTTTCCACGAGGCGCAGGCTGTCGATTTGGCTCCCCGAAGCCGCCCGGCGGAGGAAAAGGCCGCTGGACGTCCAGTTATAAAGGTAAAAGTGTCCGCTGGAAAGGGTGGAGGCGCTGGTCAGACCGTAGGTGCCTCGGGTGCTGTCAAAAAACGCTTCGTCGCAGGGCATCGCGCCGGGCAGCGTCAGCTTGGAGAGGAACGTCTCGTCGGGCGAGGAGAGTCGGAACACCAGTTTCAGCGGTTCCGCAGCGGTGACGCCCAGCGCGCTGGCGGGCTTTTGACCGGCCAGAACGGCGGCGCTGTTCTCGAGGGCAGAGAACTCCACGGCGTAGGGGGAGTTGGTGCCGGGGAGGAACATCCGCTGGAACGCGAAGACGAAGTCCTCGGCGGTGATGGCGTAGTCGGTGGGATCTCCCTTCGAGGCGGTATAGGTCAGACCGTCCTTCAAATAGAATGTATAGGTGAGCCGGTCGGCAGATACCTCCCACCGCTCACACAATTCCGGCGCGAGGCTGCCGTCCGGTGTGCGGCGGACGAGGCCGCTGTAAAGGTTCTCGCAGGCGATGATGTCCGAGGCGCTGGACGCCACCTGCGGGTCGAGGTTCGCGGGGATGGAGTCCACGAACCAGGTAAAGCTGTTGGAGCCGGAGCCGCAGGCGGTCAGGCTCAGAACAAAAAACGCAGCCAGCAGGGCCGCGACAAAGCGAAGCTGTTTCAAGAAATGCATCCTTCCGGGCCGATGCGGCCCTGTTTGTCTCAGAAAGTGATAAGAAATACGAAAACTGCACCCGGACAGGCGCAGGAAAATTCTGGTGTTGAGCCGGCGCAATGCTGTTGATGCTGCGCCAAAAATCGAAATCGCTATAAGTGTAACAGAAACAGGCAGAAAAGACAATCGACATTTTGTTGATTTGGGTGGACATTTTGAGCCACGGTTTGTGTTTTTCCGTTGCCAATCGGAAACAAATGGTCTATAATGGGGGATGGCAATGCATTTTCTCCTGCGGCTGTGTGCGGCGGGGGTGCTATGGTAATATACATTTATAGAGGAGGTCCTTTTTTATGCAGAAGGAACAGCAGGAGCTTGCAAACCTCATCAAGGGCAAAAAGGTTGCCTTTATCGGCGCGGGCGTCAGCCATAAGACGCTCATCAAGGAGTTCGTGGAGCTGGGTGCGCACGTCACCCTCTGCGACCAGAAAAAGAGCGTGGAAGATTTCGGCGACTACGCCGCCACCATCAAGGAGCTGGGCATCGATCTGAGCCTCGGCGAGAATTACCTCGACGGCTTCAAGGGGCAGGACATCATCATGCGCACCCCGGGCTTCGTGGGCTATTTCGAGAAGCCTTTGCAGGACGCCATGGCCGCCGGCACCATGGTCACCAGCGAGGTGGAGCTGTTCTTCCAGTTCTGCCCCTGCGAGATCGTGGCCGTGACCGGTTCTGACGGCAAGACCACCACCACCACCCTTATCTCCAAGTTCTACGAGGCCGCAGGCCGCAGGGTGCATCTGGGCGGCAACATCGGCGCAGCCCTGCTGCCCATGCTGCCCGAGGTGAGCCCCGACGACGTGGCCGTGGTGGAGCTGTCCAGCTTCCAACTCATCAGTATGCACCAGAGCCCCAACATCGCCGTCGTCACCAACGTGACCCCCAACCACCTCGACCACCACAAGGATATGCAGGAGTACATCGACGCCAAGCGCAACATCCTGCTCTACCAGAAGCAGCCCTGCCGCGCTGTCCTCGGCTATGAGAACGAGATCAGCCGCTCCATGCAGAAGGACTGCAAGGGCAAGCAGGTCTGGTTCACCCGCCTGCACGAGACGGACAACGGCGCGTTCCTGCGGGATGACGGGATGCTCTGCATGGCAGAGAACGGCGTCGTGACCCCCTTCCTCGCCCAGAAGGACGTGAAGCTGCGGGGCCTGCACAACATTGAGAACCTGCTGGCCGCTGCCGCCGCCGTCTGGGGCGAGGTGCCTGTGGAGGCCATCCAGCTGGTGGGCAGCAGCTTCACCGGTGTGGAGCACCGCATCGAGCCGGTGCGCGTGCTGGACGGCGTCACTTATTATAACGACTCCATCGGCACCAGCCCCACCCGCACCATTGCCGGTCTGCGCAGCTTCGACCAGAAGGTCATCCTCATCGCAGGCGGCTACGACAAGCACATCCCCTACGAGCCGCTGGCCCCTGAGATCACGGCCCATGTCAAGAATCTCGTGCTGATGGGTGCTACCGGCCCCCGCATCGAGAAGGCCGTGCGTGAAGACCCGAACTTCAACGAGGCCGAGCTGCCCATCCAGCACGCCGACAACATGCAGCACGCCGTGGAGCTGGCCCGCGCCTGCGCAAAGCCCGGTGACATCATCATCCTCTCGCCGGCCAGTGCTTCTTTCGACCTCTACCCGAACTTTGAAGTGCGCGGCCGCGAGTTCAAGAGCATCGTCAACGCGCTGAAGTGATCGCCCAAATCAAAACGCCCCGCCAGAAGCAGCGCTTTTTGAATGCCTGCCGGGGCAAGCTCTGTCTCGGGGCGACTATGCCGCTGGCGTTCGCCCTCTTCGGCAAGAGCCAGCCGGGCCGCTTTTTCGCCGGGCCGACGCTGGCGCTGGATGTCGGCGGAAGCACCGCGTGGCTGGCGGGTCACGCCAACCCCGAGGAGCTGGCGGGCTTTCTGGCTTTCTGCGGCTGTGAGGCAGTCGTATTGGACGAGGCTGAGTGTCCGCCGCCCACGGGCTGGAAGCGGGCCAAGACACACAGCGTCTTCGGCCTTGCGCCGGGGCGTCAGCTGCCGCTGCCTGAGGCAGACGCTGCCCTCTGGCAGAGTCTTGCCAAAAACACAGAACCTGCCGCCGGAAAAGCAGCGGATATGCTCTTTCCTGACAGGCCCTCAAAACGGGACGACTTTTACTCTGAGCTCTGCTCCAAGCGCAGCCGGGGTCTTGCCCGGGTCTGGACGCTGGAACGGGAAGGAAACATCATCTGTACGGTGGGAGCCTACGCGCTGGCAAATGGTCAGGCATACATGGCCTGCGGCGAGACCGTGGAAGCTCTGCGGGGCAAAGGCGTCGGCGGGCGGCTCATCGTCGAGATGGCGAATGCCCTCGCCGCCGAAGGCTGGATGCCCGTCTTCCTGTGCAGCCCCGAGCGGGTGCATTTCCCATTTACAATCTGGATTTTCCATGGGCTTTTCATAGGCTGCCCTTTGGAATCATAGGGATGTCTGGAGATATAAAACATCTGGGCTGTGGAATAACCGTTCTGATCGGGATTGCCGTAGATCTTGCTCTGGCTCCATTCAAATTCCTGAAAACCGGAAGTGATCCGGGTTAAGAGGAACTGGATCTGTTCCGGTGCCAGGTTGAAACGGGTGATGATATTCCGGTCTCCGGTACCGTTGGAATAATCCTGAATGGTGATGCAGATTAAAGAATGTACTTTATGCCCGTTTTCCTGATATTCCCCTTTGGCATGTAGCTGTGCATAGTTGCCGAGTGGTGCGTAGCGGAGCCGGTCATAAAAGGCAATGAGTGCCCGGTCATTCTGGATCTTGCAGATCTGGTCGGTAATCCGGTTTTGATAAGTTTCATTCATGAGTATTCACCTTCCTTTATTTGAGATGCTGTTTGACAAGCTGTGCCATATTCTTTGGAAGCTCTTCCAGTTTCGTGATATCCAGGAATCCGTCCTTGTAAATCCTGCGGATATTTTCCTTATCGTCACCAATGGCAGCCGCAAACAGGATGACATCCCGTTTTTCGTATTCTTTCTTGATGCCCCGCAGATCTGCCTCTGCTTCCGTTCCGCTGTAGCCGTAATCGGCTGGCTGACCGTCAGAAATCAGGATCAGCAGCTTCTGAAGCTCCGGGCGTGTGCACAAATGCTCTGCTACGAAGCGGAGAGCTGCGCCGTCCCGGTTCCCGTTGCGGTCGCACATATCCATCAGCCGGTAACAGTCCTCATTGTCCACAGAATCAAATTCTGCATAGGAGTAAAGAGCAACGCCGCCTGCATCCGTGGAATGCCCGTAAATGGTGATAGGGATACCGAGGCTTTTACAGAAATCATAAAGGACAATGGCAGTCTTTCTTGCATGTGTCATCCGGTCACCCCAACCCATCGAACCACTCTCGTCAATCAGGAGGGCAACAGCCAGACGTTTTTCCTCTCCTGGAAGTCTGGTTCTGGTAAAGATGGTTCCGTCTGTCTTATAGAGAGCATGGGAGTCCAGACGTTTTCCAAACAGGAGATTCTTCTGCTTTCCGCCTTGCTGTTCTTCTTTCAAAAGCGGCAGGATGGTGCTTTGCAGCTTTTTGGAAGCCCGCAGGAGCGGGGGAGCAACTGTCTGGTATTCATTCTTCAGGTAATCGGAAACACTGGTCAGGCGATGGATGGTAACACGGATGCCTGCATGGGCATTGCCGTAATGAATATCATTGGCTGTTTTCTGCAGTTCCTCGGTCAGTTCCGTCTGACAGTCTTCCTGCACCTTTTCTGCAGCCACATCGTTCAAGATCCGGAACAGATCCTCTGCAGCATGCTCATAGCCGCTGCCCTGATACTGACTGACATAAGTGACGCCGGGGTTGTTTTCATCCAGAATGGTATTGGTCTTTGTAAGAGCGATGCGCCCGCCTTCTTCCGAAAGCACCTGTTTGGCTTCCTCTATAGCATCCTCTTTGGTACGTGGACCGGAAGGAGCATTGCCCTCATCATTCCCGCTTCCTTTTGGGGAAGCTGGTTTGATATTCTTTGGAATGGCACCGCTTTTTCCGGTCGGAAGAGGAGCGCCGCTGCTGACTTCATCCCCTAGAAGATCTTCCAGAGCATCGGCAGCGGAATCCTCGCCATGCATTTCCAATTCCTCCCGTGTTTTTTCGATGAGCGGCTGGATATAGTTCCAGGTCAGGGCTAAGAGCGCATTGGAAACCAGCATCAGGTCAGTGCCTTTTTCCGATTCCATTGCCGTATCCAGAAGATTCCCATACAGAACACCCATGCCCGCGTCTATTACGAACTGAATCCCGAAACCGGAAAGTCCGAGTTCGTGGGGCGTGAGCGAATGATGCAATT
>ENA-UEPH01001581-UEPH01001581.1-human-gut-metagenome-genome-assembly--contig:-NODE-1581-length-20222-cov-4.036932_pt1 | contig 20222 bp, 17 predicted proteins | sample MGYA00242891_ERZ507898 | MGnify/ENA primary metagenome ERZ507898 (study PRJEB26167, sample SAMN06115411) | human gut metagenome | host: Homo sapiens | place: China:Guizhou | collected 2014-10-15... | reverse complement strand
GCCCGGAGCTGCTGTTTTTCCTCGTCTATTGTCATGGCAGGGGATCCTCCTCTTTCTCTGGACGGGCCGCGCCGTAGGAGATGACGTCGGTCCCGAACTTTCCACGGAGGCGGTCCATAGCCGCCTCCAGCTTTTCCTGTTTTTCTTTTTTGGGCGCCGCCCCAGCTGTGAACAGGTCTACCTGTTCATAGGCGTCCTCCGACCGAACCAGATGGATGGCGGTAACAGTCAGGGCCCGCACGGGAGCCGGGGGTTTCCACAGCTGGCCGGTCAGGTCCATGGCCGCCGCCGTCAGCTCCCGGATCAGGTGGGTGGGGGCGGAGAGCTGCATCTGACGGGAGCGGTCATGGAACTGGGGATCCCGCACCGTCACCTGGACGCCGCCGGCATACAGCCCGCTGTGCCGCAGTCGGGTGGCCACGGAGTCCGCCAGCACGGCGACGCCGCCCCACACCTGCTCTGCGGTGGTGAGGTTTTTCGGGAAGGTAGTGCCGTTGCCTACGGACTTCACCATCTCCGGCTCGTACCGGGAGCGGACTGGATCGGTGTCCAGCCCGTTGGCATAGTCGTGGAGCTGGACGCCCATTTTGCCCATCAGGGTCTCCAGGGCATCCCGCTTGCAGGCCGCCAACTCTCCGATGGTCTTCACGCCGAACTGGGCCAAAATCTTCCGGGCGGCGCCCCCCACGTACAGCAGCGCCCCCACCGGCAGAGGCCAGACCAGCCTCTGCCAGTTCTCCCGGGAGACGACAGTGGTGGCGTCGGGTTTCCGGTAGTCGCTGCCCAGCTTGGCAAACACCTTGTTGAAGGAGACCCCCACTGAGAGGGTCAGTCCCATCTCCTGCTTCATCCGTTGCCGCAGATGGTCTGCCAGGGCCTTGGCATCACCGCCGAAGAGGTGGAGGGTATGGGTGACGTCCAGCCAGCTCTCATCGATGCCGAAGGGCTCCACCAGGTCCGTGTACTGCTCGTAGATGGTGTTGACCTCTTTGGAGACCTGCCGGTACAGTTTGTGGTGGGGTGGCAGCAGCACCAGCTCCGGGCACTTTTTCTTGGCCTGCCAGATGGTTTCCGCCGTCTGGACGCCGAATTTTTTCGCCGGTTCATTCTTGGCCAGGATGATGCCGTGGCGGGAGGTGGGATCTCCGCAGACCGCCACGGGCACGTTCTGCAGGTCTGGTCGGCTCCGCAGCTCCACGGAGGCGTAAAAGCTGTTCAGATCGCAGTGCAGGATGATGCGGTCCATGGCCCCGCCTCCTTTCTCACTTCTATTATAGCACATCTGTTCGTTCCTGAAAAGGGAGAAGGGATGGGAAGGTTTTGACATACCGGCGCAGGGAGGCGGAGGGACGGATATGGGCCGCAGTAAAAGGCGCGGGGACGGTATCCGCCCCCGCGCCTGTGGTGTTCAGATTTACAGAATCCCCATCAGCACCAGGGCCAGCACCACAAAGGTTGCCAGCAGGGCCAGGGAGAACAGGAGGAACCCGGCGCTCAGCTTGCCCTTGCCCTCGACAGGCGCATGGGACTCCGGTACCAGCCGGGCCTTCCGCAGGGCGGTGACCACCGGCTTGTAGAGCAGCAGGATCAGCGCCATGTTCAGGCCGCCCTTCACCAGGTTGAAGGGCAGGAACACCGGGATCAGCATGGGGACCACGATTTCCTCGCGATCCATTCCCATGTAGATGGGCGTGATGAGATAGTTCCACAGCAGCATCACCACGGTGAGGCAAACAGTGCCCAGGGCCAGACCGATGACGGCGCCCTTGCGGGTGTGGAACTTCTTGTAGACGAAGGCGGCGGTGCAGCAGAAGGCGCAGGTAGCCAGCACATTCATGATGCAGCCGATGGGGCCGGTGTCGCTGACGGTGAACATCTCCACCACGGCCACCACGATGGAGATGACGGCGGCGGACAGAGGTCCGAAGAGGAAGGCGCCGATGCAGATGACCGTGTCCTTCAGGTCCATCTGCAGGAAGCCGGACACCTGTGGCAGCATCTTGCTGAGGAGCATCACCACATAGGCGATGGCCGCCAGCATGGCCAGGGAGGTGATGGTTCGGACGTTTGTTGCGGGCCGGGAGGGGTTCTTGATGGCGTTGGCATTGGGTTCGGACATAAAAATACACTCCTTTTCGTTGCTTGAAAACACCCTGGACGCTTTGGCTTCTCCAAGGTGATCCACGCAACGCAGGAGCGCGAACAAACGCGCGGCCACGCCGCACTCATCTTCTTCCATCCAGACTGTAACTGTTGGTCCCGGAGTTTCACCGAGTCAGCGCCTGTGCATACGCGCAGGCGGTCGCGGACTGTACCGCCAGTGGGGAATTTCACCCCGCCCTGAAGACAAAGTATTCAGTTGCTTTCTGGCCATAGTATATGACAGCACGGAAGAAATTGCAAGTCCCTAAATGAAAAAACGGCAAATTTCCCGTGGGTCTTTACAAATAAGAACGGATGTTCTATACTGAATCAAAGACCAGAAGGAGGGAGGCGGAGACCATGCGGGGGCGGCAGTCGGCCTGCTGCTTTACCGGGCACCGGCCCGGTAAGCTGCCATGGCGGTATAACGAGGAGGACCTGCGCTGCGTGTCGCTCAAGGCCCGCATCGCAGACGCGGTGGAGGCGGCCTATCAGGAGGGATTCCGTCACTTTCTCTGCGGCATGGCCCTGGGCTGTGACCTGTATTTCTGCGAGTGCGTCCTCCGCCTGCGCCAGACGCACCCGGACGTGACGGTGGAGGCGGCCGTCCCATGTCCCTCCCAGGCGGATGCCTGGCCGCCGGACCAGCGGCGGCGGTATGAGCGGCTGGTGGCTGCCTGTGACTTTGAGACCCTGGTGTCCGCCTGCTACACCCCTGCCTGTATGCAGCGGCGGGACCGGTATATGGTGGACCACGCCGCGCTGCTGATCGCCGCCTTTGACGGGTCTCCCGGCGGAACCCGGTACACGGTGGAGTACGCCATGCGCCGGGGGCTGGAGATCGTGGACCTGCCCATTGTGCTGGAGCCCGCCCGATAGGCCGGGGCGCTTGGATGCGGAGACGTCCGGTGCCTCGGTTTTTTCTTGCAATATGGGCCGGAGCCGTTGCGCGGGGAGCCCTGTTGTGGTATGTTGGAGAGGAAGGCAATCTGAGATTGCGGAACTTCCATGCTTGGTTGCTGGTATGCAACCGGGCGGCCTGATAAGCTGAAGGCATCCAAGAGAAGGGAGAATGCCTATGACATTCGGAGAGAAGCTGCAATCCCTCCGGCAGAGAGCCGGCATGAGCCAGGACGCGCTGGCCGAGCGCCTGCAGGTGAGTCGGCAGGCCGTCAGCCGTTGGGAACGGGACGAGACCATGCCGGAGACGGACAAAGTGGTGGCCCTGGCGGATATTTTCGGTGTGACAACAGACTATCTGCTCCGCCTCCAGCCGGAGCAGACGGAGCCGGAGGAGAAGCAGCCGCCGCCCCAGGAACGGAAGGACTGGGTGGAGCGTTTTTTGACCTTTAGCAAGCGGAAATGGTACCTGCTGGGATGGGTGCTGATCGCCTGGGGCGTATTGGATCTGGTGCAGCTGGCGCTGTTTTATCTGGCGTACCGGGGGATGCTGGGCGGATTTACGGGTCTGATCGGCTGGGATATGGCGGAGATGGGCGGAGTGAATCTGCTTGACGTGTTCCCGGCAGGTGTGCTGCTGTTCCCGGCCCTGTACGCCGCCGTGAAGATCGCGGCGGGGGTGCTGGTGCTGTATTTCGGAAAAAGGCATGTACAAAAGAAGCGGGAGGAGGAAATGCAGTGAAGGGAATCTTTTGGGGGTTCTTCTTGATCTTTATCAATTTTTATGTGACAATCAACGGACATACACTGAATCTGCTGCCGACCTTTGCGGGTTATATCTTACTCTATCGGGCAGCAGGGGAATTGTTGGGAGAGAGCGGTCGATTCGGGAAACTCCGCCCCTTTGCTGTGGCTGTGGCCATATACACGGGTATCCTGTGGGTGGGAGACTTGCTGGGCGTGACCGGCGCAAACTGGCTGAGTACGCTCCTGGAGCTGGCTGCTCTGGCGGTCGCCCTGTATATTTCCTGGAGCGTGATCCAGGCCATTTTGGAGATGGAGACCCATTATGGGACAGATCTGAACGGCACTTCGGCACGGACCGCCTGGTTTGTCCTGTTGGCGGCACAGATTGCCGGAACGCTGGGCGGCCTGCTGCTGGACGCTTTGGCACTGATGGCCCTGATTGCCCTGCTGGTGGGCATCATCTGGTTTCTCGCGGCACTGTGGAAGTGCGCCGGGCTCTATGACGGCCTGCCGCCCAAGGACGCCGGCCTGGAAAACCTGTGAGAGACCGAGAGGAGAGAGACCGCCATGCGAAAGGTACTGCCCATGTCCCGCATCCGGGAGATGGAGCCCTATATGGACGCCAAGGTGCTGGACTACATCCACGAGGGGCAGATCGAAGCGTTTGAGGGCTTTGAGGACTTCGATCTGATCGCCTTTGACTGGTACGACGTGCGCAGCGAGCGGACGGCAGCATCCCAGATGCTGCTGTATCTGGACCGGGAGGACCTGTTCGTCTTCTGTGAGGACGACGCAGCGGAGGACGCCGCCCAGGCGGCCCTGCTGGTGCCGGAGGAAGAGGCACTGTCCAACGAGCAGGTGCTCCACCGCTTCTTCGTCCGGCTGCTGAGGGGGGATATGGCCCATCTGGACCGGCTGGAGGCGGACATCAGCGATGGGGAGACAGAGGTGCTCACCGGTGCCCATGAGGCGTATCTGGACCGGATCATCGCTTGGCGGCAGGAGCTGCTGCGGCTGAAGCGGTACTACGAGCAGCTGGATTCCATCTTTGACGAGCTGGCGGAGAACGACAACAGCCTGCTGGGCAAGCAGAACACCCGCCGCTTTGCAAACTTGGGCAATCGGATGGAGCGGTATCTGAACGCGGTCCAGTCCCTGCGGGAGTCCGTGGCCCAACTGCGGGAGGCCTATCAGTCCCAGCTGTCCATCCAGCAGAACGACCTGATGAAGATCTTCACCGTGGTGACGGCGGTGTTCCTGCCCCTGACCCTGCTGGTAGGCTGGTATGGGATGAACTTTGTGGGGATGCCGGAGCTCCACTGGAAGTACGGGTACCCGGCGGTCATTCTGGTGAGCGTGGGGATCGTGGCGGCGCTGGTGATCTACTTCAAGAAGAAAAAGTGGCTGTGACACAGAAAAACAGCAGGCCGTCCCCATTGGGGGGCGGCCTGCTTTGTGCCTCGCAGCGGTTCAGGTTGCCCGGTCCCGCAGATATCTGTCGATGTCGAAGGCCAGCAGCTTCGTGTCCCCCTTGAGATACAGAGGGTGGTGAGGATGGCCGGATTTCAGCAGGGGGCCGGCGGTGAACCACCCGGCCCCGGCGGCGCTGGCGTCGGCGGCAAAGTCCCGCATACAATCCATCAGATACCCTCGCTTCTCGATGATGTTCCCCCAGGCGGCCCACAGGGCGGGGGCCGGGGACAGAGAGAGGAGATACCGGAAGGCCCTTCGGTTCTCCGCATGGAGCACCGGGTTGCAGGACCGCTCCATATCGTCGGGCCGGGTGGCCCGCTGGGCGTAGACGTTGAACATCAAAAAGCTGTCGTACCCGTTGGAAAGCGCGATCCGCTGGGCGGACTGCAGGGTGGGGTCCAGCGCGTCCGGCGCGGCGGTGGAGGGGTTGATGCCTATGCAGATCAGGGGCTTCCGGCCCCGTGTGCCCAGGATGTACCGGTATTCCGAATAATGGTTGGGGACGTACAGCCACCGGCTCACATCATAGTCCGGCGACGGCCGGAGGGCAGCGGCCAGGGCGTCGTCAAAGAGCTCCAGCGCCAGGGTGGCTGTGGGGCCTTGGGGAATGTGCATGGGTCAGTCCTCCTCGGAAAATCTTCAAGAAACAGGATAGCACGAATCGGCGGGATATGCTACAATGAATTTTGAAATTGCGCAAAGGAGGTCCCGCCATGCTGACGATCCTGATGGGACGGGCCAAAACGGGAAAATCGGAACAGGTGCTCCGCCGGATCAGAGAACTGGGGGATACCAGTCGGCAGATCCTACTGGTGCCGGAGCACGCCTCCCACCAGGCGGAGGTGGATCTGTGCCGTGCCTGCGGAGACACTGCCAGCCGCCATGCGGAGGTCCTCAGCTTCCGCCGCCTGTGCGACCGGGTGCTGACCATCACCGGCGGCGCCGCTCAGGTGACATTGGATGCCGGCGGCAAGCTGTTGACCCTGCAGAAGGCCCTGGGAGAGGTGGCCCCCTTGCTGAAGGTGTATCGCCGTCCCTCTCAGAAGGCGTCGTTTTTACAGCAGCTGCTGGACCTCTTCGACGAACTGCGCTGCTACGACGTGTCCCCAGAGCTGCTGGAGAGCCAGGCACGGGAAATCCAGGGCGCCACCCGGGACAAGCTGCTGGACCTGAGCCTGCTGTACGGCGCCTATGAGGCACGTCTCCGGCGGCCTGGGCTGGATTCCCGGGACCGAATGACGAAGCTGTGCGAGCATTTGGAGGAGTCGGCATACGTCCGGGACAAGAATATCTTCATTGATGGCTTTACATACTTCAACGCGCAGGAGCGGCGCGTTTTGTCCGTATTTTTGCGGCAGGCGCGGTCTGTGACCATTACGCTGCTGGGGGAGCCGGACAGCGCGGAGGAGATGTTTCAGGTCTCTCTCCACACCCGGGACCAGCTGACGCGGCTGGCGGACCAGGCGGGCTGCCCATGGGAGGTCCGGACGCTCACCAGCGCCGACGACTCCGCCCTGGGATATTTGGAGCATCACTTCTTCGGAGAGGGGGAGCCCTACCAAGGAGACAGCTCCGCCATCCGGGTCCGGGAGGCGGACACCGCTTTTTCCGAGGTGGAGCAGACGGCAGCGGACATCCGCCGCCTGGTAGCGGCGGGGAAGTGCCGCTACCGGGATATCACCGTGGCCGCCCGGAACATGACCGACTACGAGGGCACCATTGAGACGGTATTCGAGCGGTACAGCATCCCCGCCTATCTGAGCCGCCGGAGCAGTATGTTGGAAAAGCCCGTGTGGAGCCTCATCACCGGTGTCCTCTCCGCTCTGGAAAACGGCTTGGAGTACGAGGACATGTTCCGTTGGCTGAAGACCGGCCTGGCGGGCCTGATGCCGGAGGAGTGCGATGAGCTGGAAAACTACGTTCTCACCTGGGAGATCCACGGGAAGATGTGGCTCCGGGATGTGGACTGGACCGACAATCCGGACGGTTATGGCGCACCTTGGGATAAGCGCCGCCAGGCCCGCCTGGACCGGGTGAACGAGCTGCGCCGCCGGGTACGCGCACCTCTTGCGGAGCTGTATGAAGGGCTGAAAGGCGGCGTTACAGCTGGGGAGAAAGTAAATTCCCTTTATAGTTTCCTGGAGCATCTGAATCTCCAGAACGCGCTGGAGGAACAGATGCGGGCCCAGGCGGAGGCAGGGCGCCTCCAGGACGCGGAGGAGACCGCCCAGCTGTGGGAGATCCTCTGCGCCATCCTGGACCAGTTCGTGGAGATCCTGGGGGACGAGCCTATGGGGACCGATGAATTCAGCCGCCTGCTGCGGCAGGTGGCCTCCCAGTACAGCGTGGGCACTATCCCCGTGTCTCTGGACCAGGTGTCCGTCACGGAAATCACCCGAAATGACCGTCACACGGATGCCTACCTGTTTCTGCTGGGGGCCAATGACCATGTGCTGCCCGCTGTGGGACAGAGCGGCGGCATTCTCAACGACGATGACCGGGAGGAATTGGCCCAGCGGGGCATCCGCCTGGCGCCCAGCGGCATGGAACAGATGGGCATTGAGCTCCAGAACCTCTACGCCGCTCTGGTTCAGCCCCGGGAGGGGCTGGTGGTCAGCTACCCCACGGCGGACGTGTCCGGTGCAGAGCTGCGGCCTGCCTTTGTAGTGGACCGCCTGCTAACGCTGTTTCCGGAGCTGCGTATCGAGCACGAAGGGACTGACAAGGTTTATCGCCTTACAGCAAGGATCCCTGCCTTGGAGACCGCAGGGACCGCCCCAGGGGGGATCCTGTGGCGGTATTTCGCAGATGACGAGGTCCTGGCGCCCCCCATGGCGGCCATGGAGCGGGCGGCTGCGCTGAAGCGGGGGAGCCTCTCCAGGAGCGCGGTACAGGCGCTGTACGGGGAGCGGATCTCCATGTCCGCCTCCCGGGTGGAGCGGCTGCGGAGCTGCCACTTCGCCTACTTTATGGAGTACGGCCTGAAGGCCAAGGCCCGCCGTGCGGCGGCCTTTGACGCCCCCCAGATCGGAACCTTCCTCCACTACCTGCTGGAGCACGTCACAAAGGACGTGCTGGACCGGGGCGGCTTTGCCGCAGTGGGAGAGGAGGACCTCCACGCCTTGGTGCGGCGCTATATTGAGCAGTATGCGACGGAGGTGCTCCAAAATCTGGAGGGCCGGAACGCCCGGTTCCGGTACCTCTTCGCCCGGCTGCGGAACACCGCCTACGCGGTGGTGGACCAGATCGCCGAGGAGATGCGCTGCTCCGACTTCGTGCCCCTGGCCTTCGAGCTGTCCTTCGGCGAGCGCGGAGAACTGCCGGCGGTGACGGTCAGCGAGCCGGACGCGGAGCTGCGAATCGGCGGCAAGGTGGACCGGGTGGACGGCTGGGTGAAGGACAACAGACTGTATCTCCGGGTAGTGGACTACAAGTCCGGCAAGAAAGCCTTTGACCTGGCCGCCGTCCGGATGGGCCTGGATATCCAGATGCTGCTGTACCTGTTCGCCCTGAAAAAGGAGGGCAAGCAGCGGTTTGGCATGGACATTGAGCCCGCCGGGGTGTTGTATCTCCCTGCCCGGGATGAGATTCTCTCCGCCGAGCGAAATATCACGCCGGAGCAGCTCCAGAGCCAGCGGGAGAAGGAGCTGCGCCGAACGGGCCTGCTGCTCTCTGAACCGGAGGTGCTCCAGGCCATGGAGCACGAGGCTCTGCAAAGTCCCCGGTTCCTACCGGTGCGGGTAAACCGGGAGGGGGACGTGTCCGGCGCCCTGGCCTCCGCCGATCAGCTTGGGCGGCTGGGGCAGTATGTGGAGCGGCTGCTCCACCAGATCGCCCGGGAGGTCCGGGACGGCAACATCGACGCGGACCCCTGCTGCCACAATGAGGACGACAGCTTCTGCAAATACTGCGACTGGGCCGACGCCTGCCACTTCCAGGATGGGCGGGACGGCGACCACCTGCACTACATCCTGCCGGTAAAGCCGGAGGAGTTCTGGCGCCAGGTGGAAGAGGAGACAGAGAGAGGAGGCGGACAGTAACATGGCAAAATTGACCCTGACCCCCCAGCAGCAGGCGGTGGTGGAAAACCGGGGCGGCAGCCTGCTGGTGTCCGCCGCCGCCGGCTCCGGCAAGACAAAGGTACTGGTGGACCGGCTTTTCCGCTATGTGACGGAGGAACGCTGCAATATCGATGATTTCCTCATCATCACCTACACCAAGGCCGCCGCGGCGGAGCTGCGGAGCAAGATCGCCTCCGAGCTGTCCAAGCGGCTGGGCCAGACGCCGGGGGACCAGCAGCTCCGGCGGCAGCTGCTGCGGGTGTATCAGGCGGACATCAAGACCGTGGACGCCTTCTGCACGTCGCTGCTGCGGGAGAACACCCACCTCCTGGCCCGGGAGGGGGACAGCCGGGCCCTGACCCCAGACTTCCGGGTGCTGGACGATAACGAGGCCCAGCTGATCCGCCAGCGGGTGCTCTCCCGGACGCTGGAGGACTTCTATGACCAGCTGGACGAGGGCCGTGGCCTGCTGGCGGACACGCTGGGGGCCGGACGGGACGACAGCCGTCTGGCCGCCCTGGTGCTGGAGCTGTACGACAAGGTCCAGAGCCACGCGGACCCGGCCGGGTGGCTGGCGGAGAACCGGACCGTTTGGAGCGGCTGGGAGGGCGGCTTTGATGACACCCCCTACGCCGCTGAGCTGCTGGCCTCCATCCGCCGGAAGGGGGCCCACTGGGGGGCCCTGCTCCGGTCCGCCTCCGCCCGGACCGAGGGGGACGAGGCGCTGTACCGGGGGTACGGGGAGAAGTTTCTCCAGGTGTCTGTGGCCTTTGACGCCCTGGCCCAGGTCCAGACCTGGGAGGCGGCCCGGCAGACGGAAGCGGCCGTCGCCTTCCCCCGGCTTTCCACCCCCAAAGGACGGAAGGACGAGCCGGGCATTGCCGCGCTGAAACAGGTGTGGGAGCGGTGCAAGGCGGAGGAGAAGAAGCTGGCGGGCCTGTTGTCTGTCTCTGAGGAGGAGGCTATGGAGGACCTGACTGCCGTGGCCCCGGCCATGGTGGCCCTGCTGGAGCTGACGGAGGACTTTGCGGAGCGGTACCGGCAGGAGAAGCTGCGGCTGAACGCTGCCGACTTCTCCGACCAGGAGCACTTGGCCCTGGGCCTGCTGGTGGGTTCCGGCGGTGCCCCCACAGAGCTGGGGGAGCAGGTGGCGGCCCGATACCGGGAGATCCTGGTGGACGAGTACCAGGACACCAACGAGATCCAAAACGCCATCTTCCGGGCGGTGTCCAAAAACGGGCAGAACATCTTCACTGTGGGGGACGTGAAGCAGAGCATCTACCGCTTCCGCCTGGCGGACCCCACCATTTTCCTGGGAAAATACAACCGGTTCAAGTCCTGGCAGGAGGCGGCTGACGGAGAGGAGCGGAAGATCCTGCTGTCCCGCAACTTCCGCTCCCGGCGGGAGATTTTGGAGAGCACCAACTTCATCTTCTCCAACATTTTGTCTGTGGAGATGGGGGAGATGGACTACGGCGAGGACGAGGCCCTCCACTTCGGGGCGGCGTATTACCCGGAGCGGATGGATTGCCAGACAGAGTTCCATCTCATCTCTGCCCACCAGAAGGCGGGGGAGAATGACAAGCCGGTAAAGAAGGTCACCGCCGAGGCCCGGTTCGTGGCGGCGCGCATCCGGCAGCTGCTGGACGAGGGCTATCCCGTCACCGAGGGCGACGGCACCCTGCGCCCCTGCCGGCCGGAGGATATCGTGATCCTGATGCGCTCCCCCGGCAGCCGGTCTGCCGCCTTCGCCGCCGCCCTGGCGGAGCGGGACATCCCCTGTTCTTTCCAGGAGAGCGGGGACTTCTTCCACACCATGGAGATCTCCGTCATGCTGTCCCTGCTGGAGATCGTGGACAACCCCCGGCAGGACGTGCCTCTGATCTCCGTCCTCCGGTCGCCCCTGTTCGGCTTCACGGCGGACCGGCTGGCGGAGGTTCGCTCCGCCGCCCCCACCGGGGACTACTACGACGCTGTGACCGCCGATGGGGGAGAGGACTGCAAAGACTTCCTGGCAACCCTCTCGGACCTGCGGCAGGCGGGCCGGGACATGAGTGTCCACCGCCTGGTCTGGCACATCTACAACCGACTGAATGTGCTGGGGGTCTTCGGCGCCATGGATGATGGTGCGGCCCGGCGGGAGAATCTCATCGCCCTGAGCCAGCACGCGGAGAAGTTTGAGAGCAATGGATACCGGGGCCTCTTCGCCTTCGTCACGCAGCTGCGGCGGCTGCTGGAGCAGGACCAGGCTCCCGCCACCCGGGGCCCGGCGGAGGCTGCCGGCGTGCGGCTCATGAGCATCCACAAGTCCAAGGGCCTGGAGTTCCCCATCGTCATCCTGGCAGATCTGGACCACGCGTTCTCCCGGCAGGACTTCGACACGCCGGTGCTGGTGCACCCGGACATGGGCCTGGGGCCCAAGCGCATCGACCTGGAGCGGAAAATCCAGTATCCCACCCTGGCCCGGCTGGCCATTCAGGAAAAGCTGCGGCGGGAGAACCTGGCGGAGGAGCAGCGCATCCTCTACGTGGCCATGACCCGGCCCAAGGAGAAGCTGATCCTGGTGGACGCCCTGTACAACGCCCCCGGGCGGCTCCAGAAGCTGGCCGCTGTGGCTGCCTGTCCCGTGCTGCCGGAGACGGTGGCAGAGGGCCGCACCCTGGGGGACTGGGTCCTGCTGCCCCTGCTGTGCCGGCCGGAGGCCGCGCCCCTGCGGGCTATGGCAGAGACAGAGATTGACCAGCTATATATTGGAGAGGACAGCCCCTGGCAAGTGTTTTTGCATGACAGTGAGGACTACCGGGAACGGCCCTCCCGGCCCCAGGCGACGGCAGAGGAGACAGGGGAGACCGCCCTCTTTGACCCGGAGCTGCTGTCTTTCATCTACCCCTACCAGCGGGAGACGGCCCTGCCTGCCAAGGTGACGGCCACCCAGCTGAAGGGCCGCCCTGCGGACCAGGAGATCGCGGAGTATGCCGCCCATACCCCGTACCTCCGGCCCCTGAGCCAGCCGAATTTCCGGCGGGAGCGGCAGGGCCTGACCCCGGCAGAGCGGGGCACTGCCACCCACCTGGTGCTGCAATACCTGGACTTCTCAAACGTTGACGTGGCGGGCCAGATCGAGGCCCTGCGGCAGCGGAGCCTGCTGACGGACCAGCAGGCCGCGGCCGTGGAGACCGCGCCTTTGGAGCGGTTTCTCCGCTCCCCCCTGGCGGAGGAGATCCGCAAAAGCCGAAGCGTCCTGCGGGAGTATCGCTTCACCCTGCTGATGGATGCCCGGGACTACGATCCCGCCGCGGCGGCGGGGGAGGAAATCCTCCTCCAGGGCGTGGTGGACTGTTGCTTCGAGACGGCAGACGGCCTGACCGTGGTGGACTTCAAAACGGACCGTGTGTTCTCGGCATTGGAGGTCCGGCAGCGGGCGGAGCACTACCGCCCCCAGCTGGAGGCATACAGCCGGGCCCTGGAGCGGGTGCTGGAAAAGAAGGTGGTCCGCCGGGCCCTGTATTTCCTGGCTGCAGGCGAGACCATGGAGATTTGAGGAGGAAGGCCAATGGGAAGGGAAATCGTCAGTATAGCCACGGCCCTGGTGCCGTATCCGCCGGAGCGGGTGTGGGCGGTGGTGACGGATCTGGACTGCTGGCAGTGGCGCAGCGATCTGAGCCGCCTGGACCACGTCGGTGAGGACGCCTTTACGGAGTACGACAGAAGCGGCTTTCCCACCCGCTTCACCGTCACGGAGCGCCGCCCCCTGTCCCGCTGGGCCTTTGACCTGGACAATGCCAACCTGGCGGGCCGGTGGGCCGGGGAATTCCGGCCGGAGGGCGGCGGCACCCAGGTCACCTTCACCGAGACCATCACCGTAAAAAAGCCCTGGATGCGCTTTTTTGCCAAGGGCTACCTCCGCCGCCAGCAGGCTCGGTATCTGGCGGACCTGGGGCGGGCGCTGGAACAAGAAGGAGGGACCTGAAATGAAGCGCCGTCTTACCAAGCTGACCGCTGCCGGTCTGGCGGTCCTGGCCCTCACCGGCTGCACCGGCGGGGCACAGGAGGAGGTTTCAGAGGAGCCGCCGGTTCCGAAGAATGTTGAGACAACCTGGACCCTGGTGGTGGGCCAGCCGGAGGGCTCCACCTGCTGGGACGCGGCGGAATCTTTTGCCGAGGCACTGTCCGACGCCACGGAAGGCGCCGTGGCGGTGGAGGTCCAGCCGAGACCCCTCGATAGGGTTACCTCCCTGGAGCAGGCTGCGGCCGGGATCGTGGACCTCTATCTGGACAGCAGTTTCATATATGGCTCCTACGGCGACGAAGAAGAGTTGGGCAGACCGTTTTTCTCCGTGACCATGCCCTTTCTGTTCCCGGACGCCGAAACGGCGGCGGAGGTCCTGGACAGCACCGGCGGAGAGGCACTGAACGGCGTCCTGGCGGAGCTGGGGCTCCGGGGCTTGGCATACGGGGAGCTGGGCTTCCGGTATCTGACCGCCGACCGGCCGGTGACCACTCCGGAGGACCTGGAAGGGCTGCGCATCCGCACGGCGGGCCTGCTGGAGCTGTTCGAATCCTACATCGGCTGCTGGGGCGTCCGCCTCTATCCCTCCAGTTATTCAGATGTGATGACGCCCCTGTCTAACGGTACTTATAACGGCCAGGAGAGCACCCTGGCGGAGGCGGACGCGGCGGGCTACCAGACGGTCCAGACGGACGTGACCATCTTCCCGGCATTTTATGAGCCCGCCATCCTCACCATGAACAGTGATCTGTACGACTCCCTCTCCCCGGACCTGCGGGAGGCGGTGGACCGCTGCGGCCGGGAGGCCATGGCGGACCAGCGGCTCCGGAACCGGGAGCAGGAGGCGGAGATCCTGGAGCGGTGGCAGGAAGAGGACGGCATCTCCGTCCATGTTTTGACCGAGGAGCAGTGGGGGGCCTTCCAGACCCTGACGGAACGGCTCTACGACCCGGAGGACCCGGACCATCAGGACTGGTTTGCGGACTGTACGCCGGAGTGGGTGGAGCAGTTTCGCCCCTCCTGAAAAAATCTCCGGAAAAATGAAAAAAGGTCTTGCAATCTTGACGTCCGTGTGATACACTAATAAACGCCTTTATGGGGTGAAAGCTCCGGCGAGGTAGTCTGGATCAGAAAGAGGTGAACGAGAGCAATGAAGGAAGGAATCCATCCCAATTATCAGCAGACTACGATTACTTGCGCCTGCGGTAATGTGATTGAGACAGGTTCTACCAAGAAGGATATCAAGGTGGAAGTCTGCTCGAAGTGTCACCCCTTCTTCACGGGCAAGCAGAAGCTGGTGGATACCGGCGGACGCGTGGCCAAGTTCAACAAGAAGTTCGGTCTGGACAAGTAAGTCTGACACGTCACAAAAAGGGTCTGCCGGTTGGGCAGGCCCTTTTTTCATTTACTTTTCCGGCAAAAGCGCATATACTGTATGGTATCAATGAAGCGGAAGGAGCGTTTGCATGAAGCTGCATCCTGTGGAGTTGGAGCGTTTGACGCCGGAGATCCTGCATGTTTTCGGACGGCAGCCCCCGCTGCTGACTGCCGGAGACAAGACCGGCCTGAACACCATGACCATCGGCTGGTGCCAGTTGGGCCGGCTGTGGAACCTGCCGGTCTGCACAGTCTACGTGCGGCCCGAGCGATATACCTATCAATTTATGGAGTCCCACGATTATTTCACCGTCTCCATCCTGCCGGAGGAGGCAAAAAAAGTGACCGCCCTCTGCGGCAGCAAGAGCGGCCGGGACGTGGACAAGGTGAAAGCGTGCGGCCTGACGGTCCGCTGGGGGGCCGGGGACGCGCCCTTCTTTGACGAGGCGGAGTGGGTCCTGGTGTGCCGGAAGCTGTACGCCCAGGACATGGACCCTGCCTGCGTGCTGGGGGAGGGGGAGATCCTGCCCTTCTACACGCCGGGGCAGGGCGGCTGGCACCGGATCTATGTGGGCCAAGTCGTGGAGGCCTATCAAAAATAAGGAGTTTGCATGGCAGAGACACAGGAAGTACGAGACAAAGTGGTGCTGGTGGGGTTGAACTCCCCGGTGCTGAAAAAAGAGGAAAACGCCGACGAGGACACCATGGAGGAGCTCTCCGCCCTGGTGGAGACCGCCGGAGGCGAGACCGTGGGGATTGTGCTGCAGAACCGGCCGTCCCCGGACCCCCGGACCTTCATCGGGGAGGGCAAGGTGGCGGAGGTGCAGCTCTACTGCGAGAACACCGGCGCCACCATGGTGATCTTCGACAACGATCTGTCCCCCTCCCAGATGCGGGTGCTGACGGAGCTGCTGGGCGTTCAGGTGCTGGACCGGTGCGGATTGATCCTGGACATCTTCGCCCAGCGGGCCAAGACCAAGGAAGGGCGGCTCCAGGTGGAGCTGGCCCAGTACCAGTATCTGCTGCCCCGGCTGACCGGCATGTGGACCCATCTGGAGCGACAGGCGGGCACCAGCGGCAAGGGGCCCATCGGCTCCAAGGGCCCCGGCGAAACCCAGCTGGAGACGGACCGCCGCCACATCCGCCGGAAGATCGACAAGCTCCGGGAGGACCTGGAGGAGGTCCGCCGGGTGCGCTCCACCCAGCGGCAGCGGCGGCAGAAGAACGAGATCCCGGTGGTGGCCATTGTGGGCTATACCAACGCGGGCAAGTCCACGCTGCTGAACCACCTGACCGGGGCGGGCATCCCCGCCAACAACCGGCTGTTCGACACGCTGGACACCACCAGCCGCCTTCTCACGGTCAGCGACACGCTGGACGTGGTGATCTCCGACACGGTGGGGTTCATCCGCAAGCTGCCCCACCAGCTGGTGGAGGCATTCAAGGCCACGCTGGAGGAGTTGGAGTACGCAGATCTGCTGCTCCACGTCATCGACGTGTCCAACCCGGAGTGGCAGCAGCAGGCGGCGGTGGTGGAGAACCTGATCCGGGAGCTGGGGGCCGGAGAGCTGCCCCGGATCGACGTGTTCAACAAGTCCGACCGGCTGCCCGCCGGAGAGATCATGCCCCACGGGGCGGACATCTGCTCCCTCTCCGCCAAGACCGGAGAGGGTGTGGACAAGCTGTTGGAGATGATCGGGGAACGCCTGGACAGCGGCAGCCGCCGCTGTGTGCTGCACATCCCCTACGACAAGGGCGGCCTGCTGGACCAGCTGTACCGGGAGGCCAAGGTGGAGAACGTGGAGTACGGGGAGACCATCGCGGTCACGGCGGTGTGCACGCCGAAGGTCCTGGGGCAGATGGCGCCGTTCCTTGTGGAATGAGCGCCCCCAGGCCCGCCCCGGTGCGCAGGCCCAGCAGGAAGGCGTGGATGGCGGTGAATTCCAGGGTCTTGTCGAATTCCTCCCGGAATTGATATTCCAAGTCGCTCTCCATCAGGGACAGCCACATCTCATATTCTTCCTGGGGCGCCGCCTCCACATAAGGGCGGATATACCGGGGATAGAGCCATTTCATAAAATCTGTCATCCTAAAAATCACCTCGAATAACATAAAAAATGGCGTGTTTCTAAGTTTAGTATAATACCTAAAATTTGGCGTGTCAAGGGGGACGCATGGAATTTCAGGAAAAATTGCGATCGCTCCGAAAAGAGCGCGGAGAAACCCAGGCCCAGGTTGCCACGGCCATTGGAATTGGAGAACGGCATTACCAGAAATTTGAGTCTGGAAATAATTTGCCCAGTTTCCATAATCTGTGCGCCCTGGCGGACCACTTCGGCGTGTCCATGGACTATCTGGCGGGCCGGACGGACCGGCGGGACGTGTGGAAATGAGCGCGGAGCAGACAGGGAGGACGGCCATGACCACCTATCGGGTGCCCTTTGAAAACGGGGAGAGCGCGTTCACGGAGAAGCGATCCCGCTTCATCAGCCACATCTGGCGGGTGGAGACCGAGGCAGAGGCCCGGGAGCGCATCGAGGAGATGAAGAAGAGATACTACGACGCCCGCCACAACTGCTGGTGCTATCTGCTGCAGGAGGGCGGCGTGGTCCGCTACTCCGACGACGGGGAGCCCCAGGGGACGGCGGGACAGCCCATGCTGAACGTGTTCCAGCGGGAGAGCGTCACCAACGTATGCTGCGTGGTGACAAGGTACTTCGGCGGCGTGCTGCTGGGGGCCGGGGGACTGACCCGGGCCTATACCAAGGGAGCCAAGGACGCCCTGGCCGCCGTGGGCATCAGCACCATGAGCCTGTGGACGCTGTGGGACGTGCCCTGCACATATCCCCTCTTCGAGCGGGTGAAGCTGGAGATCACCGCCTGCGGCGGCGTGGTGTGGGACACGGCGTACGGCGCGGACATCCGCCTGCGGGCGGCGTTCCCGGCGGGCGGGGCGGAACAGTTCGTTCCCCGCCTCACGGAGCTCTCCGCGGGGAGTCTGGCTATGGAGGCGGCGGGGGAGGAGTTTCTTCCAGGCCCCCGGGAGTCCGCCAACGGAACATAAACAAACCGGGAGCCGGCTTTTTGGCCGGTTCCCGGTTTTGTTATGCGTGTTCCTGCCGGACGTGGTAGCCCAGCGCCTGGATCTTTTCCAGAATGTCCGCCTGCCGGACGCCTGTGGCGTCGTAGTCCACCGCCAGCTGTCCGCCGCTGCTGACGCTGACGGAGGTGACGCCCGGCAGGGTGTCCAGCTCCCGCTTCAGCAGCTTCACGTCATGCCGGTCCGCGTTCCGGTCCAGGGAGACGGAAATGCTTGCCATTCGCTTCACCTCCCAGCTGTGGGGAAGAAGTCCGGAGTCCTCACAGGTCCTCCAGGTCTGCCGCCGGAATGTCGTTTTCCACGTTGTCCCGGGCCAGATCGGTGTCCAGCACCGGATAGACGCTGGGGATGGGCTTCTCCTGCTTTCTCCGCCGGGGGAGCTCTACCTTGCGGCTGTCATCATGCATTTAGATCACCTCTGCCCTAGCTTGTCCCGCGCCGGGCCGAACCATGCCGGAAAAAGCCGGAAAACAGCGGCAGGCACATGCCCGGCCTGGACGCAAAAGCGCGGCCGGGCACAAAAACTCCTGGGAAAACTGGGGAGATTGCCGTCCGCATCCGTGGAAAATCCGCGGGATTTTTCATAAATTCCATGGATTTGGACAGGAGGCGTCCCCCTGCGGTAAAGTAGGAAAGGAAATCACGCTGTCCTCCCCGAGAGGATGGAAAAAAGGAGCGAGACCGCATGAGCCTCAAGAAATTCAAGACCATGGACGGCAACGAGGCAGCCGCCTATATCTCCTACGCGTTCACGGAAGTGGCGACGATCTACCCCATCACGCCCTCCAGCCCCATGGCAGACCACGTGGATGAGTGGGCCGCCGCCGGCATGAAGAATATCTTCGGCCAGCCTGTGAAGCTGATGGAGCTCCAGGCCGAGTCCGGCGCCTGCGGCGCCATGCACGGCGCGCTGGAGACCGGATCCTTGGCCACCACCTACACCGCCTCCCAGGGCCTGCTGCTGATGATCCCGCCCATGTACCGAATCGCGGGCTCCATGCTGCCCGGTGTCATGCACGTCTCCGCCCGGACGGTGTCCACCCACGGCCTGTCCATCTTCGGCGACCACTCTGACGTCATGGGCTGCCGCCAGACGGGCTTCGCCCAGCTGGCCTCCTCCAGCGTGCAGGAGTGCATGGACCTGGGCGCCGTGGCCCATCTCGCCGCCATCAAGGGCAGCATCCCCTTCCAGCACTTCTTTGAGGGCTTCCGCACCTCCCATGAGATCCAGAAGATCGAGGTGCTGGACTACGACGACATGAGCCGCCTGGTGGACTGGGACGCCGTCCGCCGCTTCAAGGCCCGGGCCCTGAACAGCGAGCATCCCACGGTCCGCAACACCGTCCAGAACCCGGACACCTTCTTCCAGCACCGGGAGGCCTGCAACGGCGCCTATGACCGCCTGCCCGCCATCGTGGAGGAATACATGAAGGCCGTCAGCGACCTGACGGGGCGGGACTACCAGCTGTTCAACTACTACGGCGCGCCGGACGCGGACCGGGTGGTCATCGCCATGGGCAGCGTCTGCGGCACCCTGGGGGAGGTCATCGACTACCTGAACGCCCAGGGCGAAAAGGTGGGCATGATCCAGGTCCATCTGTACCGCCCCTTCTCCGTGTCCCACTTCCTGGCCAAGCTGCCGGATACCGTCCAGACCATCTCCGTCCTGGACCGGACCAAGGAGCCCGGCGCCATCGGCGAGCCCCTGTATGAGGATGTGTGCACCGCCCTGGCGGAAGCCGGGCGCAGCGGGATCAAGGTGCTGGCCGGCCGGTACGGCCTCAGCTCCAAGGACACCACCCCCGCCCAGATGAAGGCCGTGTACGACAACATGGCCGGCGAGCAGAAAAACCACTTCACCGTGGGCATCGTGGACGATGTGACCCACCGCTCTCTGGACGTGGGGGAACACATCAGCACCGCCGGCGGCTCCACCATCGAGTGCAAGTTCTGGGGCCTGGGCTCCGACGGCACCGTGGGCGCCAACAAGAACTCCATCAAGATCATCGGCGACAACACGCCCCAGTACGTCCAGGCGTATTTTGAATATGACTCCAAGAAGTCCGGCGGCGTCACCAAAAGCCACCTGCGCTTCGGCAAGGAGTCCATCCGCTCTGCCTACTACGTCACCCAGGCGGACTTCGTGGCCTGCCACAAGCAGAGTTACATCCACTCCTATGACATCGTCCACGAGGTGAAGCCCGGCGGCACCTTCCTGCTGAACACCCTGTGGAAGGGGGAGGAGCTGGAGCGGAATCTGCCCAACCACGTGAAGCGGACGCTGGCCCGGAACCATGTGAAGTTCTATACCATCGACGCCGTGTCCATCGCCCAGGAGCTGGGTCTGGGCAACCGGACCAACACGGTCCTCCAGGCGGCGTTCTTCAAGCTCTCCGGCGTGCTGCCGGTGGAT
>ENA-UEPH01001575-UEPH01001575.1-human-gut-metagenome-genome-assembly--contig:-NODE-1575-length-20296-cov-14.708195_pt1 | contig 20296 bp, 19 predicted proteins | sample MGYA00242891_ERZ507898 | MGnify/ENA primary metagenome ERZ507898 (study PRJEB26167, sample SAMN06115411) | human gut metagenome | host: Homo sapiens | place: China:Guizhou | collected 2014-10-15... | reverse complement strand
TAATAAATTCATAGAATTATTAGAAATTTATGAGGGTTCTATTCGATTTTTTTATTAATATTGCGCGTTGGGCCTGAGAGAAAGCCGAAGTCTTCGCTTCTAAGTACAGTTGTCAGGCAGTATTTAACATTGACGATTTTCTGAAAGAAGCCGCGCCGGTTGTCGTTGAACTTGCCGGCGGAGCAGCGCTCAAGGACTACGCTCTACCGATTCTCAAGTCCGGAAGAACTTTGATTTGCCTCTCCAGCGGCGCATTTGCCGACGAGGATTTCAAACAGCAAGCGATTCTCACCGCATCTGAAAACAACGGCAGGATCTGTATCGTTAACGGGGCCATCGGCGGTCTGGATTTCCTGCAAACCTGCGCACTGCAACGCGGATCAGCCGAAGTCATTATTGAGACAACCAAATCGCCAAAATCTTTGCTCGGCGCCCCTGGCTTAGACGGTAGAACTTTGGACTTAACCAAGAGGACTGTGGTTTTTGAAGGCGGAGTTCAGGAAGCAATCAAAGGATTTCCCAAGAACATCAATGTCGGCGTTATTGCTTCACTGGCTTCCCAAAAACCTCAGACAAAAGTCCGAATCGTTGCAGATCCCGCTGCCAATAGCAATACGCACCAGATTACTTATCGCTCAGCGCTGGCGGATGCCGTGATGGAGTTTTCTGGCAAGCCCGATCCGGCAAATCCGAAGTCCAGTACGACAGCGGCGCTCAGCGCAGCAGCTTGCCTAAAGAACCTCTACAGCCCCATTACCTTCTGGTAACCACAGTTAAGAAAACAGAGGCTGTCTCTCTTGACGCCTCCGTTTCCAAACTAACTTTTTCAGGACCGTACTTAGCCTCTCGGCTCCTGGCACCTTTCCAGGAAATTCATTGCCGTATCAAAAACCTTGGTACGGGCGAAGTCCGGCAGACTCTTCCAAATCTTCGTCCCGTATCCCTTGGATAACAAACGGTTATCGCAGAGAATCAACAGCCCTTCATCTTTCTCATCACGAATCAGTCGGCCGGCGCCCTGCTTGAGCAGCATGATCGCTTCGGGAATCGAAATCTCGTTAAACGAACTCTTGCCTTCGGCCTCAAGTTCTTTTGAACGTCCTTCAAATACCGGATCATCGGGCGGCGGGAAAGGAATCTTATCGATCACGACGAGAGACAAAGCATCGCCTTTGATATCCACGCCTTCCCAGAAACTCATAGAACCGACCAGAACGGAGTTTTCTTCGCTTCTGAAACGGCGCAGCAGCTCTTGTTTGGACTGTTCGTTCTGAACAAGGATGTTCATTGAAACGCCTTCCGTCTCGGCAAAGTAACGCAGCGCCTCGGAAATCACTTCCATTGCGCGAAGCGTAGTACACAGCACAAAAGCTCGGCCTTTATTCTTCTTGATGAAGGGCCAAATCCGTTTGGCGACTTCGTCAGAAAAATTCGGCGCACTCGGAATCGGTAAGTCCTCGGTAATGTAAAGCATGCCTTGGGCCTTAAAGTCAAAGGGACTCTCCCATGACTTGGTTTCAGCATCCTCCAAGCCGACTTGGTCGACAAAATGCTTGAAGTCGCCGTTGGCAGCCAATGTCGCAGAGGTCAAAACCCACGGCTTACCCTGAACCTCGCGAGCGCTTTTGAGCATCTCTGCGTATGAGAGCGGCGTGGTATTAAAGAAGATGTTCTTAGGTTTGACCGTAAACCAATCTAGGAGCGGTCCTTTCATGGAACGCGAAACGGCTTTCCCGTTGAATACATCACGCCAGTACTCGATCGAATCAAGCGCCTCGGTGCACCGCTCATCGAGCTTCGTCATCTCCGGAGATGCCTCTTTGTGCACATGAACCGCGTTGCTGAGTTTCTCAACCGCATTTAACAGCTTCTTGAACGGCTCAACCAACAGATGTTTATCCTTGAACTTGGCGACCGCAAGCTGTTTGTCTTTGCTGTTCAGGATATTGTGTGTTGTGCTGATTAAATCGTCACAGGCGTTTGAAATGGTTTTGTAGATGCCGTTCCAATCAATCTGTTTATTGACACCGTATCCCTGAGAGACTGCATCCGCAGCCAAATTTCTGACATCGTAAAGATTCAGCGTCTGAGAAAAGAAGTTCGTCGCGATATTGGTCAGCTGGTGTGCCTCGTCTAGCACCACCAAGTCAAATTCCGGCAAAAAGTCCGTGATTTGATTGTCTTTGAGCGAAATATCCGCCAAAAACAGATGATGGTTGATCACCAAAAGCTGAGCTTCTTTTGCCTTTTCGCGAGCCTGCATCACAAAGCAGTCGTTGTAATGATCGCAGTTGGCACCGAGACAGTTTTCTCCCGTGCTCGTCACTTCAGGCCAAATGCCGGAATTCTCAGGAACATCAGTAATATCACCGCGCTCGCCGGTCACAGACTGTCCCGCAAACTTTTTGATGCGATGAAGATGAACCACTTCTTCACGAGATTTAGCGACGTAGGAATCCTCTTGCAAGGCATGCTCGAGGCGCTGCTTGCAGATATAGTTGGAGCGGCCTTTAAGGAGCGCCACGCGACAGCCCATTCCCAGCGCTTTTAAAAGCGCCGGAATGTCTTTCGTAAATAGCTGATCTTGAAGCGTCTTGCCAGCGGTTGAAATCAGTACTTTCTGATCTTTCAGAAGCGCAGGAACAAGATAAGCAAACGTCTTTCCGGTGCCGGTTCCAGCCTCGGCAACCAGTGATTTGCCCTGCTCCAATGCTTCCGCTACCGAGGTCGCAAATTCAATCTGCGAGGGTCTCGGCGTATAGTTCGCGGTAACTTTGGAGAGAGGTCCGTCCTTGGCAAAAACGTCGGCAACTTCTTTTACGAATTCTGATGGCATTTCGGTTCCTTATTTAGGAACACAATCCTATCAGATCAATGAGTTCCGATCCTTTTTGGATTGTTACAGGCGCGGTACTAAATCACCCGTGACGCTGTTCTTTTTCTGTTCTTCGCGAAGCTTGACCTGACGCTCGTACTCAGCCGCTTTTTCTGCGCGCTTCTTGATGTTTTCAGCGCGTTTCTTCTCTGCAGCAGCTCTGCGTTCGGCACGGGCTTGAATACGCTCTTCCGGCGTCATGGAAGGAGCTTCGGGAACCTTACGCTCCTGCTCGGCTACGCGTTCTTCACGTTCTTGCTGTTTTTTCGCATAAGCTTCGGCATTCGCCTTTTCTTCTTCCGGTGTCAGAACACGGTCAGCGGCATGGCCTTCGCCCGGTTTACGAGGCGTGACATCTCGTGTCTTGGGAGGAACTTTAGCAACGCGAGCGGGCTGAGCATCCATCTTGGCGTTTTTGGCGGCTTGCTTGGCCTCTGCAGCTTTGCGGTCTTTCACCGCCTGCTCGGAGCGTTCCTTCCTCAGGAAGTCTCTGGCTACGAGCCAAACGCGGCGAGCTTCATTGATGTGCTCGGTGCGTTCTGACTTGGCTTTGTCCAAGCAATAGGTCACAAAAAAGTTGCGGTAGCATTGAGCTGTTTCTTCTTTGTACCAGTTCTCCCAGGCTCTCTTTTCATTGTCGTAAGCCGCAATCACTTCTCTGGCGCGAGCCGCGGTCGTAATGGAGTGCGGATCGTACCTCTTGGCAAAAGGTTCGGTCGACGGCGGCTCCACGGCACATGCGTTAAAGCTGAGCAAGCCTAGAGTGAGAAGAATAAGCGGGATTCGCATCCGATAAGCTCCTGAATGGTGTGCGGCCAAAGCGAAAAAATAAGACCTGAGATTTGTTATTCCCAGGTCTTATTATTCTAACTAAAAGTTAATCCCTTCTTTATTTACCGCCAAGGCTGCCTCTTTGATAGCCTCGCTAAAAGTGGGATGAGGATCGCAGATCAGTGCCATGTCCTCTGCCGTTGCGCCGAAAGACAAAGCGTCACAGCCCTGCGCGATCAGCTCGCCGGCCTGCGGACCGATGATGTGCATACCTAAAACCATATCGGTCTCCGCATCTGCCAGCATCTTCACAAAGCCCTGCGTTTCACCGACGGCTCGCGCCCGACCGTTTGCCATGAACGGGAAGACGCCGACCTTATAGGCCCTTCCGGCGTTCTTCAATTCCTCTTCGGTCTTGCCGACCCAGGCAATTTCCGGTTCGGTGTAAATCACGGAAGGCACACGTTCAATGTGCGTTATCGCTTTGCGTCCTGCAATTCTTTCTGCAACCGCCACACCTTCTTCTTCAGCCTTATGCGCAAGCATCGGCCCTTTGACGAGGTCACCGATCGCCCACACCCGAGGAAGGTTCGTGCGGTTTTCTGCATCAACTTCAACAAAACCTCTTTCGTCGAGCTTAAGACCGACGACTGGCGCATCCAAGGCTGCTGTGAACGGAACGCGGCCGATAGAAATGATCAGGCGGTCAACCCACATTTCACTGTTTTTTCCGTCCTTATCTTTATATTGGACAATGACACGGTCACCATCATTTTTGATGCTGTCGATGTGAACGCCGAATTCCATATCGACGCCCTGCTGCTTAAAGGCCTTCAGGGCTTCTCTGCTCACTGCAGAATCTGCAAAAGGCAGAAACGTAGGCATGGCTTCAAGAATTCGGACATCGGCACCGAGGCGTTTCCAGACACTGCCGAGTTCGAGGCCGATCACGCCGGCGCCGATAATGCCTAAGGTGGAAGGAACGCTCTTTAAATTCAGTGCGCCTTCGTTGGAGAGAATACGTTCTTCGTCAAAGGGAACGCCCGGGAACTGTCTGGGTTTGCTGCCCGTGGCAAGCACCACATTCTTAGCAAACACGCGTGTTTCGTCTTTGCCTTCCACGCCGATCAAATAGCCGTCTTCGTCGGAAGTCACAAAGAATCCGCGACCGCTTAAGAATGTGATTTTGTTCTTGCGGAAAAGATAAAGAATTCCGTCATTGGTCTGTCGAACGATCTTAGCCTTGCGGGCAATCATCGTCGGGACATCAATTGAAGGTCCTTCGACGTGAATGCCATGCTCGGAAGCTTTGTCTCTGATCTCTTCGAACAGGCAGCTGCTCGCAAGAAGAGCCTTAGAGGGAATGCAGCCAACATTAGTGCAGGTACCTCCGGGTGCAGGTTTGCCGTCGGTGACCCAATCATCAATGCAGCATACCGACAGGCCGAGCTGTGCAGCTCTGATCGCAGAAACATATCCTCCGGGACCGGCGCCGATGACGACGACGTCAAAAGTCTGAATATCATCTTTCATGACCGCTCCTTAAAGATCTAAGAGTAAACGAGCCGGATCTTCGAGGGCTTCTTTCATCGCCACGAGCGCCAGTACAGCTTCACGTCCGTCAATGATTCGATGGTCATAGCTCATTGCAAAATAGTTCATCGGACGGACAACGACTTCGCCGTTTTCAGCCACGGGACGAGGTTTCGTAGCATGGATGCCGAGAATTGCAGACTGAGGCGGGTTGATGATCGGCGTAGAGAACAAAGATCCGAACACACCGCCGTTGGAAATCGTGAATGTGCCGCCGATCAGCTCTTCAAGCGTCAATTTGCCGTCTTTGGCGCGCTTCGCAAAGTCAGCAATCTTGAGTTCGATCTCTGCAAAGGTCATTTGGTCCGCATCTCTTAAGACCGGCACGACCAAACCGCGGGGAGAGCCGACTGCAATACCGATGTCCATATAGCCGTGATAAATGATGTCATGGCCGTCGACAGAGGCGTTGATGATCGGATACTGCTTCAAAGCGTGAACAGCAGCTTTCACGAAGAAGCTCATAAAACCGAGTTTTACGCCGTACTTCTTCTCGAAGCTCTCTTTGTACTTCGCTCTCAAAGCCATTACCGGCGCTAAGTTCACCTCATTGAAAGTGGTCAGGATGGCACAGTTGGACTGAGACTCAACGAGGCGTTCGGCAACTCTGGCGCGGAGGCGAGACATCGGCACTCTCTGTTCGGGTCTTCCGTCAAGTGATGCTGCCGGAGCGGCTGGTTTGGCGGGAGCGGCCTTCGGCGCGGCCTGCTGAGCCGGAGCTGAAGCGACTGCTGAGGGTGCCACAGGCTGAGCGCTCTTCAAAGCGGCGATGACATCAGGTTTCGTGATACGGCCGCCGACGCCGGTTCCGGCCACTTGAGACGCAGACAATCCGCTGTTAGCCATAAGCTTTTCTGCGGCAGGCATCATAAAGGGAGCGGCAGCAGAAACCGCCGGAGCTGCAGGTGCGGCGGGCGTCGAAATAATGACTTCTCCAGCAACGGCAGCTTTCGGGGCTTCCGGCTTGCGGCAGCCATTCCTTCGGTATCGATCGTCGCGATCAATTGGTCGCTGAGGACGGCAGCTCCGTCCGGCTGCTCAATGCTTGCCAGCACACCGTCAGCCGGCGCCGGGATTTCCAACACAATCTTGTCGGTCTCAATTTCAATAAGGATTTCATCGGTTTTAACCGGTTCGCCGACTTTCTTTTTCCATTCAATCAAACTGGCTTCCGAAACAGACTCGGACAGCTCGGGTACTTTGACTTCAACAATAGACATTTCTTTTTTCTCCGAATTCTTTACAAAGCAACGCTTGAACTATTTCGTCTGGATAAAGCCCTTGAGGCGTCCGAAAGCGTTTTCCACCAATTCTTTGAGCTGCTCGGCATGTTTGCTGGCATAACCGACGGCCGGCGAAGAGGAAGCCGGACGTCCTGCGTAACTCAGTCTTGCGCCGGAAGGCATTTCTTCAAGCAAATGGTGCTGCACATAGAACCAGGCGCCCTGATTCTGAGGTTCGTCCTGAACCCAAACAACTTCGGAAGCGAAGGAGTAGCCGGAAGTCTCTTCACGGAAGCTCTTATGCGGGAACGGGTAAAGCTGCTCGAGGCGAATGATGACAACGTCATCGATTTCATGCTCTTTGCGGTATTTCACGAGGTCGTAATAGACCTTACCGGTACAGACCAGAATCCTTCTGACCTTGTCCGCATCGAGCTCTTCGATTTCACCGATGACGGTTTCAAATTTACCTTCGGAGAGTTCTTCCAAATCCGAACTTGCCATCTTGTTGCGAAGCAGGCTCTTCGGAGAGAAGACGATTAAAGGTTTGCGAATATTGCCGACCATTTGACGGCGCAGCAAATGGAAAATCTGCGCAGCCGTTGTCGGCTGGCAAATCAGCATATTGGTGTCCGCCGCGAGCTGCAGGTAACGTTCGACACGGGCCGAAGAGTGTTCCGGGCCCTGACCTTCATAGCCGTGCGGAAGCAGCATGGTCAGACCGCTCTTGCGGCCCCACTTCGCTTCGCCGGAGCTGATGAACTGATCGATTACGACCTGAGCGCCGTTGGCAAAGTCACCGAACTGGGCTTCCCAAATCGTCAGGCACTTCGGAGAAGAGCTGGCGTAACCGTATTCGAATGCAAGAACAGACTCCTCAGACAGAACGGAGTCAATTACCGTGAATTGGGCCTGATGTTCTCCGAGATGCTCCAGAGGAATCCAGATGCCGGAATCCCAGCGGTCACGGTTTTGGTCATGCCAAACCGCATGACGATGACTGAAGGTTCCGCGGCCGGAGTCTTCACCGGAAATTCGAACGGAGTATCCGCCCGTCAGCAGCGTGGCAAAAGCCAGATGCTCGGCCAGCCCCCAATCCACACGGATTTCTTCCTGCATCATCAGACGACGGTCGGCAATGACCTTCTGAAGGAGCGGATGGAGTTTGAAGTTTTCCGGAACGGTCGTAATGACGTCGGTAAGACGCTTCAATTCGTCCAAAGGAACAGAGGTCTTGACATCGTCTGTCCAGCTTCCGTTGTAGCGGGACCAATCAACGGCGTAAGGATTCTTGCCCTCAATCAAAGCCGTCTGTCTGGGAGGAATGCCGCTTTCGAGACTGCGGCGATAGGCGGCAACCATTTCCTTGGCTTCTTCGGGGCTTACAACGCCCTGGAGTGCCAGCTTGTCGGCATAAACCTGACGAGTACCCGGATGAACGTTGATCTTCTTGTACATCAGAGGCTGCGTCAGTCCCGGAGTGTCCTGTTCGTTGTGACCCAAACGGCGGAAGCAGACGATGTCGACAACTACATCGCGGCTGAAGCTCTTGCGGAACTCCATGGCTAAACGAGTGGCAAACACGACGGCTTCTGGGTCATCGCCGTTGACGTGCAAAACCGGCGCTTCAATGAGTTTGGCGGGGTCCGTACAATAAGTCATCGAGCCCTTATCGCGTGGGTCGGAAGTCGTAAAGCCGATCTGATTGTTGATCACGATGTGCATCGTGCCGCCGGTACCGTAACCGCGAGTATCAGCCAGATTTAGGGTCTCCATGACGACACCTTGTCCGGCGAACGCTGCGTCGCCGTGAACAAGAACGCCCATGACGCGACGGCCCTTCGGATCGTGACGACGGTCCTGACGGGCGCGAACGCTTCCGACCGCAACCGGGTCAACGATTTCAAGATGAGAAGGATTAAAGGCTAAGGCCAGATGAATCGGTCCCGAGGCTGTGACGACGTCGCTAGAGAAACCGTTGTGGTATTTCACGTCGCCGGCCGGCAGGTCTTTACTCTTGTAGTGGCCTTCAAACTCAGCAAACAATTCGCTCGGAGCTTTACCAAGTGTATTGACGAGCACATTGAGACGTCCGCGGTGCGCCATACCGATGACCATTTCTTCCAGGCCTTGAGCGGCACCCGTTTCTACGATCTCGTCCATGGCGACAATGAAGCTTTCTCCGCCTTCGAGCGAGAAGCGTTTCTGACCGACATATTTAGTATGGAGATAACGCTCCAAACCTTCTGCAGCCGTCAATTCTTCAAGAATGCGTTTCTTTGACTTCGCATCCATGCTCGGGGTTGAGCGGCAAGGTTCAAGTTTTTGCTGCCACCAGCGTTTGATCACCGGATCGCTGATGTACATGAATTCGATACCGATATCGCTGCAATAAGTTTGTTTCAAGGCAGCGATCAAGTCGCGAAGCGTCATCTTATCGGCGCCAAAGTACGTATTGGCGGTCGAGAAAGTGCTGTCCATATCTGTTTCGGACAAGCCGTAGAAAGACGGTTCAAGCTCGGGGATCTTCGGGCGCTCTCTTCTGTGCAGCGGGTCAAGATTAGCCCTGCGACTTCCCAGGAATCGGTAAGCGCCGATGATGGACTGAACCGCAACCTGCTTTTTAGCCAAGTCGAGATCTCGCTCGCTCACCGAGCAAACGGTTGAACGAGGTTCGGACGCTCTCTGTGCGAAAGCTTCAACAATAGGTGCATGAGGAACGTCGACGGTTTCGACGCGGCCGTCGGAAGCCGGCGCCTGCTGCAGGCGGTCAAAGTACTGACGCCATTTCTCATCTACGGAACTTGGGTCTTCAAGGTACTGCTCGTATAAATCTTCTACGTAAGGAGCATTCCCGCCGAAGAGATATGAATTCTCTATTAAGTCTTTAATCACTTTTTCACCTTGGACAAATTTCTTGCCGCTCAGGGGGCCGCAAATTATCGGAATATTTTGCGGCTGCTTCACAGGTTTCCTGTTGAGCGTGTTTCAGCAAAAACCAGCCGCTGAAACAAACTGATTATAGATTTGAAGCCGTCACTCAGGAACAATTTTGTGAGCGGTAAACAGCTCTGTCGAAGTCTTGATTTTTCGGGTTTGCTGCTTCGATCGTTACCTTCAAAAAACAGATTTTCTTCTAACTGCTTTCCTTCACTGCCTCATTTAAGCAGACCTAACCCATTGCCGTTGTAGTTCTTTTCTAAAATTTCCTTCGAAAATTAAGGAATTGAAATGATAACCACCATATTGCATTGGACCTGCGATCCAACTTCTGCCAGCATGGCTTCTTTACTGTTTAGATGGGCAATTGCGTTAGCGATGCTGCCATACGGAGTGCAGAAACTTTTCCATCCGGAAAACGCTACGAAGTTTCCGAAGGTCTTATTCTTTTCTCCACGGGTCGGGTATTACTCAGCCGCCATCATTGAAACCTTCGTTCCGCTATTTCTCATGGCTGGTTTCCTCACGAGGCTGGCAGTCATTCCTGCGATCGTTAGCTTCACAATCGCAACCAAAGTCACCATCGGCAAGGATCTGACCTCTCCGGCCCTTCCTTATTTATTCGGGCTCATTGCGATATTTATTGTCGGCTCAGGACTTTACTCCGCAGACTACTGGCTCCTGTACATTCTTGCCGGTCATTGATTCTTGAGTCGTAAATCGGGGCAAAGTCTCGAATGGCTGAGCGTGTCGCCGTTGTATAGTTCTGTGAACTCAAACAACAAAACTCAGAACAAAATGGATAATTTTCACAAACTTATAGAAGGCTTCCACAACTTCAAACAGACTTACTTCTTAAAGGAAAGACAGTATTTCGAATCACTGGAAAAGGCCCAGAATCCTAAAACGCTGGTTGTCGCCTGCTGCGATTCGAGAGTCGATCCGGCAATTCTTTTGCACTGCAAGCCCGGTGATTTGTTTGTGATCAGAAACGTGGCTGCGTTAGTTCCCGCTGTTACACAGGCCTCAAATCCTTGTTCTGTGATGAGCGCCATTGAATACGGAGTTAAACACCTCAACGTCGAGCACATCGTTGTCATGGGCCACTCTCATTGCGGCGGCATCCACGGACTCATGGCTCCTGAAACCATTGCCGGAGAAACTTATATTCAAGACTGGGTTGGCATTGCCTCTCCGGCTTTGGAACGCCTCCAAGCTATTACGGGCGATGAAGATGAAAAGACTCGAAGCCGCCACTGTGAAGAAGGCGCCGTGCTGATTTCCCTTGATAACCTGCTCTCATATCCTTGGATCGCAGAGCGTGTTAAAAACGGACAGCTCAAGCTTCACGCACTTTACTACGATTTATCGGAAGGCAACCTTTATCGTTTCAGCCCCGACTCAGAAGATTTCGAGCTGCTCTTCCACACTATCGAAAATCCCTGACAGACTTCGGAAAAATTCTATAGTCCTCTATAGAAAAACTCCATATTGGACTATAGAAAAATTCCATATCTAGCTAGGAATTAGGGCTGATTTTTTAGGCCGTCAGCAATTTCCATTTCACGAATTGGCGAGATGGAATTGAATAGACCAACACGACACGCTTAAGCTCCTTAGAACTCCCTTGCTCTCCGTAATGTCTGGCTTTCATCTGTGAAATGCCGTCTAGAAGAATTTCTTCTTCCTTCTCCCCGTCATAGGAAACTTTGAACTCGAAAACCCAATGTCTTTCTCCGACGCTTACTTCTAGATCACTTCTGCCGTGAGCATTGTGCTGTTCAACTTTCGGCTCTAACCCTGCCCCTGAGAAATAGACCTGGACATAAGCTCGCAAGGAAGCTTCGTCCTTCACCGGATAGTTCTGATAATCAATTGCCAGGAAGAGTCGGTTGAGAATATGGAATACCGACTCGGCAGATTCTTCACCAAGTACCTTTGCTATTGGACCCGCTCCCACTTGACCGGCAACTTTACCATCGAGCAAGCGCTCCATATATAACTGAGCCATAGCGCGCTTCACTTCTAAGTTCGGATAATCAAGAAATACCGTATCTCCGTACCTTACCGCCTTGATCGTCAGGTAGCCTGCTTGTGTCAGAAGACCCAGATCTGACAAATTTTCCAAATCAGAGGACCCGGAAAGAGTAGAAAGGGAAATCGATTTTTCACGCCCATACTCTTCAGGATGCCTAAGAGCGTGAGATTTTAAATATTCAACTAAGACGGACGGCTTTCCGCCGCTTTCAAACCAATAGTCCACAAAACCGTTTCGAGGAGATGAGAGAAAGTTCAGCATGGACCATGGTGCAAAAACATGTTCTTTCGCGGTTCTTTCAAAGCAAAATCCGTCGTAATGCTTGATAAGCTCTTCCGTGAGTTCTCCTCTTGAGATGCCTAACAACGAGGCGGCATTATCTAAGTATCCGGAAAAGTATTTCTGCGTTTCAGAGTATGTGTAACCTAGCAGGGTGCCATATTCCACATTTAAAGAGAGATCCGAAAGATTATTCAGCTCTGAAAAAATGCTTGTTTTATTAAACTTGGTAATACCGGTGATGAACGCAAATCTCAACGCACCCTCATTTGACTTTAATACTGAGTAAAAAGCCGATAAAGCTCTGCGTACTTCCTTGAAAATAGTTTTGTTGTTCAAACAAGAAGTAAGAGGCGCATCGTATTCATCGATTAAGAGAACTAAAGAATTCTTTTCCTGAGCAGTCAACCAATCGGAAAGCTGATCAGAAACTGTTTGGAAGGGGCGAAGTTCGTATCGAAAACCAAAAGGAGCAAATTTTCGCGAGATAAGGGATATCAATCGTTCTGAAAAAGATTCTGCATCCGCGAAATCCTTAATTTCCGAAAAATCCAGCCGTACTACGTTATAGGTTGCCTCTTCTTTCCAAAGGTTCTCAATAGCCAAACCTTTGAAGTCACGTAGGCCGTACTTAAATAAAGACTCAAAAGTCGATATCAGAAGAGACTTTCCAAACCTTCTCGGTCTAGCAAGGAAATATTTGCCACGATTAACAGCTAAACTAAAAACCATCTCCGTTTTATCAACGTAGATTTCATCGGCCATTCTCAAAGCAATAAAATCCGATGTTCCAAGTGGTAAACCTTTCAGCTGATTGATCGCCATCTGTTGTCCTCTAAACTCTCCATTGTTAATTTTAGGATAACAACTCTTATCACGCTCAGTAATGACATTGTTTAACCTTGAAGATGCCAAGCAAATCGCCTTAAATAAAGAAGCCGCTTTTTCCAGTAATTTTGAAGACAACAGAAAGTTAAGTTATTCAATAGAATTCTTCGGATTCAATTCACGCATCAGCAGACGATCCTCGATATGCTGAATAATCCTCGATTTCTCTTCCGTCGTTAAATGATCAAGGTTGTAGAGCGAAAGCATGAATAAGCCTTCGATTGCCATAATTGCCGTCGCAGAGTCTAACGAAGCCGGCCCACAGCTGCGGATCTTTTCAAACAATTTTCTGTACCAGTTATGAAGAGGTTCCATTAATTGAGGATCAAAAGACTGAACCGCGAAAACTGCGGCACCCCAAGTACGGTTCGAAGCTGCAATGCCGTTAAATTTCTTGTACCAATGGATAAACCCCAAAACTAAAGCTTGCGGATGACCTTTGAACGGTTTCGTCGCTGTTTCAAGCTCATCCGATAAATGTGAGACGTAACTATCCATTAACGCAATAATCAGCTCTTTCTTTCCGGGAAAGTGGTACAGCAAACCGCCTTTGCTAATTCCTGCTCGATCAGCTACTGCTTCCAGCGTCAACTGACCGACGCCCTTTTCAGCCGCTATCTCACGGGCAACCACTAAGATCAGCTCTTTTGTTTTACCACTGGTTTTTCTTGTCTGTTTCTTGGTTTCCATTGGAGAACCTACCTTGCACAAAAACTTCATCGCGGCATTCATGCGGCCGCTTCCCTAATCTTATTATAGTTTTACTTAACCGTTAGGTATAGTAAATTAAGCCTGTTAAAAATAGTCTTTAAGTTTTCTTTAAGAAATAGTTCTGTTTCTTATCATCCTTTTGTATGAAAAATACAGTAATTTCTAGGTAGTCAGAACTCTATGAGATTTAGATGACTTCAATTAACCCATTGTTTTATTAATATTTAAAATAAATACTTCAAATTCTTAACATACGACATTTATTAGTACTTCTCCTAATTATTTAAACCGTCCAGTCGGTATAGTATTTTCAATTGTTAAGACGTTGATCCCAAGGAAAACAAATGAAACCCTTATCCTCATTCAGTCGTCGCAATTTCTTGAGAACACTGGCTGTGACCGGTCTGGCTTCCGGATCGGCGTTTGCAGCTCCCGCCTCAAACCTTCAGCCTTTCAATGAAATTCATGACCTCGTTATCGTCGGAAGCGGCTTTGCCGGACTTTCCGCCGCTTACGCCGCCCTCAAAGCCGGCGTCAAAGACATTCTGCTCCTCGACAAGATGGAAGCCTTCGGCGGCAACTCCTGCCTCTGCGGAGGCCTTATGTCCGTACCCTTAAATCCGAAACAGCAGAAACAAGGCATCAAGGATTCCGTTGACCTTATGGTCGCCGACATGACAAAGGCCGGCCGCGGATTCAACCATCCGGACCTGGCTAAAAAAAATTCGCAGAAAATGCAGTCAACATCTGCCCGATGCTCGACGAATGCGGCGTTCAACTCATGGATAAAGTCATTCGCCTGGGCGGCCACAGTGCTCCGCGCACCATGGTTCCTAAAGCAGCTTCCGGCGGCGGAATTGTCGTTCCTATCCATAATTGGCTCAAGAAGAACGGCGTTCAATTCCGCAACCGCTCTCAAGTCATTGACCTCCTGATGCAGGACGGTAAAGTAACAGGAGTGCTCATTAACTGCGATTACAACTGGAAAGACGGTACTTCTAAGAAAGAGCAGAGAATCGGTTCTCGCGGAGGCGTCGTCGCCACTGGCGGCTGGGGCCAAGATAAAGACTTCATCAAAACCACCATGCCGGTTTATTCGCTTTTAGAGTGCACCTCTCAGCCCGGCGCCACTGCCGAAATGCTCAAAGCATTACTGAAGTCAGGCTGCCTGCCTTCTATGCTCGATATGTATCAGTTAGGACCGTGGGCTTCCCCTGATGAAAAAGGCGCCGGCCCCGGAAGCTTCTTCGCTGACTACGCCTTTGCCGAAGGCATGGCCGTCAATCCTAAGACCGGACGCCGCTTCATGAATGAACTTGCCGACCGTCGCACTCGCGCTGATGCCGAACTCAACGTCTTAAGCGAGAGCACCCCTGACAAGATCAACTATCCCGTTGTCTTCTGCGGTGAAAAGACTACAGAACACGCGGAAGGCTTCCAAGCTGCCTATCGAGACAAAACCGTCTTCCGTTACGAAACACTGGCTGATCTTGCTAAAGCCTACGACATCCCGCTCAAAGCCCTGCAGCAGCAGGTCGATGAATACAACAAGATCGTTGCCGGAACCCAGAAAGATCCGTTTGCCAAGCCTCTTGATGTGAAACAGCCTTTGAAAGCACCCTTCTATGCAATGCGTCTAACACCGAAACTTCACTATTGCATGGGCGGTATCGCCGTCAATCCGAGATCGGAAGTTCTTTCGACGACAACACTTGCTCCGATTCCCGGACTGTATGCAGCCGGCGAAGTAACCGGAGGCGTCCATGGTATGGACCGTCTCGGAGGATGCTCTTCCGTTGACTGCATGGTATTCGGACTGGAAGCCGGCCGAAACGCTACCGCTTACCTCAAAGCACAGGGGAACTAACATGAAAAAATTCTTTATTCCGCTCTTTGCTGCCCTGCTTTCTTGCTCTGCTTTCGCTGCCGACGCTCCGACTCTTGCCGGAATGCCGATGAAGCATAGTATGGCCGCTCAAATGCAGTGCTCGACCTGCCACGACAACACGACTGAATTTACGAAGCCTTCCACTCAAAAATGTGAAAGCTGCCACGGACCTATGGCGCAAATTAAGACAAAGGCCAACCCGCAGGATAAATATCCGCATCAGTCCGCTCACTACGGAAACACGGTCGACTGTGTCGTTTGCCACTCCGAACACAAAGCCAGTCAAGATTTATGCAGTAATTGTCATCAAACCCAATGGTCCAACTTCAGATAATCAAATCTGGATAAACCAAGGAGAACTCTCATGAAAAAACCGCTTGTTATCTCAATCCTTCTTGCAATTGCGCCTTTGTCCTTTGCCGCCACCCATAATCTTGACGGCCGTACACTGACCGTGGACGAACTTTGGGCGATTTCCGCTCCCGGAGAAAAAGTTGCTGTCACGCCCGAAGGCTGGGCAAGAATTAAAGCCTCTTACAAAGCTCCGATTGATGCCGCAACAGACGGCCGCGATATTTACGGTTTAACCGTCAACTACGGTGCTTTGAAGGACCAGAAAGTTGCCGGCGCCTCTGTAGAAGCCGAACCGAACCGCAGCGCTTCGATTAAGTTCAACGAACGCCAGATGCGTATTCAAGCTGCCGGTCTCGAACCTTACTTCGATGACAGAATCTCCAAGATGGCCATGGTTATCCGTCTTAACCAGATGGCTGCCGGCTACACCGGCATGAGCGAAGCCGCCGCCAATGCTTTCCAGGAATACATCAACAATGACGTCTGCCCGTTGATTCCCTCCCGCGGTTCTGAAGGCGCCAACGACTTGAGCATGGCCACCCATATCGGCTTGGCTCTTATGGGTGAATGGGACGTCAGCTACCAAGGCAAGCGCGTTCCCGCCGCTCAGGTACGTAAACAGCTCAAACTCCAGCCCTATCATTCTTTCGGTATGGACGGTATCTCCATCCTCTCCAACAGCAACGTAGCCGAAGCTCAATCCATTGCTGCTGTTAAGAAAGCAGAACACTACCTCGCTTTAAGTCCGGTCGTTATTGCTTCCAGCTTAGAAGCATTGAACGGAAACGTATCGCCGTTCCTTTGGCATACTGTTGAAACCAAAGGCTGGCCTCAGGGACATGAAGCCGCGGAAGCAGTTCTTGCAAACCTGAAAGGTTCCTACCTCTGGAAGAAAGACGCCAAGCGTTACCTCCAGGATCCGCTGAGCTTCAGATCTGCAGGTTATATCCTGGCTGCCGCTATGGAAGAACTCAACCAAACTAAGGGTCTTCTGAATACCGCGATCAATCACACTACTGACAACCCGATTGTCAATACCGAAGCTAAGAACGACCGCTGGTACAGCAATGCCGAAGTCTTAGACGAAATGAGAGCCGGCAAACCGACGGTTTACGTTAACTCCTGCTCTAACTTTGACAATACCCAGCTTGCGCTTCAGATGGAAAGCCTCACAAAGGCTCTCGGTCAAGTCATGCACATCTCTGCATGGAGAACGACTCAGCTGGTTGACGACCACAGAACCGGCCTGCCGACATACCTCGTTGCTAAAGAAAACAAGGGCAGCGACGGATTTGCCAACATCGTTCTGACTGCGGAACTTACACTATTCTTCACGGCTCCGCTCTTTGGACCTCTTACTACACTGACGGCAACGTAGCCGGCGTGTTTGTGACTTCCGACAGAATGGATAACATGGTTATCTACAAGAGCCCGGAATTTGCAAACACTACCGTTACCGCAATGTATTCCAACGGTATCGGCGGAGATGAACAGAAGTGGAGTCATAACGACCACTACTACGGTATCGGTTTAGATTTCAACAAAAACGAAACCGTTTTCAGTGTCATGATCGAAATGTATGACAACAAAGACTTGAATGCCGATAAGACTTATCTTGTGACATTAGGCGGTCAGCAGGGCTTCGGTGACTGGACGTTCTGGGCTGGTTACCAGTACGCAAAAGGCAGTCAGATGATGCCGGCTTGGAAGGCCGCCCCGACAGGTTTGAGCGCTTCCGGTGTGACACAGCATGCTGTTACCGCTGCTATCGGATACATGGTTTTCGGCGGCGAATGGAAACTTCAAGGCAACTACGCTCATGGCAAAGTTAACGAAGACAACCAGAAGTACAACATCTACTCCGTTGGAACCGTCTATGAATATCCGCTTAGCATGAGAACACAGCTCTATGCTTATGCAGGTTACGGCAAAGCCAACAAATATCTTAAGAACGACGGAGACTTCAACTCTTGGACAGCTTGTTTAGGTATCAGTCACAACTTCTAATCTGATTTTCTTCCTTGAAAGCCGGCCCGTATTAAACAGGCCGGCTTTTTCTGCTTCTCTGGTTGGGTATAGATAATGCTCCTATTTGTTTGAAATAGATTGTTTGCCAAGGTACAAACTGGAATTTCACGTTAATCTATCATAAAATAAAGATTAATTAAATTTATGTATATTATTTGATTGGTTAGATATGCCTAAAAACACCATGGGAACCAAGCTCCCGCGAAAGTTAGAACAAAAAATGGCAATCGTCGGAGAACAGATCAAACTTGCTCGGTTAAGGCGCGACCTCTCAATTGCTCAAGTAGCTGAGCGAGCCACTTGTTCCCCGTTGACGATCAATCGAATTGAAAAAGGATCTTCCACTGTCTCAATCGGGATTTACCTCCGTGTCCTCTATGCGCTGCAGCTCGATGACGATATTTTGCAGTTAGCTAAGGAGGATGTCCTAGGGCGTACGCTGCAAGACCTCAGCCTCAAGCACCGTAAACGGGCTTCTAAGAAAGGATAAGTCATGGACAAGCTTTTTGTTTATGGAGATTTCGACTGGCTCGAACGCCCGGAGCTCATCGGAGAGCTATCCTTTGAGTCAATTCGCGGAAATGCAACTTACGGCTTCAGCTATTCCAAGAAGTGGCTGTCTGCCCATCCAAACGTTTTTTTTGAGCGAAGACCTGCAAAACTTTCCGGGTGTCCAATACACACAGCCTCAAAAAGACATTTTTTCCTGCTTTTCTGACGCATTGCCAGACCGTTGGGGGAGAACTCTTTTGCTTCGAAGAGAACAACTGAAAGCCGCAGAAGAAAAAAGAGCGGTAAGGAGACTGACATCTTTTGACCTGCTGAAAGGCATAGACGACGCCTCTCGCATGGGAAGTTTCAGGTTTGCCGAAACACCGGGCGGCGACTTCATTAATTGCGAAACGGATTTTCGAGTGCCTCCTTTCACAAAAATAAATGAATTGATGTTGGCCGCGCACGAGATAGAAGCAAGCGAAGCGAAAAGCATTTTGCCAAAGGAAAAGTGGATCAACCAATTAATTCACCCGGGTACTTCATTAGGAGGAGCCCGCCCGAAAGCTTCTGTCCTTGATGAGGACGGAAAGTTAACTGTCGCAAAATTTCCTTCTCGAAAAGATAACCATGATGTCGCGCAGTGGGAGCATTTTTCCCACTATTTAGCAAAAAAAGCCGGAATTAATGCCGCAGCGACAAAAACCGTTTCCGCCGGCAACTACCATTTGCTTTTGTCGAGGCGGTTTGATAGAACCAATGACGGAAAGCGAATACATTTTGCCTCTGCTCTAACACTGCTCGGGTTGAACGATGGTGATAATGCTTCATCCGGCTACGGCTATCTCGACATCGTTGATTTCATTATTCAGCACGGCAGCAACATTGAACGGAATCTTGAAGAACTTTATCGTCGCGTGGCCTTTTACATCATCATCGGTAACGCGGACGACCATTTCTGCAATCACGGTTTCCTGCTTACTGAGAAGGGCTGGGAGCTTTCTCCTGCCTATGACATCAATCCAACAACATCAGAACAGCAGAGTCTGTTGATCAATCGTTCCACGAATGAAGCCGATTTAGGACTTCTACTGGATGCCGCTCCTGACTTTATGATTTCTCAAAACACTGCAAAAAGTATTATCGACAGCATAAAGACGGCTATGGCTTCTTGGCGCACGGAAGCAAAAAGATTCTCTCTCCCTCAGCGAGATATCGATACTTTCGGACCACGAATCGACAAGTGGCTGAAATAGGAGAATTAACGTATGCAAAAAGAAATCCTGAAAACCTTGGACCAAATTGAAGCACAGAACAACGTCAAAATTCTCTACGCCTGCGAATCCGGATCCAGAGCCTGGGGCTTTCCTTCGTCGGATTCCGATTACGATGTCCGCTACCTCTATATTCGACCTGTTGAATCGTATCTGAAGTTATTCTCCGAACGGGACGTGATAGAAGGCCCGATTGATGAAGTCAAAGATTTTGTTGGCTGAGATTTACAGAAGGCACTAAAGCTTTTGATGAAAGGAAACGCGCCGCTCATTGAATGGGTCCGTTCTCCTATTGTTTATAAAGACAACCCTTGGCTGAGAGAAAATCTCGTTAAGCTTTTCAACGAGCACTCCGACTTTAATGCACTTTATCGGGGATACTTCGGACTGGCCAAGAATAACTTCAAAGCCTATCTCACAGGCGAAAGCGTAAAACCTAAAAAATATCTTCACGTCCTGCGTTCAGTATTGGCATGCGAATGGATCAAACAAAAGAAAACTATTCCTCCGGTACTTTTCAAAGAAGTTTATGAAGGGATTCTTGTCCCCGAGACGCCCTTCTATGCCGAATTCCAAGAACTCCTCAAAATTAAAGCCGAAGAAAAAGAAAGGACTACAGGTGACCATTTTGTCGCTGTCGATAAGTTCATAGACGAATTCTTCAACGAGAGCAAGGGGCCGCTTCTTTCGTCAAAAGAGCCGGTGAACGTTGATGAATACGACAATTTCTTTCTCGAGTGTCTGCGCCGCGAAAACTAATCTCATCTCCGTTATCTCGAAGCTATACAAACCTGTACATTGCTTCTCAGTTCGCTCTTCGATGAGGCTGAACGGGGAGATTCGTCCACAACACGCGCCGCATCTAAAGTCTTGTCGGAAACGGTATGGTTTAATGATTTCCAACCGACGTAACGACCATCCAGTACTGCTTTCACCCGAGAC
>ENA-UEPH01001572-UEPH01001572.1-human-gut-metagenome-genome-assembly--contig:-NODE-1572-length-20322-cov-7.745172_pt1 | contig 20322 bp, 18 predicted proteins | sample MGYA00242891_ERZ507898 | MGnify/ENA primary metagenome ERZ507898 (study PRJEB26167, sample SAMN06115411) | human gut metagenome | host: Homo sapiens | place: China:Guizhou | collected 2014-10-15... | reverse complement strand
AACGGTATGGCTTCTATGCACTGCTCTGCTAACACAGATAAAGAAGGCAAGAGCTCAGCTATCTTCTTCGGTCTGTCAGGTACAGGTAAGACTACTTTGTCTACTGACCCGAAACGTTTGTTGATCGGTGATGACGAACACGGATGGGATGACGAAGGTGTATTCAACTTCGAAGGTGGTTGCTACGCTAAAGTTATCAACTTGGATAAAGAAAGTGAACCGGACATCTGGAATGCTATCAAACGCGATGCTTTGTTGGAAAACTGTACAGTTAACGCTGAAGGCGAAATCAACTTCGCTGACAAGTCAGTAACTGAAAACACTCGTGTTTCTTATCCTATCTATCACATCGAAAACATCGTTAAACCGGTGTCTAAAGGTCCTCACGCTAAACAAGTTATTTTCTTGTCAGCTGACGCATTCGGTGTATTGCCTCCGGTATCTATCCTGAACGCAGAACAAACTAAATATTACTTCTTGTCTGGTTTTACAGCTAAATTGGCTGGTACAGAACGTGGTATCACTGAACCGACTCCGACATTCTCGGCTTGTTTCGGTGCTGCTTTCTTGTCACTGCACCCAACTAAATACGGTGAAGAACTGGTGAAGAAGATGGAAAAAACTGGTGCTAAGGCATACTTGGTTAACACTGGTTGGAATGGTACCGGCAAACGTATCTCTATCAAAGATACTCGTGGTATCATCGACGCTATCCTTGACGGTTCTATCGACAAAGCTCCTACTAAGGTTATTCCTTACTTCGACTTTGTTGTTCCTACAGAACTTCCGGGTGTTGATCCGAAGATCCTTGACCCACGCGACACTTACGAATGTGCTTGCCAATGGGAAGAAAAAGCTAAAGATTTGGCTGGACGTTTCATCAAGAACTTCGCTAAATTTACTGGTAACGAAGCTGGTAAGGCTTTGGTTGCTGCTGGTCCGAAACTCTAATTGGAGAATCAGATATAATATGGAAGGCGGTTCGATTTCGAACCGCCTTTTTTGTTTATGCCTGTGCCTTTCTATGAGAATAAATGCTGTTTGTTTAAAACTTTTCCCTATATTTGCCAAAACAGGAGTACTAACCTTTAAAGGCGGTTATGGTATATCTAGCTACTGACAAACAGACCTATGCGGATCTAAGCATTACAGAGACTGCTAATAATGAGCAATTTCTTTTCTCTTTGTTTTCCAAAACAGAGACAAAAGAAGGAAAAGCGCTGATGTTGAACTGGATTATGTATCCGCTAAGTGATTTGGGGGAAATCCGTAAAAGACAGGAGGCTATTGTCTGGGATGCTTTGCCCGAACTTCTTTTGAATGAAGAAGAGCTGGATTTTATTGAGTATTACCTGGCTTATCGTGACCAGATACGGGAAGCTCATATTTTACTTTCATGTGCTACTGTTATCGACCGTCTGGTGCGATATGATTCGACCCGTTATGTGATCTGCAGAGGGGTGAAATTAGTGGTTCATCTCTTGCATTGTCTGAAGGAATGGGCGACAGAACTACCACAGGGCGCCCCGCAACTCATGAAAGAATCTGCTGCTATGATTGATAATATTCTCCATGGAAGTGAATTGGAGGAAGTATTGGAGCAGACCTCTGATGAGGAAAAACGACTATCTAACTTTGTCATAGACAAATTCGATTATCTGTTCCGGTGTACTCGGTTGTTATCTTTGAAGGAACTTCTGTCTGTTATATATCTACTTGATGTCTGCCGTACAGCTCACCGGGTGGCAAAAGAGAAGAACTTCTGTTGTATGCCGATAATGGTACCGACAATGGACTTCTCGGTGGAGGGAGTCGTTCATCCTTTTGTGAAAGATGCGCAGCCAAACAGTTGGCAGATGTCCCGGGGAAATATATGCATTTTTACAGGCTCTAATATGGCGGGAAAGTCAACAACTTTAAAGGCATTGACCTTGGCTGTCTGGTTGGCACATTGCGGTTTGCCTGTTCCTGTGAAATCAATGATTTGTCCTCTTTACGAGGGGATTTATACCTCTATTAATCTGCCGGATTCTTTGCGGGACGGACGAAGTCATTTTATGGCGGAAGTACTCCGTATTAAAGAAGTGATGCAAAAAGCTGTGACCGGAAAACGCTGTTTGGTGGTATTAGATGAGATGTTTCGCGGGACGAATGCTAAAGATGCGTTTGAAGCCTCCGTTGCCGTCAATGAATTACTGAAAAGCTTCTCTCATTGTCATTTCTTGATATCGACACATATTTTGGAATATGCGAAAGCCTTTGAAAAGGATTCTTCCTGTTGCTTTTATTATATGGAAGCAGAAATTATTGATGATGCGTTTGTCTGTCCTCATCGGTTGTTGTCAGGGATTTCAGAGGCCAGAGTCGGGTATTGGGTCGTGAAAAAAATACTGTCGGATGGTTTGATGTAATTTTACCTCATTATAGAGGTTGTTGAGATTCTGTTTTATTTTTATTAGATATATATTTTGACTACTTTTGTACAGACTATAAATAGGTTATTAATCTTAAATAACGACGCGACGACCATGAAGAATTTTTATTTCCTTCTTATTAGTTCCCTATTCCTTACCTCCGGGCTTTATGCGGGAGAAACAGATTATACTCAAGGACTTTCCATCTGGTTTGATACTCCGAATACTTTGCAGGGATATGTTGCCTGGTATGGCGGAAGACCGGATTTGTGGAAAGATGAAAATAAACCGGTAACAGCAGGAAGCGGACATAATCTGGATGCCAGTTGGGAGTCACAGTCATTGCCTATTGGTAACGGTAGCCTCGGCGCAAATATTATGGGATCGGTGGAAGCCGAACGTATCACTTTCAATGAAAAAACGCTTTGGCGCGGTGGTCCGAACACAGCGAAAGGTGCGGACTATTATTGGAATGTCAATAAACAATCGGCCCATCTTTTAGATGAAATACGCAAAGCATTTACAGAGGGAGATCAGAAAAAGGCTGAAATGCTAACGCGACAGAACTTCAATAGTGAAGTTTCGTATGAAGCTGACGGAGAAAATCCTTTCCGTTTCGGTAGCTTTACTACAATGGGAGAGTTTTATGTAGAAACCGGACTGAATATGATAGGAATGAGCGATTATAAGCGCATTCTTTCTTTGGATTCGGCTATGGCAGTCGTACAATTCAAAAAGGATCGTGTGGCTTATCAACGCAATTTTTTTATCTCTTACCCCGCCAATGTAATGGTGGTACGTTTCAGCGCGGATCAATCGGGGAAACAAAATCTGGTTTTCAGTTATGCGCCCAATCCCCTGTCTACCGGCAGCATGGTTTCTGATGGAAATAAAGGACTGGTTTACACAGCTTCTTTGGATAATAATGGAATGAAGTATGTTGTGTGCATCCAGGCAGAAACAAAAGGAGGAACACTGTCTAATGCAGATGGAAAGTTGACAGTGAAGGATGCAGACGAAGTTGTATTTTATATCACAGCGGACACTGACTATAAGATTAACTTTGATCCGGATTTCAAAGATCCGAAAACATATATAGGCGTTAATCCCGAAGAAACGACAAAGCAGTGGATGAATAATGCAGTGGCGCAGGGATATACAGCTTTATTCAATCAACATTATAATGATTATGCTACTCTGTTCAACCGGGTTCGGCTGAATCTGAACCCAGCGGTGAAAGGAGTGAATCTGCCTACTTCCCAACGTCTGAAAAATTATCGGAAAGGACAGCCGGATTATTATCTGGAAGAGTTGTATTATCAATTTGGACGTTATCTTCTGATTGCCAGTTCCCGTCCGGGCAATATGCCTGCTAATCTACAGGGGATTTGGCACAATAATGTCGATGGACCGTGGCGTGTGGATTATCATAATAACATCAATATCCAGATGAATTATTGGCCTGCTTGTTCTACCAACTTGAATGAGTGCGTGCTTCCGTTGATTGACTTTATCCGTACACTGGTGAAACCGGGGGAGAAGACTGCACAAGCTTATTTCGGAGCAAGAGGATGGACGGCATCTATCTCCGGCAATATTTTCGGCTTTACCACTCCGTTGGAAAGTCAGGATATGTCGTGGAACTTCAATCCGATGGCAGGTCCCTGGCTGGCTACTCATATATGGGAGTATTACGACTATACAAGAGACTTGAAATTTCTGAAAGAAACCGGCTATGAACTAATTAAGAGTAGTGCGGATTTTGCAGTCGATTACCTGTGGCATAAGCCGGATGGAACCTATACGGCTGCTCCGTCCACTTCGCCCGAGCATGGTCCTATCGATCAGGGAGCTACTTTTGTGCATGCCGTAGTGCGTGAAATTCTGATGGATGCGATTGAAGCAAGCAAAGTGTTGGGTGTAGATAAGAAAGAACGTAAGCAATGGGAGCATGTGCTTGCCAATCTCGTTCCCTATCAAATAGGTCGTTATGGTCAGTTGATGGAATGGTCGGTGGATATTGATGATCCGAAAGATGAACATCGTCATGTGAATCATTTGTTCGGCCTGCATCCGGGACATACTGTTTCTCCCGTCACTACTCCCGAACTGGCGAAAGCTGCTAAAGTGGTATTGGTGCATCGTGGTGATGGTGCTACCGGTTGGAGTATGGGTTGGAAGTTGAATCAGTGGGCGCGTTTGCAGGATGGTAATCATGCTTATACTTTATTCGGCAATTTATTGAAGAACGGAACCATGGATAATTTGTGGGATACGCATCCGCCTTTCCAAATTGATGGGAACTTTGGTGGGACAGCGGGAATCACCGAAATGCTGCTCCAAAGTCACATGGGCTTTATTCAATTATTACCGGCTTTGCCGGATGCATGGAAAGACGGTTCTATCAGTGGTATTTGTGCAAAAGGAAATTTTGAGGTGGATGTGATCTGGGAGAATCATCAATTGAAAGAAGCTGTTGTACGCTCTAATGCAGGAGGCGACTGTGTCATAAAGTATGCGGATCAGACTATCTCCTTTAAAACTGTGAAAGGACGCAGTTATCAGATTGGATATGATGCAGCCAAAGGGCTCATTAAAAAATAAACACAAAATATCGGAAAATTAGAAAGAAAGGATGGTACTGGAGTATTTAAAATTATTCGTGACATTTGCGAAGATTGGAATGTTTACTATTGGTGGTGGTTATGCCATGATTCCGTTGATTGAACGGGAGATTGTTAACAAGCAATGGATGAATAAAGAAGAATTTATGGAGATGTTTGCTTTGACGCAGTCGCTTCCGGGTGTGTTTGCAGTGAATATTTCTATTTTTGTAGGATATAAGTTGTATAAGGTGGGTGGTAGCCTGGTGTGTGCATTGGCTACGATTCTTCCCTCTTTCGTTATCATGATGCTGATAGCCATGTTTTTTGCACAGTTTCAGGATAATGAAGTGATGATTCGTATCTTTAATGGAATACGTCCTGCCGTGGTAGCATTGATTCTGTTTCCTTGCATTTCTGCTGTTAGAGCTTTGAAACTGAAGTATTTTCAGTTGGTTGCTCCTGCCATAGCTACCGTGTTGATCTGGCAGTTCGGCTTATCACCTATTTATATTGTGGTGGCCGGAATTATAGGGGGATTGGTATATACATTATGGTTGAAAGAAAGAATAGCGAATAAACAGGTATGATATATTGGCAATTACTTTGGGTGTATCTTAAAATAGGTATGTTCGGTTTTGGGGGTGGATATGCGATGCTTTCCCTGATTCAACATGAAATAGTGGATCTTCATCATTGGCTGACTCCTCAACAGTTTACGGATGTGGTCGCAATTTCGCAGATGACTCCGGGACCGATTGGCATAAATAGTGCTACTTACGTAGGTTATGCGGTAACACAAAGTGTTTGGGGAGCTGTGTTGGCCACTGTAGCCGTTTGCTTGCCTTCTTTTATTTTGGTGTTGCTCATTTCTTATTTCTTTGCGAAGTGTAAGGATAATAAGTATATTAAAGCGGCTATGTCTGGACTGCTTCCTATGTCGGTCGCGCTGATTGCTTCGGCTGCATTACTTATGATGAATAGAGAGAATTTTATAGACTATAAAAGTATCGGTATTTTCGCAGCCGCCTTTTTGGTTACATGGAAATGGAATCTTCATCCTATTCTGTTGATTTGTCTGGCGGGTGTGGTAGGATTACTGTTGTATTAGTAATACTTATGGGAAAAAGAGCCCCCCGGTTGAACACTGCGTTTAACCGGGGGCTCTTTTATAATATTATGAAAGAATAGTTAGTTCTTGTTTGCACGTTTACGTTCGATTTCGTCCAAAATCACTTTACGCATACGCATTGCTTTAGGAGTAACTTCTACATATTCATCTTCCTTAATATATTCCAGTGCTTCTTCAAGTGAGAACTGGATAGGTGGAATCAGGCGTACTTTATCATCCGAACCGGAAGCACGCATATTCGTCAACTTCTTCGATTTGGTTACGTTGATAACCAGGTCGTTGTCATGAGAGTGTTCGCCTACTACTTGTCCTGCATAGACTTCGTCCTGCGGGAAGATAAAGAACTTACCGCGATCCTGTAATTTGTCAATGGCATAAGCAAAAGCTGTTCCGCTTTCCATAGCAATCATAGAACCATTGGTACGACGTTCGATTTCTCCTTTGTGCGGTTGATATTCTTTGAAGCGGTGTGCCATGATGGCTTCGCCGGCAGAGGCAGTCAGTACATTGGTACGCAAACCGATGATACCGCGTGAGGGCATATTGAACTCAAGATTGATACGTTCACCTGTATTTTCCATCTTGACCATTTCACCTTTACGGCGAGTAACCATATCTATAATTTTGCTGGAATATTCTTCCGGAACGTTGATGGTCAGCTCTTCAATCGGCTCGCATTTCACACCGTCGATTTCTCTGAAGATAACCTGCGGCTGACCTACCTGCAATTCATATCCCTCTCGGCGCATTGTTTCAATTAATACAGAAAGGTGGAGTACGCCACGGCCGGAAACAATCCATTTACCGTCTTCTTCACTCTTTCTTACGCGGAGAGCCAGATTCTTGTCGAGCTCCTTCATCAGACGGTCGTGGATATGACGTGAAGTCACAAACTTGCCATCTTTACCGAAGAAAGGAGAATCGTTGATAGCAAACAGCATACTCATGGTCGGTTCGTCGATTGCGATTGGCGGCAATGCTTCCGGATTCTCGAAATCACAAACAGTATCTCCAATTTCGAAACCGTCGATACCTACCAGTGCGCAGATGTCACCGGAAGAAACTTCGTTTGTTTTCACGCGGCCTAAACCTTCGAAAACATGGAGCTCTTTGATTTTGCTCTTGAGCATATCACCGTTACGTTTCGCAAGCGTTATATTCATACCTTCTTTTAATGTACCGCGATGTACGCGGCCTACAGCGATACGACCGGTATAAGAAGAATAATCCAGAGAAGTAATCAACATCTGGGGAGTACCTTCCAATTGTTTGGGTGCCGGAATATTTTCGATGATACAATCCAGTAGCGGAGTAATACTGTCAGTCTGTTGCTTCCAGTCGGTGCTCATCCAGTTGTTCTTGGCGGAACCGTAGATTACGGGGAAGTCCAGTTGGTCCTCCGTTGCATTCAGGCTGAACATCAAATCGAAAACCATTTCGTAAACTTCTTCCGGACGGCAGTTAGGCTTATCTACCTTATTAACTACCACGATAGGTTTCAAACCGATTTCCAGTGCCTTTTGCAGTACGAAACGAGTCTGGGGCATCGGACCTTCAAAGGCGTCTACCAACAGAATACAACCGTCGGCCATATTCAATACACGTTCTACCTCACCACCGAAGTCGCTGTGTCCCGGAGTATCAATAATATTAATCTTTGTACCGTTGTAATTGATGGATACATTTTTGGAGAGAATCGTTATACCACGTTCACGTTCCAAATCGTTGTTATCCAGGATAAGTTCACCACTATTTTGGTTGCTGCGGAATAAATTTCCGGCCAATAGCATCTTGTCAACCAGCGTTGTTTTCCCATGGTCAACATGGGCAATGATTGCAATGTTTCGAATATTTTGCATATAATACCTATTATTTGGCTGCAAAGGTACGAAAATAGGATTAGAAATATGCGCAATGATAGCAATTTTTTCTTGTAAATCGTTGTGTGATATAAAGATAATGCCTATCTTTGCACGCTCAAAAGAATAATTTATCAATTAAAATTCTAAGAATTATGTATTTAGACGCTGCTAAAAAGCAAGAAATCTTCGGAAAGTACGGAAAGTCTAACACTGACACCGGCTCAGCTGAGGCCCAAGTGGCATTGTTTTCCTACCGTATTTCTCACCTGACTGAGCACATGAAGCTCAACAGAAAAGATTATAGTACTGAAAGAGCGTTAACAATGTTGGTAGGTAAGCGTCGTCGCTTACTTGATTACCTGAAAGCAAGAGATATCGAAAGATATCGTGCTATTGTTAAAGAGCTCGGTTTGCGTAAGTAATCTACTTGTCGCGAAAAGATTTAAAGCCGTTCCTCATTTATAGAGGAGCGGCTTTTTTTAGTTTCTTCTTTTTCTTCCTGATAGTCGTATTTTCTTCGGTTATAATTGTGTTCATCTAAAGATTTTGTTATTTTTGCAGCTTAATTATTATAATTTATCACCTTTGATAACTAAAATGCTTTCAAAATGGATACAAGTAAGATTGTTGGCGAAAAAATTAAAGCCCTCCGCGAAGATAAATCAATAAGCATAGAAGAGTTGGCACAACGTTCGGGTTTGGCTATCGAACAGGTTGAACGTATTGAGAATAACATTGATATACCTTCTCTTGCACCGCTAATTAAAATTGCGCGTGTATTGGGAGTACGTCTGGGGACTTTCCTTGACGATCAGGATGAAGTAGGACCGGTGGTTTGTCGTAAGAAAGAAGCCAAAGATGCGATTAGTTTCTCCAATAACGCGATTCATTCTCGCAAACACATGGAATATCACTCGTTGTCCAAGTCAAAGGCGGATCGTCACATGGAGCCGTTTATTATTGATGTGATGCCAACGGAAGATACCGACTTCGTGCTTTCTTCTCATGAAGGGGAAGAATTTATCATGGTTATGGAAGGTATCATGGAAATTAGCTACGGCAAGAATACCTATTTGCTGGAAGAGGGGGATAGCATTTATTATGATTCCATTGTTCCTCATCATGTACATGCTTACGAGGGGCAGGCTGCAAAAATCCTGGCAGTAGTTTACACGCCAATTTAATGAAATAATAGGAACCAAGACTTAAGTATAATTACATGCAATTATTTGATCGTACTTTGGGGCAGTGGCTCGAGCGCTGGGCTGAAGAGACTCCCGATAAGGAATATATCGTTTATTCCGACCGCAATCTCCGTTTTACCTGGAGTCAGTTGAACCGTCGTGTGGATGATATGGCGAAAGGGCTTATCGCCATTGGGGTGGAACGTGGTACCCATGTGGGTATCTGGGCGGCTAATGTTCCCGATTGGTTGACATTGTTGTATGCTTGTGCGAAGATCGGTGCGGTATATGTTACTGTAAATACGAACTATAAACAATCGGAGTTGGAGTATCTTTGCCAGAACTCGGATATGCATACGCTTTGTATCGTGAATGGCGAGAAGGACAGTGACTTTGTGCAGATGACCTATACAATGCTTCCCGAATTGAAAACCTGTGAACGCGGACATTTGAAGAGTGAACGTTTTCCGTACATGAGAAATGTAGTGTATGTAGGACAGGAGAAACATCGTGGTATGTATAATACAGCGGAGATTCTGTTATTGGGAAATAATGTGGAAGACGACTGTTTGAGCGAACTCAAAAGCAAGGTGGATTGTCACGATGTGGTGAATATGCAATATACATCGGGAACTACCGGTTTTCCGAAGGGAGTAATGCTGACACATTATAATATTGCCAATAATGGATTTCTGACTGGTGAACACATGAAGTTCACGGCGGATGATAAACTTTGCTGCTGTGTTCCGTTATTCCATTGTTTCGGAGTGGTGTTGGCCACCATGAACTGTCTGACTCATGGTTGTACGCAAGTAATGGTGGAACGTTTCGATCCGCTGATTGTATTGGCTTCCATTCATAAAGAACGTTGCACGGCTCTTTATGGCGTACCGACTATGTTTATTGCCGAGTTGCATCATCCGATGTTTGATCTCTTTGATATGTCTTGTCTTCGTACAGGTATTATGGCAGGTTCTCTATGTCCTGTTGAACTGATGAAGCAAGTGGAGGAGAAAATGTATATGAAGGTGACCAGTGTGTATGGACTGACAGAGACTGCACCGGGTATGACAGCTTCTCGTATTGATGATCCGTTTGATGTACGTTGTAATACGGTAGGACGTGATTTTGAATTTACGGAAGTAAAAGTGATCGACCCGGAAACTGGTGAAGAATGTCCGGTTGGCGTACAAGGTGAGATGTGCAACCGTGGATATAACACCATGAAAGGATATTATAAAAATCCGGAAGCAACAGCAGAAGTGCTTGATGAAAACAATTTCTTGCATTCCGGTGATTTAGGTATCAAGGATGAAGATGGAAATTACCGGATTACCGGACGTATCAAAGATATGATAATCCGGGGTGGCGAGAATATTTATCCGCGCGAAATAGAGGAGTTTCTTTATAAACTTGATGGAGTGAAAGATGTTCAGGTGGCAGGTATTCCTTCTAAGAAATACGGTGAGGCGGTCGGAGCATTTATTATCTTGCAGGAAGGTGTGAAAATGCAGGAAGCTGATGTTCGTGATTTTTGTAGAAATAAGATATCCCGTTATAAGATTCCGAAATATATCTTCTTTGTGAATGAATTCCCGATGACAGGTAGTGGAAAGATTCAGAAGTTCAGATTGAAGGATCTGGGATTACAGCTTTGTAAAGAGCAGGGAATAGAAATTATCTAAGGCCTGTGATTGTTTAAGGACACACAAAGTTTTTCGATATAATAAACGATGAACGGTGAACGAACTGCATGATTGTTTGCAGAGAGTTCACCGTTCATTATTTATATTATTGTCTTATCCGGCTTTTGTTGTAGCAGCTAAGTATTATACGCTGCTAAATGAAATCGTCACCCAGTTGCATTTGGGCATCATTCACATATTTACGGATGGCATGTTCTTCATCTTTGCGGCAGATTAAAAGAACATTGTCGGATTCTGCTATTAGAAATCCTTCCAATCCATCAATTACGGCCAGTTTTCCTTTGGGAAGTACTACCATATTATCTTTACTATTATAAATAAGCGAATGGCATTTCAGAGTAACATTGCCTTCCGGGTCTCTTTCCGATAAGTCATAAAGTGATCCCCAGGTTCCAAGGTCAGACCAGCCAAAATCTCCTAACGATACATACACGTTATCCGCTTTTTCCATAATACCGAAGTCGATGGATACATTAGGACATGCGGGGAAATTTTCTTCAATAAATGCTTTTTCCTTATCGGTGGCATAAATATCTTTTCCCGGTGCCAGTTTGGAAGCTAATTCAGGCAACAAGTCTTCACTTGCTTTGATGATTGTATTTACATTCCACATAAACAGGCCGGAATTCCAGTAAAATTCTCCGCTTTCTACGAATACTTTAGCTAATTCTAATTCAGGTTTTTCAGTGAATGTTTTTACTTTATAGAAGTTTCCTCCTGCGGGTTCATCTATTTGTATATATCCATATCCTGTTTCCGGACGATTGGGTTTAATACCTAATGTTAGTAGTTTTTCAGAGCGTGAAACAAAATCAAGTCCTTTTTCGATAGCGGCAAGAAACTCATCCTCTTTTAAAATTAAATGGTCTGAAGGTGCAACTACGATATTGGCGTTTGGATTCAGTGCCCGGATGTGGTAAGAAGCCCATGCTATACATGGAGCAGTGTTTCGTCTTGCAGGTTCCAGCAGAATTTGGTTTTCGCTCACTTCAGGTAATTGTTCCTTCACTAAGTCTGCATACATTGCATTGGTAACGATGAAAATGTTTTCTGTTGGAATAACCTTTTGGAACCGGTCAAAAGTTTGCTGTAAAAGTGAACGCCCCGTTCCGAAGAAATCTAAGAATTGTTTGGGCAATGTTTTGCGGCTAAACGGCCAGAAGCGGCTTCCAATGCCGCCACCCATAATCACGCAATAATTATCCTGGTTTGTCATGATAGTGACTCTATTTTAAAGTTTCTGCTAATGTACGGTTTATTCTCTGAATAGAGAAGTGTTTAAGATATGTTTTATTATTTTTTTCTCCTTTTTTTTGCCAAACTATTGTGGATTCAAAATAATGTCGTATCTTTGCACCGCAATTGAGAAATCAAGTATGCGCCCAGATGGCGGAATCGGTAGACGCGCTGGTCTCAAACACCAGTGGATTCACTTCCATCCCGGTTCGACCCCGGGTCTGGGTACTCATAAATCCTGATAATCGACTGATTATCAGGATTTTCTTCTTTTATGCGGTGTACTAAAAGTGTACTAGCTGGCGAAAATAAAAACAAGGTGTACTTTTCTTGTTTTGTGGGTCTTACATTTATACTTTATTAACTCGTTCTTTTGGCGTTTCTTCTTTTTCCCGGCTTTTTCTTTCTTTCAAAAGTACTTCCTGCCATTATCTTTGCAAGTGATTTACACCCAAAAGAGAATATTGTTATGGAAGACAGCCGTGAAATACAGTTTCGTAAGATACAGAAGATTGTTGATGCTTGCATCCAGCATGATTATAAAACAGTGATTGATGCGTTTTCCTTGAAGAAGGAATACCTGAATGAATCGCAGTTGAAAGATTACTTGCGGCAGGAAATATTTCGTATCACCGAAGATGTTGTAAGATTACGACAGACTTATCGTACTTTGCGTTCTATTCATACAGATATGGAGCTTCATGATTTCTTATGGGAAAGCGACTTCTTTGAAGACCTGACTTTCCAAGAGCGCAAAGCGTATTTGACTTTTGAATGCGCCAAGTTCGATATGGAAGAGTACTTGCAAGCACCAACCGCCTACGACAATGGTTTGCCTTATCTTTCTGTCATTATCCGGTTTGTTGTATCTTCTAAGTATTTGGAGTATCTGCAAGCGCAGGAAGAAAAGCTGCTGCCACCTATTGAAGAGATTCCGGCAGAAGCTCTTCAAGACCCCAAAGAAGAAGAGCAGCCTAAGCCTGTTAAAGTTCTCGGCAAATCCAATCCCTTCCAATCTAATTTTACTTCTAAAGAAATAGCCATCCTTACCGATTGCGTGAATGAAGCACGGGTATTCACTACTTCTGTCACTACTACTATCCTGAAAAATTTCTTTGCTTGTAAACTGGACGGGGTTTTGAAGTCTAATAATAACCGTCTGCTTGCTTATCTGATGATGAAGTTGAGTGCCTATGACTATATCACCTATGAATGGCAATCGGTTATTGCCAAGAACCAATTAGTTTTTGGTAAGACTAAAGATAAGTCGTTGACACGTACAGACTTATCCACAGCCAATGATAACGTCAAATACATTGAGCCGAAAGGTCATGAAATCATTGACAAATACATCAAAGAACTGAAGAAAGGTTGAGCATAGGTTGAGAGGTCAGACAAAGGTCAACGCCCGTCCATTTTATTAGCTCTAATTTTGCCCTCGTTAACGAAAAGAAAACGAGGGTGCGCACCCTCATATTGTTTCATTTAATCCTAAAGACAATATGGATAAAACATTAGAGATGCGAGTGGAGGAACTCGAACAGATGTTATTTTTAACCAAGAATGTGCTTAGCTTTGATGAAGCGAGCAAGTTTTTAAACCTTTCCAAGAGTTACCTGTACAAACTGACTTCGGGCAACTTGATACCCCACTATAAGCCGCAGGGTAAGATGCTCTATTTCGAGAAAGCGGACTTGGAAGCATGGCTTCGCCAGAATCCTATCAAAACGCAAATGCAGATTGAGCAGGAAGCACAGCGGTATATCCTTGCCAACAAAAGCCTAAAGCGTTAGTGTATGGCAGAGAAAGGAGTATCAGACATCAAACAGTTTGCACGTGTGGGCACCACCTTGTACAAGATGGTGCGCCAGCCGTCCATCAACGGCGAGTTCATAGAACGGCGTGTAGTGTGGAATGTGGAAACTTTCAGGCAGGATTATGGGAATGACAAACTTTCCGAAATTCCGAAGTACGATGGATTTTGCACTGTTCCCAACCATATCAGCTACCAACCAGTGATTGATAAGTTTTTGAACCTGTATGAACCGATAGGACACACTCCCATGCCGGGAGAGTGTCCGCTTGTTCTGTCCCTTTTCAAGCACATATTCGGGAAACAATATGAGCTGGGACTTGACTATGTGCAATTGCTCTATATCCAACCCGTACAGAAGTTGCCTATCCTTCTGCTGACATCGCAGGAGCGCAATACGGGAAAGAGTACCTTTCTAAACTTCCTGAAAGCACTCTTTCAGGGGAACGTAACATTTAACACGAATGAGGATTTCCGTAGCCAGTTCAATTCCGACTGGGCAGGGAAACTGATAATAGCGGTGGATGAAGTGCTGTTAGACCGTAGGGAAGATTCAGAACGGTTGAAAAACCTAAGTACGGCTTTGTCCTACAAGATAGAAGCCAAGGGGAAAGACCGTTATGAAGTCGCTTTCTTTGCCAAGTTTATACTTTCGTCCAACAACGAACACCAGCCTGTCATTATTGATTCGGGAGAAATACGCTATTGGGTGCGGCAAATTCCGGTTTTGCAGACTGACGACCCGAATATCCTGCCAAAGCTGAAAGCGGAGATTCCCTATTTCCTGCACTTCTTATTGCACCGGAAACTTTCCACGGAGCAATACGGCAGAATGTGGTTCTCTCCGCAACAAATCCGCACGGCAGCCCTGCAACGTATTATCCGCAGCAACCGTTGCCGCATGGAGGTGGAACTAACGGACATTCTGTTGGATATTATGGATTCTATGGGAGTGGATAGCGTTTCTTTCATCCTGAAAGATTTGATTTTCTTGTTGGAGTATGCCCGTGTCAAGGTAGATACTATCCAAATCCGCAAAGTGCTGCAAGAGATATGGAGACTTAAACCTGCATCCAACAGCCTGACTTATATGAGGTATGAGGGAAATTACAATGCTCCTGAACGCTACTCCGAAAGCAGGGGTGTAGGGCGTTATTATACCGTGACAAGAGAAATGCTAACCCATTCTGATGAATTGATGAATGATTGATGCAATATACCGGAAATAAGCGGTGTATGTATTCATCATATTCTCACTTAGATATAGATGCTGATGAAAAGAAAAAAGAACATTTCTTTCAGCTGCCGGATTCTGATGAGGATTTGATGAGACACACTCACCATATAATCAGATGCTTATGTGTAATATCATCAATCCATCTATTTTTTACTAACTTAATTCTGTATAAGTATGAATATAGATACAGCCAAGCAGATACCTATATTGGACTATCTGCACAGTTTGGGGTATAGCCCCATAAAGCAACAAGGCAACAGCCTTTGGTACAAATCACCATTCCGGGAAGAGAAAGAGCCGTCTTTCAAGGTGAATACCGACCTCAATTTATGGTTTGATTTTGGGCTGGGCAGAGGTGGCAATATACTTTCGCTGGCAAAGGAACTTTATTCAACCGATTCTTTACCGTATCTGTTGGAGAAGATTGCCAGCCAGTCACCGCATATTCGCCCGGTTGATTTTTCTTTTCGCCAACAACGGTCAGAACCGAGTTTCCAACACTTGGAAGTTCGTGAGCTTTCCCATCCGGCATTGCTTCGCTATTTGCAGGGACGCGAAATAAACGTTGCACTGGCAAAAATAGAATGTAAGGAACTCCACTTCACCAACAACGGTAAACCCTTCTTTGCCATTGGTTTTCCAAACATAGATGGAGGGTATGAGGTGCGCAATTCGTTTTTCAAAGGGTGTATTGCCCCTAAGAGTATCACCCATATACGGCAACAGGGAGAGCCGAAAGACACCTGCTTCGTATTCGAGGGCTTTATGGATTATCTTTCATTCCTTACCATACGAGTGGAAAAATCGCCCAATATGCCTTGCCTTGACGGACAAGATTACCTTATACTTAATTCGACATCCAAAGTCAATAAAGCTATTGATGCGCTGGGTGGTTATGAACACATCCATTGTATGCTCGACAATGATGGTGCTGGATGGAAAGCGACCAATGCGATACGGAACGAATATTCTTATCGTGTCAGAGATTCGTCTTTTCTGTATAAAGGCTACAATGATTTGAACGAGTATCTGTGTGGTGAACGACAGAAAAAGCAGGTCGCTTGCCAACACAATGCAAGACAAAAAGTCGAACAGCCCGCAGTTCCTAAGCAGAAAAAAGGTAGGGGAATTTAGGATAGTGAAGTTTAAACAGCGTACCAATAGTAAGCAATGTAATTTGGAGTAGCAAGGTTATGTTTCGGTAGACCGAAACTGCCTTGCTTTGCTCACCGCAAAGAAAATTTCTCCCGTTGGTCGCAATTTTTAAGATACACCTAATAAGAAAGAATGTATGACAGAGATAAGAAACAAATCAGGAGGTCGCCCGGCAAAAAGCCGGATAGACAAACAAAAGAGAGTAGTCAGTACGAAGCTGACCGAGCTTCAATACTACGCCATTAAGAAGCGAGCCGGAGAATCCGGTCTGCCCGTCAGTGAGTACGTCCGGCAAGCAGTCGTTTTGGCAGAGATAACGCCCCGGTTGAACAGACAGGATGCCGACACCATCCGCAAGTTGGCAGGGGAAGCCAACAATATCAACCAACTGGCGCACCGTGCTAATGCCGGAGGCTTCGCACTGGTGGCAGTAGAACTGGTAAAATTGAAAGATAGAATCGTTGAAATCATAAACCAACTTTCGGATGATTGGAAAAATAAAAAAAGGAAGCGGATTTAAGGGCTGTGTGAACTATGTGCTGGGGAAGGAACAGGCAGTCTTGCTTCATGCGGAGGGAGTGTTAGCAGAAAGCAATCGGGACATCATACGCAGCTTCTGTATGCAAACCGAAATGAATCCCGGTTTAAAGAAGCCAGTCGGACACATTGCGTTAAGTTATTCGGCAGTGGATGCGCCCAAGCTGACGGACGAGAAAATGATACAGTTGGCACAGGAATATATGCGTGAAATGAAAATTACCGATACGCAGTATATCATCGTGCGCCATCAAGACAGGGAACATCCGCACGTGCATATCGTATTCAACCGGATAGACAATAACGGAAAAACGATTTCGGATAAAAACGATATGTATCGGAACGAGCAGGTTTGCAAGAAACTGAAAACCAAACACGGACTTTACTTTGCCAAAGGAAAAGAACAGGTAAAGCAGCATCGTTTGCGAGAGCCGGATAAGTCTAAATACGAGATTTATACGGCTGTAAAGAATGAAATCGGCAAATCCCGGAACTGGCAACAACTGCAACGGCAGCTGGAAGAAAAAGGTATCGGCATTCATTTCAAATACAAAGGGCAGACGGATGAAGTACAGGGCATTTCCTTTTCCAAAGGCGAATACACATTCAAGGGCTCGGAGATAGACTGGAATTTCAGCTATTCCAAATTAGATAAATATTTCGGGGATGCAGGGCTGACTACTGCCGGAAGCAACGGGCAGATGGTTGGTGAATCCATTCGGGAGCCAGTAGCCATGCCCGGCAAAGCAGATAATTCATTTGTCATAGGTTTGGGCGGTCTGTTTTCCGGTTTGTCAGCCCCGGTTGATGAAATGCCTGATGATTCCTTTTTGAGAAAGAAGAAGAAAAAGAAGAAAAAACAACTAAAATTATAAGCGCATGGAGAATAATTTGATTTTGGAAGGGCTTCTCTCTATGGTTACAGAACTGAAAGAGAAGCAGGAACAGCAGATAACGCCAGCCAATCGGGAAGAAACGATGAAGCGGTTTGATGCAATAGAACAGTGTCTTTTGGAATTGCGGAACAATCCGGCTATTCCCGGAAACGAGCTGCAAGCCATTTCAACCCTGCTTACTGCTATAAGGAAAGGGGAACAGGAACAACGGCAATCCCTTGAATACGTCAAAAAATATGTGACGGCTTCTTATGCTTGCCTAAAATCCTTGATGGATGCGTTGGCTGCTTACGGTACACGGAAAGATGAAGAAACAAAGCCTGTTTCTTGGCAGGATAAAATTCTCAATCGGGTAACTTCTTACCTGCATCCCAAGTTCTTTCTTCTTTTGGCAGGAGCAATCATTTGCCTTGTATCGCTGGCGTTGAACATTCGTTTTGCGGAACGTATGCAGAAACTACAGGACAACGATATAAAGTATCGTTATCTCTTGATGAAAGGAAAGGCTGAAGGAAGCGACATCAATTTGCTGGAGGTGAATTTCAACCGGGAACGGGATAAGGCTTTTATCAAAAACCTGACTGATTCAGTAATTGGTTTTGAATATCGAAGTAGGAAACAAGCAGAAGCATTGGAAAGGGCAAGATTATTAGATGAGCAAGCTGGACAGCTAAGAGAACAAGCTAATAAGTTAGGAAAACCCTAAAGAATAGAGAATCGGAGTAGTTATCTTTCGCTGCCCCGACCTATCTTCATTTTATTGTATGTGCACTTAAAATGTAAATGATTTGTGTGTTATATTGACGGACGGTATAATTCAAACGTTTGTTTTTGATTGTACTTTTTTGTATTTTTGTGTATTGTCTACAGTATTAACCTTATAAACTATACATTTATGGACTTGGATAAAATAAAAGTAAATGAAACACATATTTGTGTCTTAAGGAAAAAGGATAATGAAGATGAGTTGTTTGTAGATTTTATTGAGCTTAAACTGCGAAATAATAATCAATTACTTGAACTTAAAGATATGTCCGAGAATGAGAATAGAAGTGTTCTTGAGCTTATTGACTATGTGGAAAATTCAACATTGAATGATTTAACTAAGTCTTTTAATTTTTGTGAATCATTGGGAGGTTCTTTTCAATCTTGTCCTTGGGTTCAGAAAATCAGTTATAGCGAATATCATAAATTATTGGAAGAATATGAGTTTGAAATAAAAAAAGCAAAAACTCAAGAGGATAAGGAAAAGGCAAAAAAGAGGAAACTGGATTTTGAAAATAGAAAAAGAGAAAACTTTTATAAACAAATAGCAAAACGTGTTATACCTTATTTGTTGGAGTGTAAATATGCAGAATTAGAAAAAGATGATTCTGTTTTAGCCTTTTCTCATAGGAGAATAGGTTGGTCTAAGCCTGAATTTCATTTAAGTGATGACTTGTCGGTTATTTATAAAACAAACTTTGGTTATGGAGCTTCTAGCTATTTTTATACAAATATAAGATATAAGGGGATTGATATTTTACCTTATTCAGATTGGATTAGATATTGGAGGGTGCAAAAAGAGGAAATAATCAGATATACTCGTAGACATTTATTGAATAATAATGAATGGATAAAAACAATGGATTTTACAGCAGAAATGTATAACTCTTCCGTTCAAGAACCAAGTCATTTTGTGGAAAATTGGATCATAAATGAAGTAGATGAAATGGTAAAAGGATTGGAAAGGATGCTTAATGAAAATAAAGATTATCAAGTGCTCAATAGCTATTTTCATAAAAGTAGTCCGATTTACTTAATGGGGCGAAAATTGATACGTTTCAAAGGTGAAAAGATATCAGGAGCTTTAATGTTTTTGGACAAATTGAAAGAATTAAATTCAATATATAGTGGTATAGAGTTGTATATAGAACGAATTATGAAATGCAATATGGATATTTATCCTAAATTGATTTTAGAAGTGAAACAAATGAATAATGAATTAGATGATTTGAACAAGAAATTGTCTGATATTTTGCCGATCTGGGAAAAATATGATAACAAAGAAAAGGAATATGATATTATTAGAGATAAAATATACGAGAGTGTAAAAACCGATCCACAATATCCTGATAATTATATTGTTAGCTGGAATGGAGGGAAAATTTTATACGTTTGGCAAAAAGAAACAGAGAAGCGTTTAATAGAGCAAAACCCAGAATATGTAGCTTTTAATAAAGAGTATATTGTAGTCAAAGAAAAGTATAATAATTTGAAAGATGAAATATACTATTTATCTTCTTTGATAAAAGAGTTTAAAGGTTATCAGAAAGCAATTTCGATACATTTCGCTCATGTTAATCGCTCCAGCGATTTGATTGCATAGCTGTTTGTGAGGGAGAGGTATTTGCACTTTGGGGCAGTAGGATGGTAGATATTAAGAGAATATAATAAGTTAATATATCTATGATGTAGGTACATGTTATATAATCTTCCGGCATGATTAATTATTAAATCATGCCGGAAGATTATACGCTTTTAGATATGAAATCTCTAATCTCTTCC
>ENA-UEPH01001562-UEPH01001562.1-human-gut-metagenome-genome-assembly--contig:-NODE-1562-length-20408-cov-7.354877_pt1 | contig 20408 bp, 19 predicted proteins | sample MGYA00242891_ERZ507898 | MGnify/ENA primary metagenome ERZ507898 (study PRJEB26167, sample SAMN06115411) | human gut metagenome | host: Homo sapiens | place: China:Guizhou | collected 2014-10-15... | reverse complement strand
GCGTTGCGCAGGCTGATGCGCGCTGTTTCGGCCTCCGAACGCACCTGCTTCACCAACTCCTTGCGGCGCTCCTCGGTCAACTCCGGCAGCAGCAGGCGGATCACCTTGCCATCGTTGGACGGCGTAAGCCCCAGGTCGCTGGCCTGAATCGCCTTGGAGATATCCTTCACCATCTTCGCGTCCCACGGATTGATCTGGAGCACGCGCGGTTCCGGCGCAGAGATGTTAGCCACATTCTTGAGCGGGGTCGGCGTGCCGTAGTAATCCACTGTGATACGATCGAGCAGCTGCGGGTTCGCACGTCCGGCGCGGATGGCCATCAGGTCGCCGCGAAGCACGTCCTTGGTCTTTTCCATTTTGGTTTTTGCGTTATTCTGGATTTCGGTAATCGTCATGGGAGATACCTCCTCGAATTTCTTTTTCTATATTTTACCCCACAACCCTATCATTTGGCAAGCCCTTTTGCGCAAACAATCAAAACAGCCGAAGCGAATGCCCCGGCTGTTTGAAAGAAACCCTTTTGTATGCTCACGGATGCACGACGGTGCCCATCATGTCGCCTTCGATGACGCGCAGAATGTTCTGCGGATCATCCAGGCCGAACACACGGATGCACGGCACCTTGTTCTCGCGGCAGATCGTGATTGCGGACGCATCCATCACCTTCAGGTCGCGCTCCTGCACCTCCTGATACGTGATGTCGCGCAGCAGCTTCGCCTCCGGATTGACGCGCGGATCGCTGTCGTACACGCCGTCCACGTTCTTGGCCAGCAGAATCGCGTCCGCACCGATTTCAACCGCGCGCAACGCCGCCGCCGTATCGGTGGAGAAGAACGGATTGCCCGTGCCGCATGCAAAGATGACCACACGTCCCTTTTCCAGATGACGCACAGCCCGGCGATAGGTATACGGCTCGCAGAAGCGCGTCATTTCCACCGCGCTCATCACGCGGCTGGCAATGCCCTGACGCTCTACGGCGTCCTGCATTGCGATGGAATTGATGGCCGTGCCGAGCATGCCCATGTGATCCGCATTGACGGCGGTCATCTTCGCCGCCGGGCCCTGACGGCCGCGCCAGATGTTGCCCGCGCCGATTACGATAGCGATTTCCGCGCCCGTCTCGTGCAGCTGGCGAATGACGTCGGCCACGCGGTCAATCTGCTCAAAATCAAACAGGCGGCCATGATCGCCCAGCGCCTCGCCGCTGAGCTTGATGAGAACGCGCTTATACTTTGCCATAAGTTTCTCCTCTCCTGCCCTAAACGTTCAAATTGCTTCAAAAAAGGGGCAATGCTTGCGCATGCCCCTGTGTGGGAAGAAATTACTTCTTCATCTTGGCCTGCTCAGCCGCGATGTCCGCCGCGAGGTTGTCCTGACGCTTCTCAAGACCCTCGCCGCGCTCAAAGCGCACAAAGCGAACGACGTCGGCCTTGCCGCCGAGCATCTTGGTCACATTGATGTCCGGATCCTTGACGAACGGCTGTTCGAGGAGGCAGACTTCCTTGTAGTACTTCTCAATGCGGCCCTCGACCATGCGCTCGACGATCTTCGCCGGCTTGCCCTCATTGAGAGCCTGCTGGGTCAGAACCTCGCGCTCCTTTTCGAGGTTGTCGGTCGGCACTTCGTCGCGGCGCACGAACTGCGGGTTCGCGGCGGCGATGTGCATGACGAGGTCATGGCTCAGCGCCTTCACTTCATCGTTGACTTCCGGGCAAGACAGCTCAACCATGACGCCGATGCGGCCGCCCATGTGGTTGTAGGTATCCACCATGCCGTGCTCAGCCACAAAGCGGGCAAAGCGGCGCACGGAAATCTTTTCGCCAATGGAGGCGGTCGCCTCACCGATCAGATCGTTGACGGTCTTGCTGGCGTCCGCATAGAACGGCTGCGCGAGCATCTCTTCAACGGTCGCCGGAGCGGCGGCAGCGATGTGCTTGGCGAAATCGCGGCACAGATCCTTGAAGCGGTCGGTGTTGGCCACGAAGTCGGTCTCGCAGTTGACCTCGACGGTCACGCCCACGCCGTTCTCATCCACAAAGGAATCCACCATGCCTTCGGCGGCGATGCGGCCGGCCTTCTTGGCGGCGGCGGCGAGACCCTTCTCGCGCAGGAAGTCGATGGCCTTGTCCATGTCGCCGTCGCACTCGACAAGCGCCTTCTTGCAGTCCATCATGCCGGCGCCGGTGCGCTCACGCAGTTCCTTAACCAGGGCAGCAGTAATATTAGCCATAATATCTTCCTCCAGCTTCGGTCGATTACTTCGCTTCGGCGGCCGGCTCAGCCTGCTCGCCCTGCTTGCCTTCCAGCACCGCGTCCGCCATCTTGCCCGCGATGAGCTTCACCGCGCGGATCGCATCGTCGTTGCCCGGAATCACATAATCGATCTCGTCCGGATCGCAGTTGGTATCCACGATCGCCACAACCGGAATGCCCAGCGCGCGCGCCTCAGACACGGCGATGTGCTCCTTGCGCGGGTCAACCACGAACAGGCAGCCCGGCAGGTTCTTCATCTCGCGGATGCCGCCCAGGTTCTCCAGGAGCTTCTCGCGCTCGGCCATCAGCTTGATGACTTCCTTCTTCGGCAGCACTTCAAACTCGCCGCGCTCTTCCATCGCGTCGATGGCGTTCAGGCGAGCGATACGGGTCTTGATGGTGCGGAAGTTGGTCATCATGCCGCCCAGCCAGCGGTTGTTGACATAATACATGTTGCAGCGCTTGGCCTCGGTCTCGATGGATTCCTGCGCCTGCTTCTTCGTGCCGACGAACAGCACGCTCTTGCCTTCCATCGCCACAGAGCGGACGAACGCATACGCCTCGTCGATCTTGCGGACGGTCTTCTGAAGGTCAATGATGTAGATGCCGTTGCGCTCGGTAAAGATGTACTGCGCCATTTTCGGATTCCAGCGGCGGGTCTGATGGCCGAAGTGAACGCCGGCCTCCAGCAGCTGCTTCATAGAGATAACTGCCATGTGTGTTTTCCTCCTTTTATTAAACCCTCCCTGCGCCCTCTCGCTTGTGCAGACCGCAAAGCTTGCGGCAGGGCGCACAAAAACAGGCGCAGGTGCGTTTTCCGCATGATTATATCATGTCTTTTTCTTTGAATCAATAGGTTTTTGCAAAAAAACGGCGCAAAACCGAAGTTTTGCGCCGAAAAAAGTCAAAATGTTGTGAGCGTTGCCTGTAAGCCGAGTTCTGTAATCGGCGGTCATCTATCTAGACCCATCGTTACCGATGGGTTCAAGCGAAATCCTGAGAGCATCGACGGGCCGTCTCAAGCGCTCTTTCGTTTCTTGCTCCGAGCGGGGTTTACATCGCGGACGAGTCGCCAGGCCGCGGGTGAGCTCTTACCTCACCTTTCCACCCTTACACGTCAAGCGTGCGGTATCTCTCTGTTGCACTTTCCCTGGGGTCACCCCCGCCGGGTGTTGCCCGGCACTCTGCCCTATGGAGCTCGGACTTTCCTCACACCTTTCGGCGCGCGGCCGCCCGGCAACCTCACAAACGGACGACATTATAGCATAAATGTCATTCGATGTCAAACATTTTACGGAGACTCCTTCCGTCAGCCTCTCTCAGACTTTCGGCACTCCGCTTGCCTGCTTCCCGCCCTCAAAGAGGGAGCTTTTGGACTTTAAGCCTCATCTGCAAAAGAACCATGTCTTCCTCTTCGACGGAAGGAGTTACTTCACCAGGATAATCCGGCCGCAGTTTTCGCACTCCACATACGGCGCGCCGGTGCGGATTTTATTCATATCCGCCGCCGGGAGCTGCATGTTGCAGCCGCCGCAGCGGTCGTCGTGAATCCGAGTGATCGGCGGGGTGGAATGGCGCTTGATGGCCTTGTATTTTTCCAGCAGCTCCGGATCGATCCCCTTTGCCTCCTCGGCGACTGTCTTTTTGAGCGCTTCAAGCTTCACGCTCGCCTGCTTGTATTCCTCATCGTAGATCACCTTGATGCGGTCAAACTCCGCGCGGGCCTTGGCGGCGCGCACGCGCACCTCGCGCTGCTGGCGGTCGCGGGATTCGGAATCCTTGCGCATCTTGGCAAGTTCGCCTTCATATCGGGAAATGGTCGTGATCAGCTTCTGGAGCGCGGCGATCTGCTTTTTCGCCTCTTCCAGATCTTCGGGGCGGTTCGCCTCAAAATTGGCGGCTGCCTCGGCCACGGAGCCGTTCAGGCGCTCGATCTCGTCGGCCAGCGCTTCCATGCGGTCGCTCATAATTTCCACATCGGCCTCGATCTTTTTGAGCACTTCCTGCTGTTCCTTCAGAAAATCGCGATGCTTGATCAGCTCCTTGCGGTTGCTGTTGCCGCGCATCTCTTTTTCATACTGGTCCAGCTCCATGTCCACCTGCTGATACTGCCACAAAAGTTCGTACTGTTCCAAAATATGGCCCTCCTCAATCCTTTAACGCCCGAAGGGGTCATCCTTCAGGCAGAAAACCGTCACGTTATATTGTAACGCATCCGCCGCATTTTGTAAAGCGTCGGCGAGCACTTCGCAGACCGGGTTTTCCGTTTCAAAGTGCCCTGCCTCGATGATGCAGCATCCTTTGTCCAGCGCGTCGAGCGCCTCGTGATGGCGCATTTCGCCCGTGATGAAGCAATCCGCGCCCAGCGCCAGCGCATCGCCGATTTCGCTTCCGCCTGCGCCGGAGCAGCAGCCCAGCACGTGAACGGGCGTATCCGCGTTGCCGAACGCGCGCACGCTGGCGTGCAGCTTCTTCTGCGCGCGGGCGCAGAGCTGGCCGAAGGTCGTCCCCTCCGCCACGTCGCCCGCGCGCACAAAGCCTTCGCCGCGCACGTTTTCCGCGCCCATCACGCGCATCAGCGTATCGTTTACGCCGCCCTTCGCCGCGTCAAGGTTCGTGTGCGCCGCAATATGGCTGATTCCGGCGCGCCCCATGTCGAGCATCAGCCTGCCCTCGCGCGTCTCGTCCGTCACCCGCTTGACGGCGCTGAACATAATCGGATGGTGCGTCACAATCAGCTGCGCGCCCAACGCCTTCGCCTGATCCACTGCTTTCTGCGTCAGATCGAGCGCCACAACGACGCGCGTCACCTCGGCATTCCGGCATCCGAAGAGCAGGCCCACGTTATCCCATTCTTCCGCCAGCTCGAACGGCGCAATTTCGCCAACCAGTTTTTCGATATCCGAAACCGTGCATCTGCCCATGCCGATCGCCTCCGCTATGATATTCAGCTCATGGCCGCCCGCAAGCAGCCGTTCTTTCGCGCGCGGCGTGTTCGTCCCCGCCTGAGAGAGCATCTCCCGCACGCGGACTCCCCTCTGCCACGCCAGATAGTCGTATTGTTCCGCGTTCTGCGCGCCGTCCGCGCATGCGCCCAGCGTCAGATGCCGCTCATCCGGCATTTCCACCATGCCCGCGCGCGCCAGCATCGTGACATAGTGCCGTCCTGCCGCGCGGCAGTAGATTTCCTTTTGAACTGCAAAGCCCAGCTCGGCCAGCCCGCCGCGCAGCAGCGGCAGATCGACGTTCGCCTGCACAATCAGCGCCGCGCCGCCGATTTTATCTCTGCCCTCGGAAACGATTTTGAGAATCGTCCCCGCGCCCATGCCGAGAATCATCACCGCGTCCACGAGTCTGTCGATGGCGCTCAATCCGTCCGCAACAGCCAGCATTGCGCGGCCGCTCAACCCCCGCGCCGCCAGCAGCCGCCGCGCTTTTTCCAGCGACGGCGCGCTCACGTCGCTTGCGAGCATCGTCAGGTTGGGCACGGTTTCCAGCAGCTTGGCCGTCAGAAAGCCGTGGTCGCAGCCGATATCCGCCGCGACGGGGCATTCCATCCCCGTCAGCGCTTCCCGCGCCAGTTCGGCCGCCGCGCTCAGACGTTCATCCAATAGAATCGGGTTCATGCACTTTCCCCATGTCCGTGAATATCGCTGTAATGGAAGAGCATCAGGTCGCCTTCGCGCACCGTGAACACGGCTTCGTCCGCCGTGACCACGTTGCTCACGCCGCGCGACGTATCGCTCGCCAATGTAAAATCTTCTATTGTGTAATAGCATCCCCTGACGCTTATGCCGCGCGCCTCGCCCAGCGGCAGCAGCGAAACCGTGCTGCCCTTCGCGCCCGTCAGCGTATAGCTTTCGTTTATGCGGACAATCTGCACGCCTTCCGCGCGGATCTCCGCCCAAACGCCGCGGCGCGCCGCGCGCACAACCATCATCAGGTTGGCCAGCGCATGGTCGAGCCGCCCGCCCAGCGCGCCGAGCAGCACGATTTCCGTCGCTCCCCTGGATATGGCGAGGTTCAGCGCGTATTCGCAGTCCGTGTCATTTTTGATGCAGTTCAGCCTGTCCTCCGACAGCCGGCTTTCGTACCGTGCCAACACGTTCTGCGAGACGGAATCCATGTCGCCGACGAGCATATCCGGCTCAAGTCCCGCCGCGTCGAAGGCTTCCAGCCCCCTGTCCGCCGCAATGGAAAAATCCGCCTCGTCTGCACAGGCTTTCAGCAGCTCAACGCCCGGCGCGTCCCCACCGAGCACAATCAAAACCTTCATGTCATTCTCCCAGCACAGTTTTGACGACGGCCTTCGGGTCATCCGCGCGGAAAAGGCCCGTACCCATCACCAGCACATCCGCGCCCGCCTCGATGACCTGCGCCGCATTGCTCTGCTTCACGCCGCCGTCCACTTCGATGAGGATGTCGCGCCCCGTTTCCGCAATCATCTCGCGGATTTTCGGGATCTTTGCCACGCAGTCCTCCCGGAGCGTCTGCCCACCGAAGCCAGGCTTCACCGTCATCACCAGCACGAGGTCGCACAGCGGCAGCAGCAGTTCAAGCGCTTCAACCGGCGTTTCCGGATTGATGCTCACGCCCGCTTTCACGCCCAGCGCGTGAATGGCTTCCAGCACCTCGGCGCAGTTGTCGTCCGCTTCCGCATGCACGGTAATCAAATCCGCGCCCGCCCTGGCGTACGCCTCGATGTATTTCATCGGCTCGGAGAGCATCAGGTGCGTATCCAGAAACAGTTTCGTCTGTCTGCGGATGGCGCGCACGAAATCCGGCCCGAAGCTGATGTTCGGCGCGAAATGCCCATCCATGTTATCCAGATGCAGCCAGTGAATGCCCAGCGCTTCCACCATCCTGATTTCTTCGCCCAGACGCATCAGATCCGCGCCCAGCACGGACGGCGAAATTTCAATCTTTCTGTTGCTCATTCGTAACGCCCCTTCCAATTTTCACGAACCTGCGTCAGCAGCTCTCTGTATCGCGTCCACCGCGCCGCGCCCAGCTCGCCCGCGTCCACGGCGGCGTGTACGGCGCAGCCCGGTTCGCGGTCATGCAGGCACGGCTGAAAGCGGCACGATCCCGCCAGCGCGTTGTATTCGGGATACAGCTGGGCAAAATCCTCCGGCGAAAGGCCGTTTTCCAATTCCAGCAGGCTGAATCCCGGCGTATCCAGCACAAACATGCCGTCTACGGCCATCATCTCCGCGCGCCGCGTCGTGTGCCGTCCGCGCTCGGTCTTGCGGCTCAGTCCGCCGGTCTCCAGCCCCAGATCAAACAGCGCGTTGAGCAGCGAGCTTTTGCCCACGGCGGACTGCCCGGCCAGACATGTGACCTTGCCGCGCATGGCCTCCCGCAGTTCGGGAATGCCCGTCCCTTCGTGCGCGCTGACGCTGAACACGCGCAGCTGCGTGCCGACGTATTCGCGCCGAATCTGTTCGGCCAGATCGTCGCCCAGATCGATTTTGTTGACGCAGATGGCCGGAATCATGCCGCCCTTTTCCGCGCGCAGAATCAGTTTATCGCACAACAGCATATCCGGCTGCGGCACGCTGGCAATCACCAACATCAGCATATCGACGTTGGCGACGCTGGGGCGCTCCATCATGCTCCTGCGCGGCAGAATTTCTTCCAGCCAGCCGTCTTCTTCGCCCTGTCCGGGCGTGAAGCGGACGTGGTCGCCGACCATCGGCGTCATTTTCTGATGACGCAGTTTTTTCTGTGCGCGCAGGGTGTATTCCCGTCCGTCCTCGTCGCAGAGCACGGTGTAAAAACTGCCGATTCCCCGCAGGATGCTTCCCGTCATAGTTCTCCTTTACTGCAAAACCGCCGTCGCTTCGCTCTTGAAGTTTCCGTCCAGATAGAGCCGCCAGGTGCGGACGCCGCTGGTCTCGCTCCGCAGCGTCACGCGCAATTCCATGGGCCCCGCTTCGCTGTATGTCGCGGCGTACATGTCGTTTTCCTGCCCGTTTTCATCCACCAGCGTCACGCGGACGGTCACGCCCTCTTCCGGCACGTCCACCGAAACGGTGACGTTAGCCGTGTAGCGCCGCCTGTCGTATCGGCCGACGGTCATATTCACCACGCTGCCGGGCAGAACCTCGGTAAATTTGTCGATGGACTGAGCCAGCACCACGCCGTCCTGTCTGGCGCTGTCTACGTTTTGATAACCGATGTCGCCGCATGTCAGCCCGACGGAAGCCATCCGCTCAACGGCTTCCTCCTCGCGCTGGCCGACCAGCTCCGGCACAATCACGCGCCCGCCGGATACCGTCAGCGAAACCGCCGCGCCCGGTTCGGCATTTTCCCCCGCTTCGGGGCTTTGCGCCAGTACAACGCCGCGCAGTTTTTCGCTCGGCACAATTTCCACATAGCCCAGCGAAAGTCCCTGAGCGATCAGCACATTTTCCGCGTCCGTCTGCGTCATGCCTGTCAGCCGCGGCACAAGAAGCAGCCCGCTTCCCCTGGAGATCGTTGCCGTCACCGCGCTTCCGCGCCCAACCTCTTCGTTGGCTTTCGGGGTCTGGTCACAGACATAGCCCTCCGCCAGATCGCTGTACGCATATTCGACGTCAAGCGTCAATCCTGCGTTTGCCACCATGCGCCGCGCCGTCGTCTCGTCCAGCCCCGCCAGATCAGGCATGCGTATCGTGACGAACATCGTTCGATACAGCCGAATGCCCGCCACGCCGATGAGGGCGATCAATACCAACAGAATAAACAACGTCAGCAGACGCGCGGGCATGCCGCCGGACTTTTTCTTTTTGCGGATCTTTTCAACCACTTCGTGCGATTCCTCGATAATCGCCGGGTGATGCTGCTGCATGAACCCGCCGTCCGGATGGCGCAGCGCCCGCCGCAGATCGCGCGCCATCGCGTCCGCGCTCTGGTAGCGCTGCTGAGGCAGTTTTTGCAGCGATTTCGCCACAATCATCGCCACGGCGGGGCTGACCTTTGCCTGCTCTTCAATGGGCTTTGGCGGCTCCATCAGGTGCATCATGGCGACGGAAACCGCCGTTTCGCCCTCAAAAGGCACATGCCCGCAGAGCATTTCATAAAGAATCACGCCGACGGAATATAAATCGCTCGCCTCCGTCGCCCTCATGCCCTTGGCCTGCTCCGGCGAGAAATAATGCACCGAGCCCATCACGTTGCCGTCCGTGGTCAGGGTTTTGGTATCCGCCATGCCCGCGATGCCGAAATCGCCGACTTTCACCTGACCCGCGCGGGAAACCATCACGTTCTGCGGCTTTACATCCCGGTGGATAATGCCCCGCTGATGAGCGTGCCCCAGCGCCGCCAGAATTTGCAGGGTGAAGCGCACCGCGTCTTCCTGCGCAATGCCGCCGGTCTGGGTAATCAGTTCCTTGAGCGTCTGCCCGTCCACGTATTCCATTGCCAGATAGGATACGTCGCCGACCTCGCCCGCGTCGATCAGATTCACGACGTTCGGATGGCTCAGCTTGCGGCAAACCTCACCCTCGCGCCTGAACCGCTCCTTATATTCGGGGTCTTCCGCGTATTCCTCGCGAAGCACCTTGATGGCGACGGTCTGGTGCGTCTTGAGGTCAAACGCGCGGTAGACAATCGCCATGCCGCCCCGGCCGATGATATCCTCCACGCGGAAACGGCGGCTGATGATTTTGCCGATCAGTCTCGTCTCCACGGTTTGCCCTCCTCGCCGGTGCAGAGAATCAGCGTCACATTGTCGCTGCCGCCCGCGTCAAGCGCCATCTCGACCAGACGGTTGGCCGCCTGATCGATGGTTTTGCTGTCAAGAAGCGTCCGCTCGATGTCGTCGTCGCACACCATGCCCGTCAGACCGTCCGTGCAGAGCAGGAAACGGTCGCCGGGCCGGATATCCGCCGCGAGCAGATCCGGGGTGTTATCCCCTTCCGTGCCGAGCGCGCGGGTGATGATGTTGCGGCGCGGATGCAGCCTGGCTTCCTCCGGGGTCAAAAGACCCGCGCGAACCAACTCGCCCACCAGCGAATGATCCTGTGTGATCTGCTCCATGTGCCCGTCGCGAAGGCGGTAAATGCGGCTGTCGCCGACGTGCGCAATATACATATATCCGCCGCCGCGCCACATCATGGAGATCGTCGTGCCCATGCCCGCGCATTCGGCGTGTCCCTGCGCATGCAGATAAATCCGTTCGTGCGCGCCGAGCACCGTCTTTTTGAGCAGATCGACGGAGGGCTTTTTGTGCCGCGCGGCCATTTTGCGCACCGCGTCAATCGCCATCTGACTGGCCACTTCGCCCGCCAGATGGCCGCCCATGCCGTCCGCGACGACAAAAACGCCGCGTTTTTCGTCAAACCAGGCCGCATCCTCATTCTGTTTGCGTTTTCTGCCGATATCGGTACGCATCGTCGCCGCCACGCCGCTCACTCCCCGCTGTCAGTTTTCGGTGTTCAGGTTGTTATCCTGGATATAGCGCCTGCGGAGCTGGCCGCACGCGCCCTCGATGTCGTCGCCCATTTCGCGGCGGCGTGTCACGGAAATACCCTTCTGCTCAAGCGTGTGCTTGAACGCGTCCACCTCGCGCTCGGTCACGCCCGTCAATCCGCGCTCCGGCACGCTGTTAAGCGGAATCAGGTTGACGTGGCACTGCATGCCGCGCAGCCTGCCCGCCAGCTCAACGGCCTGCGCCGGATCGGCGTTCACGCCGTGCACCAGCGCGTATTCAAAAATCACGCGCCGCCCCGTCTTTTCGATGTAGTTGCGGCAGGCGGAAAGCACGTCGTCCATGCTGTATTTGCGCGCGACGGGCATCAGCTTTCTGCGCACCTCGTCGTTGGGCGCGTGCAGAGACAGCGACAGCGTCACCGGCAGATCCTCTTCCGCAAAGCGGCGCATGTTTTCCACCAGGCCGCAGGTCGAGAGCGACACACTGCGCATGCCGATGCACAAGCCGCCCTCTATCCGCAGAATCCGAAGGAATTTCACCACGTTGTCGTAGTTATCCAGCGGTTCGCCGCTGCCCATCAGCACAATGTTGCCGACCTTCTGGCCTTGCGGCGCCAGTACGCCGTTGGCGCAGACAATCTGCCCCAGCATCTCCGCCGGGGTCAGGCTGCGCGCGCAGCCGTCCAGCGTGGATGCGCAGAACGCGCACCCCATGCGGCAGCCCACCTGGGTGGACAGGCAGAGCGTGTTGCCGTATTTGTAGCGCATCAGCACGCCTTCGATGACGTTGCCGTCCGGCAGGCGGTAAAGCAGTTTGATCGTGCCGTCGAGCTTCGATTCAATCGTCTCCAGCACGGAAACAGGGTTCGCCACGCAGTTTTCATCCAGCGTTTCGCGAAGCGCCTTGGGCAGGTTGCTCATCTGCTCAAAGTCCGCGCCCTGATGCAGCCACGCAAACACCTGCCTGGCGCGGAAGGCGGGCTGGCCCAGCTGTTTGAAATAAACCGTCAGCTCGTCCGGCGTCATGCCCAGCAGCTGCGTCTTGTCCATCCCGCTCATCACGCCTTCACCCTGCGCATGCGGCAGACATAGAAGCCGTCCGTGCCGTCCCTGTGCGCGAACATTTGCAGGCCGCAGGCGTTTTCATGCGCCGCCAGCTTCTCCGGCAGTTCCGCGCCCATCGGCCAGACCTCGTATTCCGGATGGCGCTCCAAAAACGCCTTGATCTGCGCCTCGTTCTCCTGAGGCAGAATGGAGCAGGTGGAATACACCAGCGTGCCGCCCACCTTCACCATCGGCGCCACCGCGTCGAGGATATCCTTCTGCGTGCGGCAGAGCGCCTGTACGCCCTCTTCGGTCACGCGGTATTTCACGTCCGGCTTTTCGTTCATCACGCCCGTGCCGGAGCAGGGCGCGTCCACCAGCGCCGCGTCCAGCGTCATGGCCATCTCTTCGCGCGGAACGGAAGCGTCCTTGACAGCCGGGCGCACGTTTTCCAGCTTGAGACGGTTCATCGTGCCGCGGATCAGCTCGACGCGGTGCGCATGCGTATCCCATGCGTAGACACGGCCCGTGTCGCCCATCATCTCGCTCATCACGGCGGTCTTGCCGCCCGGCGCGGCGCACGCGTCCAGCACGGTCTGGCCCGGCTTTGCGCCGACCATGCGCGCGGCCAACACGGAGCTTTCGCCCTGAATCGTAAACAGGCCGTTCTGGAAAGCGCGCATGCGGGTCATGTCGCCCGCGCTGTGCACCTTGTATACGCCCGGCAGAATGCCCGGATCAAATTCCAGCTCGTCGTCGGCAAACAGGCTGCGCAGTCGCGCGTCGTCGCAGCGCAGATAGTTCACGCGGACGGTTACGCTGCGGTCTTTCGGGCGGTAGCGCAGAATTTCCATCGCGTCGTGCTCGCCGTAAGCGTCCACCAGCATCCGGCAGAGCGTCTCCGGCGCGCTGAACATGACGGAAAGATACTTCACCGCGTCCTCCTGCGGCTTGGGCCAGACCACGTCGTTCTTGCCGCGGATCATGTTGCGCAGCACGCCGTTGACCAGCCCGGTCAGCGCCTCCAGCCCCATCGCGCGGGTCAGGCTGACGGACTCGTCCACCGCCGCCATATCCGGCACGCGGTCCAGGTAAAACAGCTGATACGCGCCCATGCGCAGAATTTCGCGCACGGTCTGGTCGATTTCCTTGTTGCCTTCGAGGAACTGATCGATGCGCCAATCGAGCGTCATGCGGTTTTCCAGCGTGCCGTAGACCAGCTGGGTCACAAACGCGCGGTCGCGGCGCGGCAGATTGGCCTGAGCCAGCCGCTTATCCAGCGCCAGCGAGGCATACGCGTCCGAACGGCTGACGTCCAGCAGCGTTTCCAGCGCCACGCGCCGCGGCGCAAGGTTCACCGGGCGCGGCTTACGCTCCCCGTGCGGCGCGCCGAAGCCGGGCTTGCGGTCGCCGAATGCGGGCTTGTCCCCATGCGCGCCGTAAGGTTTCTTCTCGCCAAACCTGCGTTCGCCGAATTTCTTTTCGCCGTAAGCGGGCTTGTCGCCGAATTTGCGTTCGCCATAGGGCTTTTTGTCGCCAAACTTCTTTTCTCCGGAGGAAGGCTTATCCCCCCGCGCGCCGTAGGGCTTCTTCTCGCCGAACTTGCGCTCGCCGAATTTCTTTTCGCCATAATCGGGCCTGTCGCCGCGCGGCTTTCTGTCCGTATTTCGATTTGCGCCGCGGAAACCGCCGTCGCGCCCTCTGTTGTCTGCCATTGATTACGCCTTTCCCAGACAGATTCCTGTCTGCATGTCGTGCCCGCGCAGATAATCCTTCGCGTTCATGCGCTTTGCGCCGGGCATCTGGATGGTTTCAAGCTCCACGTCGTCATCCCCGCAGGAAACAACCAACCCCTTCTTCGCGTCGGCGGCGATGATCTCGCCGGGCGCGCCGCTGGGGCCTGTGTGAAGCGGTTTCACGCTGAAAATTTTGATTGCGCCGTCCGCCGTCGTCGTGAATGCGCCCGGCCACGGCGTCGCGCCGCGCACCAGACAATCGATTTCGCGCGCGGTCTTCGTCCAGTCCATGCGGCCGGTCTCCTTGTCGAGCTTCGGCTCGTAGGTGGCCTCTTCGGGGTTCTGCTGCGTGCGCTTGAGCGTGCCCGCTTCCAGCTCGCGCAGCGTCCTGACGAGCAGCTGCGCGCCCAGCTCGGAAAGCCTGTCGCTCAATTCGCCCGCCGTCTCGGTTTCGCCGATAGGCGTTTCCGCCTTGAGCAGCATATCGCCCGTATCCATGCCGATATCGGTATACATCGTCGTGATGCCCGTGACGGTTTCGCCCATCATCACGCACCAGTTGATCGGCGCGCTGCCCCGATGGCGCGGCAGCAGCGACGCATGAACGTTGATCGTTCCCAGTCTGGGAATATCCAAGATTTCCTGAGAAAGCAGCTGGCCAAACGCCGCCGTCACGCACAGGTCGGGCGCAAGGCCGCGAAGCGCTTCCACGCCTTCCGCGCGCTTGATGCGTTCCGGCTGAAAGACAGGGATGCCCGCCGCCTCGGCCGTTTCCTTCACCGGGCAGGCGGCGAGCTTGTGCCCGCGCCCCTTCGGCCTGTCCGGCTGGCAGAACACGCCGACGACGTCATACCCGTTGTCAATCAGCGCGCGCAGCGACGGAACGGCAAAATCCGGCGTGCCCATGAACACAATTCTCAAGCGTTATTCCTCCGTCTCTTCCCCGTCGTCCTCGTCGAACAGCTCGCGGGACATGATATCCACATACAGCTTTCCGTCGAGGTGATCCGTCTCATGCATGATGCAGCGCGCCAGCAGCTCCTCGGCCTCGATCTCATACCATTCGCCGTTTCGATCCTGAAATTTGGCGCGCACCTTCATCGGGCGCTTGACCATGCCGCGGCGGCCCGGCACGGAAAGGCAGCCTTCCGGCCCATCCTGCTCGCCCTCGGTTTCCAGAATTTCGGGGTTGACCATCTCGATCAGGCCATCGCCGCAATCCATCACGACCGCGCGGCGCAGCACTGCCACCTGCGGCGCAGCCAGCCCCACGCCGTTGGCGTTGTACATGGTTTCGGCCATATCGTCAAGCAGCTTGTGCAGTTTCTCGTCAAACTTTTCAACCGGACGGCTCTTTTTGCGAAGCAGCTCGTCCTCAATGTAGATAATCTTGCGAAGCGCCATGAAAAATCATCTCTCCTTTAATTCGTCCTGTCCCTCCGTCCATCTGGACGGAAATGGACACATTAACCCATCATCCTTTTCATTATAAAGCAAATCCGCGCAAAATGGAAGAGTCCGCAGCGCAAAAAAAACGCCCTCGGCACGCGCCGGGGCGAAAATCTTTTTCTTTTGTTATTGTTATATTACAACAAAACCGGCCAAAAGTCAAGTCTGGTTCTTTTTTTCGCGCGGGTGTAAGAAAAATACGGAGGTGGTTTTCATGCCGGGTTTAACGCCCGTTTTTCATCCCGACGCGCCGCAGACGCTGGCCAGGTTTTCCCGCCGTGCGGGGCTTCCGCAGACCGCCGCGCAGGCTGCATGTCTCCGGCGACGACCGTGCGGCGCTGCTGGTCATGCTTTGCGGCAGGACAGAAGGCGAGCTTGCGCGCCTGTTCGACCGCGCCGCCGTCCATTTGGCGCAGACGCTCCTTCCAAACCGCGCCGACGCAAGGATTTTGTGTCAAACGCTCGGAAAACAGCTTGCGCCGCGCGTTTTTGAAGCCGCGCGGCGCGGGGATTTAAGCCATGTTTTCTTTTCGTTCGGCGTGCCAAAACGCGTCACATCATGCTCGAAGGATTGATCTGGCAGACGCACAGGCAGCCTGCCGCGGGGGCGGCGGCAATCTCGCTCATCTTGCCCACGGCCTCCTGGCAGATCGGCTGATCGACGATTTGCAGCGTCACCTGCCAGCGGCTTCTGCCCTTGATTTTCTGAATCGGGCAGGCCATCACCCGCAGCGCGACCACATATTTTTTGAGGTACGTCCGCCGCTCGAAAAACGCTTCCATCAGCCGCATGGCGGCCTCGGCGGCCTGCCGGGCGGCCTGTTCGCTGTCCGATTCGAAGAGCAGGCGCGCGATCAGCGTATACGGCGGATAAAGCGCGCGGCGGCGGCGGCGCATCTCCTCTTCAAAAAAAGCGCGGTAATCCTGTCGGCTCGCGGCCTCCACGGCGTAGTTTTCCGGATCGTAAGTCTGCAAAAAGACCTCGCCGGGCGCATCCGCGCGGCCCGCGCGGCCGGCCACCTGGGTGAGCAGCTGGAAAGTGCGTTCCGCCGAGCGGTAATCCGGCAGTTTCAGCATGGCGTCCGCCGCGACGATGCCGACCATCGTCACATTTGGAAAATCCAGCCCTTTGGCGATCATCTGCGTGCCGACGAGAACGCGCGCTTCACCCCGGCGGAAACGCTCGATCAGCGTCGCATGCGCGTCCTTGGTTCGGGTCGTGTCGTTATCCATGCGCAGCGTCGGCACGTCGGGAAAGAGTTTATGCACCTCTTCCTCCACGCGCTGGGTGCCCACGCCGAAATACTTGATATACGGGCTGCCGCACTCCGGGCAAACCTTCGGCACGGGCGCTTCCTGTCCGCAGTAATGGCAGCGAAGCACGTTCTCCGCGCTGTGATACGTCATGGAAACGTCGCACTGATTGCAGGTCACGACATATCCGCAGCTCCGGCAGGAAACAAACGTGGAAAAGCCGCGCCTGTTGACGAACAGAATCGCCTGCCTGCCGCTCTTGACGCACTTGTCCAGCCCGTTGACCAGCGCGCCGGAAAACACGCTTCGGTTGCCTTTTTTCAGTTCCTCGCGCATATCGACGACATGCACCGTCGGCATCGGGCGGTTATTGACGCGGCGTGGCATTTCCAGCAGCGTCAAATCGCCGCGCCCGGCCATCGCGAAAGATCGCATGCTCGGCGTCGCGCTGGCCAACAGCAGCGTCGCGCCCTCCCGCGCGCAGCGCTCATGCGCCAGCTGGCGCGCGTCGTAATGCGGGTTATTGTCGGCGATATAGCTCTGCTCGTGTTCCTCGTCGATGATGATAAGGCCGACGTTTTCAAGCGGCGCAAAAATGGCCGACCGCGCGCCGATGACCACGCGCACGTCGCCGCGCCGAATGCGCCGCCACTCGTCGTATCGCTCACCCGGAGACAGGCGCGAATGCAGCACCGCCGCATCCTCGCCGAAGCGGGAACGGAACCACGAAACCATCTGCGGGGTGAGCGCGATTTCCGGCACGAGGACGATCGCCGTCTTGCCCATCTGGGCGACATGGCGGACGGCGCGGATGAAGACCTCCGTCTTGCCGCTTCCCGTCACGCCGTAGAGCAGAAACTCACCCTGTCCGCGCTCAACGGCGGGCAGAAGCTCGGCGAGCACGTCCTCCTGCTGTCGGGTCAACCGGGGATCTTTTTCGGAAAGGCGCTCCATCGCGCCGTAGGGCCTGCGCAGGCTCTCCCGCTTTTCCAGCTTCACAAACCCCATTTTGCACAGGGCGTTCAGCGCGTCGCGGCAGTCGCCGACGGCCTCGCGGAGCGCGGCGGTCGTCAGCTCCGTTTCCGGCGCATCTGCCAGCGCGCGGAGCACCTTCGCCCGCTTAGGCGCGCGAATCTGTGCCGCGATCACCTGCCCCAGCACATCCGGCGCGACGGTCAGCATGGCGACCTCCTGCCGCTTCTCACGGATGCGCTGGCCGCGCATCTGCGCGGGGAACATCAACCGGAGCGCCATCGCCAGCGTGCAGAACGACGACCGTTGAATATCTCTGGCCAGCGCGAGCAGCGGCGGCAGCACGGCGGGATAATCCTCCAAGGTGTCGCAGACGTCCTTCACGCGTTCAGGCGGCAGGTCACATTCTTCCGTCATTTCCACGACGACACCTTCCAGCTTTCGCGGCCCGAACGGCACGTGTACGCGCATGCCGGGGCAGACGCAAAGCCCCTTCGGCACGCGATAGGTGAACACGTGGTCCACATCCGTGTGGTTGATATCCACAATCACCTGGCAAAACGGCATGACGCTCCCCCCTTTCTGTGGTTGACATGATAACACGATCCGTTTCGGCTTGCAAGTACGTCCCCGCTGTGATACGATACACGGCGAAGGAAGTGAACGACATGCCAATCAGCCGCCTTTTCCGCCTGCTCTATATCCTGCTGGAACGGGAACGCGTGCCCGCGCCGGAGCTGGCCCAGACGCTTGAGGTTTCCGTGCGGACGATTTACCGCGACGTGCAGACGCTCGGCGAAGCGGGCATTCCCGTCTATGCCGAGCGCGGGCGGGACGGCGGCGTGGCCATTCTGCCGACGTTTCGGCTGAACAAATCGATGGTCAGCGCCGCAGAAAAGCAGGATATGCTCGCCGCTTTGCAGGCGCTCGCTTCCACCGGCGCATCCGACCGGGAGACGCTGGGCAAACTGAGCGCTTTTTTCGGCGGCAGGCAGACGGACTGGGTGCGCATCGACTTTGCGGATTGGAGCGGCGCGCGCGACGGCTTGATCCCCGCGCTGAAAACGGCCCTCCTGAATCGTCAGCGGCTCACTTTTGATTATTACAACAGCAGCGGCGTGTGCGCGCCGCGCGAGGTCTGCCCCATCCGCCTGTGGTTCAAGAGCAGCGCGTGGTATCTGCTGGCGTACTGCATGCAAAAGCGCGCCCTGCGCACCTTCAAGCTCACGCGCATCAAGCGTCTGCGTGCCATTCCGGGCGAATTTCCAGACGAGGCGCTTGCCTGCGCGCAGATCGAGCCGACGGATATTCAGCCGGATACGCCGCCTGTCCGCTTCACGTTGCGCATCGACGCAAGCATGGCGTTCCGCGTCTACGATGACTTTGAGGAAGAACAGCTTACGCGGACGGAAAGCGGCGATTTTCTTGTGCAGGCCGCATTCATGCCCGGCGAATGGCTGATTTCCTTTATCCTGAGTTACGGCGCGCACGCAAAGGTGGTCGAGCCGAAAGCGCTGGCGGACGCGGTACGCCGCGAACTTGAAAAAATATCGGCGCTGTATAAAACCTGACAGACTGTTGTCAGCTTTTCCATGCGATAATCCATCCATCAACAACAAGGAGGATGTTTTTCATGGAAAAGGACATCGATTTCGCGAATACCCCGATCTGCCAGAGCTGCGGCATGCCGCTCACTTCGCCGGAACAATTCGGCAAAAACGCCGACGGCACAGCAAACGGCGATTACTGCGTCTACTGCTGCCCGGACGGCGAAGCCAACATGCGCGGCACACTGGATGAAATGATCGATTTCTGCGCGCCGCTTGAGGTCAAGCTCGGCCTGTTTCCCGACGAAAAGACCGCCAGAAACGCGCTCGCTCAATATCTGCCGACGCTCAAGCGTTGGCGCGCGTAAGCGTATCCGCCGCGAATCTGCGCGCGGCCTTGACTGCCGTAGGCATGGGCAGGGCCGCCAGCTCGTCGGCGCTCACCCAGCGGCCATCCGGCACATCGGCGAGGCTTTCTGCGGCGAAGGCATGGATTTCCATCTCCCAAATCAGATGGGTAAAGACATGTCTGGCGTGGCCAAGACGCGCATCGTAGGCGGCGGAAACGCCCAGCTGACTGAGCGCCGCGCACATCTGCGAAGGCGACAGCTCCCCGGCCGCATCCGGAAAGACGGAAAGGCCGCCGAGCAGGCGCTCCTTCCGCAGAACGGTCAGCACCCGATTTTGACAAAATACCAGCATCACGCAGCGCGTTTCGACGCGCTGCGCTTTTTTTCTGGGCTTGACAGGCAGGTTCGCCGCAATTCCCCGCGCATGGCCTTTACAGTTCTCCCGCACCGGGCAGACCAGGCAGGCGGGGCTTTTCGGCGTACACATCGTCGCGCCCATCTCCATCATGGCGTTGGCAAACGCGCCTGGGCGGTCAGGCGGCACAAGCTCCTGCGTCAGATCGTGAATCATGCGGCGGCTCTTCGGGCTGCCCATCTCCTCTGAAAGGGCAAAATACCGACAGACGACGCGTTCCACGTTGCCATCCACCGCCGCAGCCGGAATGCCGAACGCAATGGAAGCAATCGCGCCGCTGGTATAATCCCCGATGCCGGGCAGCGCGCGCAGCTTCTCCAAATCGGCAGGCAGTTCGCCGCCATGCTGCGAAACGATCAGTTTTGCCGCCTTTTGCAGCGAACGCGCGCGGCTGTAATACCCCAGTCCCTCCCACGCCTTGAGCAGCTCCTCTTCCGGCGCGCCGGCCAGCGCATACACGTCGGGATAGCGCGCAAGAAAACGTTCATAATAAGAAACAACCGTCTCCGCGCGCGTCTGCTGGAGCATGATCTCGGAAATCCAGATTCGATAAGCGTCCTTTGTGTGCCGCCACGGCAGGTCGCGATGCCCGGCGTCATACCACGAAAGGACTGACCGCGTAAAGTTTTGATCCATATTCGGCCCTCCAATGGCGCTTATTTTACCATAAAAGGCCGGTTTCGGCCACTGAATCGGGTGATTTATCTGAAAAATGGAGAAATTTCGAGTTTTGAATTGTTTGAATGCGTTATTTTCCATAAAACGGTTAAAATAGAGGAAAATAAAAAAATCCAATGGTCAACCCGTGTTGCCGAATTGGCTTGACTCGCGTATATTATATCTTGCTTTAGCACTCGTCCATAAAGAGTGCTAACAAAGTTGAAAGGCAATGTAAGGAGGTCTATCAAAATGAGCTTGAAACCCCTTTTTGACCGCGTTGTTCTCAAGGACGCGGAAATTGAAGAAACCACCA
>ENA-UEPH01001525-UEPH01001525.1-human-gut-metagenome-genome-assembly--contig:-NODE-1525-length-20753-cov-5.525198_pt1 | contig 20753 bp, 16 predicted proteins | sample MGYA00242891_ERZ507898 | MGnify/ENA primary metagenome ERZ507898 (study PRJEB26167, sample SAMN06115411) | human gut metagenome | host: Homo sapiens | place: China:Guizhou | collected 2014-10-15... | reverse complement strand
AAGATCTCATGATATTTTTCCTCGCCGGTTGCCTGATATAAAGTGATCAGACAATGTCCCATGGCACAGGCATTCACAGTCCACACTTTGGGAAGTCCCAGATCGATCAGTTCATCAATACGGTCCTTTAACAGATCCAGATACTCCTTCTTCCCCGTCTTCTCGTAAGCATCACTGATTCCGTAATATGCCACACCGCAGGGCCAGTCCCAGGTCAGATCCATGTTCATGGTCTTTTTCACGATTTTATCAATGACTTCCTCTATTTCTTTTTTGTCATACTCCAGTTTTAACATTTCATTTCCTCCGTTCTTGTCAGGCTTTGTCGTTTATACTCTTTTTCCGCAGCCATACTTTGGGTACATTATATGATGTCGGGGTCCAAAAACCAACTATGTCTGTCGAAAAAAAGCATAAGCTTATCTTTTTTTATATCTTTTTAATACAGCCCCCAAGCAGATCATGCCGGGGGGCTGTATGTACTTACTTTAAAACTTTATCTTTTCAATTACTGAAGTCTGGTGGTCTGACCGTTGTCCAGAGCTTCCTGTCTCTGATCGATCACTTCCTGGTAACCTGCATCCAGATACTTCTGGCTCAGTTCGTCATACAGAGCGTCGAACTGATCCTTGGAGCACATGGTCAGTTTGTCACGGTACTCGGTATACAGATCATACAGAGTCTGGTTGTACTCGGATACAGCGTCGATAGAGGTTGCGAACAGGCAGTCGGAGTTAGCCTTGCCTGCTTCGTACAGAGCAACCTGTCCGTTGTAGTTAGCCAGGATCTGATCATAGAAGTCCTGAGGCAGTCCCTGAGGGTTTACAGCCTTGATGTCCTTCTCGATAGAACCAAGAGTCTTAACTGCGGTTACTGCACACCAGTAGTCTACGTTGTTGTTGTGACCCTGCTGCTCGTCCAGACCGGTCTGATCTGCTACAGCTACGGGATCGCCATTGTCGTCATAGTTGAAGTTCACGCCTTCGATACCCCACTGCATGGTGAACAGGTTCTCGGGCTGGTTCAGCCACTCAAGGTACATCATAGCTGCCTTTACTTCATCCTCGGTAGCGTCGTTAGCAAAACCGATCATCATACCGAAGTTGGTTCCGGGTCTGTAAGAAGCGCTGGAACCCCAGGTTGCATCCTGTGTCCAGGTGGAGGGGCTTACTGCTACTGCCAGCTTTCCATCAGGGTTAGTTTCATAGAAGGAATTCAGTACGTTCATGGTAGAAGAGATATATCCGGTCCAGGTAAATGCTTCACCGTTGATGAAGTCAGCCTCTGCCTCGGAAGCATCTCTTAAGTAGTACTCAGGGTTGTAATAACCGTCATTGTACAGTTCGTTTTCAAACTTCAGGAATCTCTTCTGAGCTTCGGTGGACAGTGCAGGGATCTGGTAGTCACCGGTAGTAGCCCATGTGGTCTCATCCTGAGGATAATCTCTGTAACCGTAGTTCTGGTCAATACCTGCGCCGCTTACTTTCTTACCGCTTAACGGATACTTGTGGCCGTTCTCAACCAGCTTTGCATACAGCTCTAACAGCTTGGTATTGTCGCCAACGGGATACTCAGAAAATCCTGCCTCTTCCAGCCAGTCCTGACGATAGAAGGTACACCAGGTATAAGTGGTGTTACCGTAAGGTCTGTAACCCAGTACCAGATAATCTTCGTCAGCCAGTTTGGTGTAAGCGTCATTGCCGTGCTCTACCATGGTCTCCCAGTAGGTAGGAGCGATCTGCTTGAACTGCTCTACATCATAGGTCTGCAGATATCCGTCTGCCTGCCAGGTAGCAAGCTTGTCATAGTCATATTCCATGCAGATAGTAGGAAGACTCTGGCTTGCTGCCAGCATTGCGTAATCGGTCATAACATCGCTACGGGTAATTCCTACATATTCCACTGTGATGTTGTACTTGTCTCCGAAGTTCTCCTGTACCCATTTGGTCCAGTAGTTGTTTTCTACATCAGAGCAGCCGTTTCCGGAAGATCCACGGTCATATACGGGAATCTGCAGTGTAACATTGTCTGCGAAAGGCTCCCAGCCGTCAATACCGGCTACTGCATCTGAAGCTGCTGCCTCTGTGCTTGCTGCGGTACTTGCTACCGCAGTATCCTTTGTGGAAGCATCTGCGCCGGCATCGCTGTTGCCGCATCCGGTCAGAGCGCTCATAGCCATAGCACCTACAAGTGCTGTTGCCATTACTTTGTGAAGAGTATTCTTCTTCATAAATCAATCCTCCTTGTTCTTTCCGAAGGAATTCTCCGTTTCCGCCATGGAAAGGATTTCCCCTCTTAAATATACATAGTTTTATGTGTACCCCGGAGACCCGGGAAAACATACAATGGTAACTTGTGTTTTAGTAGCTTAGCCCTTTACCGCTCCGATCATGGTTCCCTGTACGAAATACTTCTGCAGGAAAGGATAAATGATAATGATAGGAATGGTTACGAACATAATACTTGCTGCCTGCAGCACTTCGGGGGTGGACTGGATCGCGCTTCCGGTATCTGCCAGGGATGAAGTCTGTGCTTCCGCTGCGGATGCAACCAACTGATATAACTTATACTGAATCAGTTTCAAATCGGCGCTCTTGGTATAGTACATGTTGTCTGCATAGGAATTCCAACGTCCTACCGCATAGAACAGAGACAACGTTGCCAGGATCGGTTTGGACAGCGGTAATACGATACTGCTTAAGATCTGGAAGTTGCTTGCGCCATCCAGGAAAGCGGATTCCTCTAAGCTGTCAGGAATCGTGCTTTGGAAGTAGTTCTTCATGATCAGCATGTTATACGGGGAATAGATCAGAGGTAAGATCAATACCCACATCGTATCCAGCACATGTAACTTCTGATATAACAGGTAACAGGGAATGATACCTGCGCTGAAGTACATCGGCACCATCAGCAGGAAAGTCAGCAGCTTTTTGCCTTTTAATCTCTTCTTGGAAAGAGGATACGCTGCACAGGTACATACCACCATACCGAGTGCGGTGAAGATCAGTGTTACGATCACGGAGAATACCATGGAGTAAGTCATGGAACTGTCTCCGAACACCTTCTTGTAAGCATCAAAGGTAATATCCTTCGGCCAGAAGTATACGCTCTTGGACATTACTGCGGTATTGCCGGAAATGGATTTCACTGCTACATGCAGGAAAGGTAACACACAGCTTGCACACAGGATCACGATCACTGCCATCATGACGAAATCACTGATACGGAATTTGTTGACCGCATGAGCTCCGCCTGCGGAGGTAGATTCTTCGTTGATATTCACTTCTTTTTTCTTCATCACTCTCACCTCCTACAGTAATCCATCTTCGCCGAGCTTCTTGGCAAATTTATCAGATAACAGAACCAGGATCAATCCGATCAGTGACTGGAACAGACCAACCGCGGTCGCCGCACTGAATTTTCCGGCTCCGATACCTTTATTATATATGTAGACAGCCAGCTGATACTGGAAGTCCTTGACCTGCGAATTTTCTAACGCCGTCAGTCGCTCTAAGTTACTTCCCATGACACGTCCGAGATTTAAGATCAGCAGTGTTACTACCGTGCTCTTGATACCGGGAAGTGTGATGTGCCACATTCTCTTCCAGCGGTTCGCACCATCGATCATGGCTGCTTCGTACAGTTCTCCGTTGATACCGGTGATCGCTGCCAGGTAGAGGATGGTGCCCCATCCCATTGTCTGCCATACACCGATCAGAAGATAAGTCACTGCCCAGTGCCATTTCTCATTCAGGAACGGAATTCCTTCGGAGATCACTCCCATGTTGGTTAACAGGATGTTCACCAGACCGGAGTTGGGGCGGAACATTGTCATCGCAACGCTTCCGATGATGGCCCAGGAGAGGAAGTGCGGCAGATACAGGATCGTCTGGGATACCTTTTTGAATCTGGGATATCTTAATTCATTCAGGATCAGTGCCAGAATGATCGGCATCGGGAAGCCAACTAACAGGTCTGCCAGGTTGAACACTACGGAGTTGCGGAGTGCTCTCATGAAGTCGGCATCCTTGAATATTTTAATGAATGTCTTCATTCCCACCCATTCACTGCCTGCATATCCCTTCGCCGGTTTGTAATCCATGAAGGCCATCCGCAGTCCCGGGTAAGCACCATAGCTGAATACAATTACCATGATCAGTGGAAACAATAACAACAGATACAACTGCCAGTCTCTTTTAAAAGCTTGTTTCCAAGTGGTTTTCGTTTTCACGCCCGCCGCATTGGCTGCATTCTTCTTCGCCATATCGAACCTCCTCAAGTGTCAGTTATATTTTCTCGTCATTTTGTACACTTTTTGCAACCTTGTAAGCATATTATCATACATGTTGTCACTTTTTTCTAATCAAACGTTATAGAAAACTATGCAAAAACAACCATTATAAATCATGTTCGTTTTTCGTTGATTTTATTTTCTCGTTTGCTTTTGTATTTAATAACGTATATTTCTTGAAAAAGAGCCGTGTTTTTCAATGTTTTTAACCTTTTTTAGTCACATTTTCGGGAACGGTTTCAAAAGTGCACTTATTATTTATACAATATAATGGTTGATTTTGTCCAGTTTAGTTGTTATATATAATGTATAGACATTATTTCCATGGCAGCAAGACGTTTTTTCACAGTGTCATACAGGATGCACAATGGATTTATACAAGATTCACAGGAGGTTGAAAATGGCGAAAACCAAGCGAGTGGTTACAGAATACAGAAGCTACTATCTGCCCATGCAGTTCCCCGTACTGCTTCTGTCCGGTGATTATTGGAAGATCTCGGATATTCCCAGCGGAAGTCTTCACTTCCATAATTGTCTGGAGATCGGACTCTGTCATTCCGACAGCGGCACGTTAGAGATCAACGGTGAGAAGCAGTCCTTCCATGCCGGTGATGTCACTATCCTGCCCCGTAACGTCCCCCACACCACTTACAGCACTCCCGGTACCAGGAGCCACTGGTCTTATCTGTTTCTGGATCCGAGGGAGCTGTTCCGCAATCTCCTTCCCGCTTCCTGGAAAAATTATGATCTGTCCACAGACGGCTTCCCGGGATTCCGCTATATTTTCAGCAAAGAGGATTTCCCCCATATCAACTATCTGGTGTCCTATATCATTCATGAGCTGGAGGAGCAGAATCCCTGCTACCAGATCAGTGCCAGAAGTCTGTTGTGTTCCCTCTATATCGAGCTGTACCGGATCGAAAGCCTTGGCGGTGTCAACCCCGGCACTGCGAAACCGGGTTCTCCCGAGATCTTGGCCCTACAGGACCGCAAAAAAGAGGGTGAGATCGCCGAAAACTCTCTGGTGATCTCACCCGCTCTGGAATATATTGAGAAAAATTATATGCAACAGTTTACCATCGAATATCTGGCAGAGCTGTGTCATTGGAGTCCCACCCATTTCCGCCGGGTCTTCCACGATATCATGGGCACCTCCCCGTTGGACTATGTGAACAATACCCGGATCCTGAAATCCTGTATCCTGTTACGAAGCACGGAGCATTCCATTCTCGACATCTCCGAAATGGTGGGCTTCCATTCTGTGTCCAGCTTTAACCGCTACTTCGCCAAGCTGATGCAGATGTCTCCCAGAGAATACCGCAAGCAGATGCAGCAAAGCGAGAAAAAAGCGGAAAACCAGTCCATTCTGGAATTCGCCGGCTGGATGCGTCCGGAATAACTGCATTCTGTATTCCGGTAGCTCCGGTCATTAAGCCAGGCGTTTGTGTTTCCATTTGCCGGAGTAATACCGGATCACGGGAATGATGCACCCGCAGCTCCAGGACAGAGGTGTGGCGATCCAGATTCCCGTCACGCCTAAGATTCCGGACAACAGATACGCGAACACGATTCTGCCGGTCAGTTCCGTTAAGCCTGCTACCATGCAGGTATTCACATCTCCGGCGCCACGTATCACATTCTGATAGCTCTGCATTACGCCGGCGATCACATAGGCCACGCCGATGATCGTCAGATACGTGCAGCCGATGCCGATAGCTTCTCCCGATTCGTTTGCATCCAAAAACAGCATCATTAACTGCACCCGGAAAATAAGTACCATGGAGGCAATAAAAATACTTGCTCCCACCATGACACCCAGTGTCTTATAGAGAGCTTCCCGGATCCGGTCATACTGATTCTTCGCAATATTCTGCCCGGTAAACACCGAAAGTGCCGTTCCGATAGAGACGATGACCTGAATCGCCACACTGTCCACACGATTTGCCGCCACGTAAGCTGCCATGGTGGATGAGCCAAAGGAATTCACCAGTCTCTGTACACTCATGCCGCCTAAAGCGATCATGCAGGACTGAAACGCCGCCGGAAATCCGGTCTTTACCACCAGCTGGACATAACCAGCCTCCGGCTTCCACTTCATCAGGGATAATCCGATCTCTTCTTTCACTGTCCACACTTTCGCAAAACAGATCACCGCCGAAGTGCACTGTGCCAGAATCGTCGCATAAGCCGCTCCCGCTACTCCCATTTTGCAGGCAATAATGAAAAACAGATCGAAAGCAATATTCACTGCAGACGAAGCGATCACTGCCCGTAGCGGAGTCTTGGAATCTCCCACACTGTTTAAGATCGCCGCACATCCGTTGTAGATCACGCTGCCGAACACAAAAGTGTAGATGATATGCAGATATTCTGCGGAATAACCAATGACATTCTCCGGCACGCTTAAAAGCCGAAGGAAAAATTCCGCGCCGAAGATTCCGATGAATGACATGATGCCGGTCAGCATGCCCGCCACCCAGATAAGTGCCGTCACAGTCTTCGCCAGTCTCTCTTTATTGCCACAGCCAAAGCACTGCGCCACCACCAGTCCGGCACCGTTGCACATGCCGCTGACTAACGCCAGCAGAAAATAGGTCAGCGTTCCTGTGCTTCCCACGCCTGCCAGTGCACTCTCTCCCAAAAATCTTCCCACGATCACTGTGTCTGCCACATTATATATTTGCTGGAATATGTTGCCGATCAACATCGGTATGGCAAACCCAATGATCAGTTTTAATGGTTTACCCTGCGTCATATCTTTCATGTATGTGTCCTCTTTTTATTTATCCCAACCGCTGCAAGCCGGCTCTTCCCCCGCTTCGTTGCTATGATCCACCATTGCCTGTCCAGGAAATCATTATATAGCCTACCATTAGTGTTTTAAATTCACTATCATGAACTATTTTTAATATTCATTGCATTATTCTGAATCTTTTTGATATAATATGATGCTGGGGTTTTTGACCCCGACATCATAATATCTATGAGGAGTGAATCAAAAATGGCAGATAAAAGAATCTTTTTATACGAAGATTTAGAAATATTCTATGAAGATACAAAAAAAGGGTGGTCCATGCCCTATTCGCATCACCACACCAACTATGAAATCTATATTCTGCTCTCCGGAGAGCGTCTGGTTACCATCGGCGATATCACCTACCGGGTAGAAGCCGGCATGGCAAGCCTGTTTGAGAGCAATATCTCTCACCGAAGTGTCGGTGACACAGATTATACCGGGATATGCATCCATTTTTCAAAAGCCTATCTTCAAAAATACTTTTTGCCTGCCGTAGTATCTTCCTACCTGACCTGTTTCCAGACACCGATTATTTTCATACCCGAGGATTACAGGCAACAGCTCCTCGACTGGAACGCAGCTTCCTGCTGTAAATCTCCCACTGCATACCTGTTATTGGCACAGATCCTTACAGATCTATCCGTTTTCCGTCATCAGTATCCTATGGACAATAAAATTTCCGTCAGTGAGAATAAAGCCTCCGGTTTTCAGCGGATCATCCATTATATTAATGCTAACTACACGACGATTCAGACCGTCCGGGATATCGCCGAATCCTGTGGGGTCTCCGAAAGCTATGTCCACCGGGCCGTCCGACAGACGGAATCTCTCACCGTAAAAGAATATATTAATAAGCTTCGCCTCCATCATGCCATACATCAGATGGAACAGGGAGGCAATTCCCTCTCTGTCATCAGCAAGACCTGCGGTTTCCAGAGCGTGTCCTATTTTTACCGGGTCTTCAAAAAATACTACGGAATGACACCCACACAATATTTTTCCAAAAAAGAACCCCATTACTGATATTTCTATCAGTAATGAGGTTCTCATCATATTCTCATATACCCCAATTTTTTGCTTGCGCATACCCTCTCAGATCGTCTTTCCGACTTTCCTTACTTATCGGCAATAGCAGCCTGTGCAGCAGCCAGTCTTGCGATAGGTACACGGAAAGGTGAGCAGGATACATAATCCAGGCCGATCTTGTGGCAGAACTCTACGGAACTGGGATCTCCGCCGTGCTCACCACAGATACCAACGTGCAGCTTAGGATTTACAGGCTTACCAAGCTTGATAGCCATCTCCATCAGCTTGCCGACACCGGTCTGATCCAGCTTAGCGAACGGATCATTCTCGAAGATCTTGGTGTCATAGTAAGCGTTCAGGAACTTACCTGCATCATCACGGGAGAAGCCAAAGGTCATCTGGGTCAGATCGTTGGTACCGAAGCAGAAGAAATCAGCTTCCTTAGCGATCTCATCAGCAGTCAGAGCTGCTCTGGGGATCTCAATCATGGTACCTACTTCGTACTTCATATCTACACCGGCAGCTGCGATCTCAGCGTCAGCGGTCTCTACAACTACCTTCTTAACGAACTTAAGCTCTTTCACTTCACATACCAGAGGAATCATGATCTCGGGCTCTACATTCCAGTCGGGATGTGCCTTCTTAACATCGATTGCCGCACGGATAACAGCCTTGGTCTGCATCTTGGCAATTTCAGGATAAGTAACAGCCAGACGGCATCCTCTGTGACCCATCATAGGGTTGAACTCATGCAGGGAAGCGATGATGGTCTTGATCGTCTCTACGCTCTTGCCCTGAGCCTTAGCCAGCTTCTCAATGTCAGCTTCCTCGGTAGGAACGAACTCATGCAGAGGCGGATCCAGGAAACGGATGGTAACAGGGTTACCCTCCAGAGCCTCATACAGCTGCTTGAAGTCGTTCTGCTGATAAGGCAGGATCTTCTCCAGTGCTGCTTCTCTCTCCTCTACAGTATCGGAACAGATCATCTCACGGAATGCTGCGATTCTGTCCTCTTCAAAGAACATATGCTCAGTACGGCACAGACCGATTCCTTCAGCGCCCAGCTCACGAGCCTTCTTAGCGTCTGCGGGAGTATCTGCATTGGTACGAACTTTTAACTTACGATATTTGTCAGCCCAAGCCATTACACGGCCGAACTCACCGGCGATGGTAGCATCAACAGTCTTGATCTCGCCATCATAGATGTTACCGGTAGTACCATCGATGGACAGCCAGTCACCTTCATGGAAGGTCTTGCCAGCCAGAGTGAACTGCTTGTTCTCCTCATCCATAGCGATGTCGCCACAACCAGATACACAGCAGGTACCCATACCACGAGCAACTACTGCTGCGTGAGAGGTCATACCACCACGAACGGTCAGGATACCCTGGGAAGCCTTCATACCGGTGATATCTTCGGGAGAGGTCTCCAGACGTACCAAAACAACTCTCTCTCCTCTTGCATGCCATTCTTCTGCATCTTCTGCGGTGAATACGATCTTACCACATGCAGCTCCGGGAGAAGCACCAAGGCCCTTGCCGATAGGAGTTGCAGCCTTCAGAGCAGCGGTGTCGAACTGAGGATGTAACAGAGTATCCAGGTTACGAGGATCGATCATTGCAACTGCCTCTTCCTCGGTTCTCATGCCCTCATCTACCAGATCACAAGCGATCTTCAGAGCTGCCTGAGCGGTTCTCTTACCGTTTCTGGTCTGTAACATGTACAGCTTACCATGCTCAACGGTGAACTCCATATCCTGCATATCTCTGTAGTGATCTTCCAGAGTCTTACATACTTCCTGGAACTGAGCAAATGCCTCAGGGAATTTGTCAGCCATCTCAGCGATCTTCATAGGTGTACGAACACCTGCTACTACGTCCTCGCCCTGTGCGTTGGTCAGGAACTCACCGAACAGTCCCTTAGCGCCGGTAGCCGGATCTCTGGTAAATGCAACACCGGTACCACAGTCATCACCCATGTTACCGAATGCCATAGACTGAACGTTAACAGCAGTACCCCAGGAATATGGGATATCGTTGTCACGACGATAAACGTTTGCACGAGGGTTGTCCCAGGAACGGAATACAGCCTTGATAGCGCCCATCAGCTGTTCCTTGGGATCATCAGGGAAGTCTACACCGATCTTAGCCTTGTACTCAGCCTTGAACTGACCAGCCAGTTCCTTCAGATCGTCAGCGGTAAGCTCAACGTCCTGCTTAACACCCTTCTTCTCTTTCATTGCATCGATCAGCTGCTCGAAGTACTTCTTACCTACTTCCATAACAACGTCGGAATACATCTGGATAAATCTTCTATAGCAGTCCCAAGCCCAACGGGGGTTGCCGGACTTCTCAGCGATTACGTTAACAACGGTCTCATTCAGACCAAGGTTCAGAATGGTATCCATCATACCGGGCATGGATGCTCTCGCGCCGGAACGAACGGATACTAACAGAGGATTCTCGTGGTCGCCGAACTTTTTGCCGGTGATCTCTTCCATCTTAGTAATGTACTCGTTGATCTGACCCTGGATCTCTTCATTGATCTCGCGTCCATCTTCATAATACTGTGTACATGCCTCTGTTGTAATGGTGAAGCCCTGAGGAACCGGCAGACCAATGTTGGTCATCTCAGCCAGGTTCGCACCCTTACCACCAAGCAGTTCGCGCATGTTTGCATTACCTTCGGTAAACAAATATACCCATTTCTTCATACTTCTTTGTCTCCCTTTTTATAATATTTTTGACAAAACTTTGTAACCCAAACCACTACCGGAGCATTTCGGCTTCGGTTTTTAGTACTTTGATATTGTAACAATCTGCCAAAGGAATATCAAGACGAAATTGATAATTTTTTGACAGAGTACCGATTTTCGTGCACAATGTTGAAAATAGGCATAACGTTTTTGTTTGTTTTGTCTAGTACTTTAGTATTATGTAAACGCTTACATTTGTTCAACTTTCTTTGTATGATTTTTAAAAAACTCCCACCGGATTTTTCCGGTGGGAGTCTTCGCACTTTTATTCCATATACAATTCTAATCCAGCATACCGTCTTTGATCACATTGTGGTCACGCAGCAGTTTTTCCACTACAGTGCCTTTCACTACGCGGAGCAGCGGCTTCTTCAGTGCATTTAAAGGTCCGGGCAGTTCGATCTCCAGAGGAGACATGCCATCCATCAGCTTCACGCTGCTGTCCAGAAGCTCTCTGACGTCATAGACACTGCCCCATACCTCAGGCACACCTCTGTCTACACCTAACAGTCCGTAGACAGCCTCCATAGCGGTTCTCACAGAATACTCTGTGGTGAACACGGTGTCTCTCGGGGTCTCTGCGAACTGACCTAAGAAAGCGAAGTTCACGCAGCCGTCGGGAATGACATCGGGACGGTCACCCTTGGTTCTGGGCATGAAGAATGCGGTAATATAAGGCATCATGGTAGGTACGCAGACTGCGCTGTGCTCTGCCAGATCCTCGATATCTTCTACGGGCACACCTAAGTGATACAGCCACTCTTCAGTGATCTCCTTACCGGTACAATCCTTCATGGGCTTCTTAATATAATCGCCGGGTACGTCGGTGAACAGGCCGTATACCCATACACATACCTGATTCTTGTCCTGTTCCTTGAACTGTCCCTGACGATTGATGGTCCAGCTCATGAGCCACTTGGAATCCTGACAGCTTACGATACCGCCGGTTACGACCTTACCGCTTCTGGGATCACGCTTACAGATATTGGTGATATAAGGAATGATCTTGTCATCCAGTGTGGTCACGGTAGCGGATTCCCAGTTGGTCTTGGAAACATCAGAACAGAACTTCTCGGGATGTCCGAAGGAAGGATCCTGTTTTGCGATATTTTTCCACAGGCTCCATACACCGCTGGTACGAACCTCTGCGTCACCGTTGGGTGCATGGTTCTGGTCGCCGTAGATGGTGCCCTCGGTGCAGCTTCCGTTGGTAACGAATACCAGGTCGTTCTCGGTGAGGACAATGCCCTTCTCTACGCCTTTTACCTTGCACTCGATAGCCTTTGCCACCTTTTTGCCGTCATTGATATCGAAAATAACATTGGTCACTTCGGTATTGAACTGGAAGTCCACGCCTGCTGCCTCCAGATACTTCTTCATGGGAAGGATCAGAGACTCGTACTGGTTGTACTTGGTGAACTTCAGGGCACTGAAGTCAGGCAGTCCGGAAATATGATGGATAAATCTCTGGAAGTAAAGCTTCATTTCCAGTGCGCTGTGCCAGTTCTCGAAAGCGAACATGGTTCTCCAATATAACCAGAAGGTGGAGTTAAATACTTCATCATCGAAAACATCTTCAATGGTCTTATCATACAGATCCTCGTCCTTTGTCATGAACAGCTTCATGATCTCCATGCAGCCCTTCTGGCTTAGATTGAATTTGCCATCGGTATGGGCATCCTGTCCACAATCCTTCGTTGCACGACACAGGGAGTAGTTGGGATCTTCCTTATTCAGCCAGTAATACTCATCCAGCACGCTGGCTCCGGGTACTTCCAGAGAGGGAATGCTGCGGAATAGATCCCACAGACATTCGAAATGGTTCTCCATCTCACGTCCGCCACGCATGACGTAGCCTCTGGTAGGATCATAGATACCATCACAGGCACCGCCTGCGATATCCATTGCCTCTAAGATATGGATGTGGGAACCGGGCATCTGTCCGTCACGTACCAGGAAGCATGCTGCTGCTAAAGATGCCAGTCCGCTACCTACGATGTAAGCGTTCTTCTCGTCCACTCCTACGGGCTTCTTAGGTCTTGCGAAGGCCTCGTAGTTACCATTGGAATAATAGATGCCTTTGCTGTTCTTGTCGTATCTTCCAAGCTCGGTGTTGCGGTAGTCTTTCTTGGCTGCCTTGACGGCTGCCTTTCTCTCCTCCTTTTTCACCTCTGCCTTATGTCCTTTGGTTACTGCTGCCACTGCGCCTGCACCTACGGCCAGTGCTGCCAGGCCCAGTCCAATATTATTCTTTTTTGCCATAATGATTACCACCTTTCTTTGATGACTCTCAAATGTTTTTCTGTTTACAAGTAGTATCCTACTTCTTTTTTATAAGAAAACCAATTTACAAAAGAGGGTAAATGATAAAGTTTTTATCATCCTGCCCTTTTTGTAAAGTACTTATACTATTTCAGTACTATTTCAAAATTTCTTTTCCGTGTGCTCAAAATTTTCGATGGATCGGCTGATGTTTCCATAAAGAGTGATTGCCAGTTCTTCAACGATCTTATGATAATCATCCTTCATTCCCCGGTCGATCCAGTCTAACATCACACCCACAAAACCATATTTGTAAAATCCGGCAATGAATTCCTTGTGTTCCTCCGCTACCTGCATGCCGGTGCATTTTTCCTCCACCACGTCCGCAATGAGCTGGTAGGTCAACTTGTTTAAGTAGCTTTCAATCTTCTGTCGATCCACGCAGCGGTAGACATTCATAATGAAAGGTTTGTTCTCCTGCACTGCCTCGAAAATCTGACAGAAGCCTTCCTGCCAGTTCTCGTAGGTCTTCTTCCCCTGCAGTGCCTTCGTGCCGTCTTCCACACAAACCCACTCTACCAGATCATAAATATCTTTGAAATGATAATAGAAAGCCATGCGGCTGATACCGCAGTCCTCTGCAAGTTCGTTAATGGTGATCTTATCCAGAGACTTCGTGAGAAGTTCTTTTTTCAAAGCTGCTTCCAGTGCCAGTTTCGTTGTATTGGTCATAGCCTGTCCTCCACTGTTTTTATGTATTAGCTTCACAGGATATTATTCGCTAAGGTTGTCGTTCGTCAATCATGTAAACATGTTGACTTCCTTATACTCATTATATTGTACGACAATAGACTCAAAATGGGCAAATTAACTTTTTATAAAAAAACTCTTGCTTTTTGTAAAATTCCATGGTATCATCTTACTTGCGTTTCGGGGTGTGGCTCAGCTTGGTTAGAGCGCCGTCTTAGGGAGGCGGAGGTCGCGAGTTCGAATCCCGCCACTCCGATTCATTAAAAAGTCCTTGATTTCAAGGACTTTTTTTGTGTTACGTTTCATGTTGCAATCCGGTATTCACTTTTTGTAACGCTTCCGGCATAGCTCCTTTACATGGAAAGACATGTCATGAATGTTCTTTCACATACTGCAAAAATTCCGGTGTCTTTGACCAGTATTTCACACCCCAGTTTTCAAAATTCCATTCTTCCATGTAATCATTGCACTCGAAATCCACATAATATATTTCTTCGTTATGTACAACAAAATTCGTTGGAAAATAATCAATATTTGTATTGGCAGCATATAACAGTGCACACATTCTATGCAATTGCTCGATATAGTCAGTTTTCATCTTGTCTTCTAAAACCAACTGATAGATCGTGTCACCGTCAATAAACTCCTTCAAAATGCGTTCATTTTCCACATCTGCTTCAAGCATGACAGGCATTTTTATTCCGATTTCTTTTAATTTCCTGTAATCCCTGATTTCTGCCTCAAGCTTGTTTCCGAACTGATAATAATCACAAGGTTCATGATGTATCTGTTTCAAAACATACCTGTTATTTCCAGACTCTGCCAAGTAAGAATATCCACCCTTCCCCTTTCCCAGCAATTTAATTATTGTATAGCTTTTCCCATTTACGGTCATTTCTTTATTCATGTGTTTTCACCTCTGTTCTACACCGCATTGATTTCTGAATTTTAAAATTCCGCAAACCTTTCCCGGCTTGCGGAACCTTCCAAACATATTATAATTTTTCCACGCACCGGATCAGTGCATCCACATTTTCTTCCCTCGTGGCCCAGCCGGTACAGAATCGCACGCAACTGTGTGTGGCATCGATCCGCTGATCATAGCTGTACTCGAACTGTTCTGAAATCTTTGCCAGGTGTGCATCCGGCACAATGACGAATATCTGGTTCGTCCGGTTGGGTGCCAGATAAGTGTAGCCCTTCGCCGTAAATGCCCCTCGCAGCTTCTCCGCCATGGCAATGGCATGGGCAGAGATCTCCTGATAGAGACCATCTGTGAAAAGAGCGTCAAACTGCAATCCCAGCAATCTCCCCTTGGCAAGCATGCCGCCGTTCTGCTTGATGAGATATCGGAAATCCTGTGCAAGCTCCGGGTTTTTGATCACTACTGCTTCTCCAAACAATGCGCCGACCTTGGTTCCACCAATGTAAAAGACATCGCAAAGCGCCGCGATATCCGGCAATGTCAGATCATTGTCCGGCGCTGCCAGTCCGTAGCCCAGTCTGGCGCCATCTAAGAACAGATACAGTCCGTATTTGTGGCAGGTCTCGGACAGAGCGGTCAGTTCTGCTTTGCTATAAATGGTTCCAACCTCCGTGGGATTCGAAATATATATCATTTTCGGCTGTACCATGTGTTCAAAGCTGTCGTTGTGAATATGGGCTTCGTAAGCCTCTGCTACCTGCGCTGCCGTGATCTTACCGTCAGGACTGGGCAGTCCCAGTACCTTATGTCCGCAAGCTTCCACCGCACCGGTCTCATGGACATTGATATGTCCTGTGACAGCGCAGAGCACGCCCTGGTGCCTGCGAAGTGCCGCATTGATCACGGTGACATTGGTCTGGGTTCCGCCTACCAGAAAATGGACTGCCAGGCTGTCATCCCCACAAGCCTTACGGATCTTCTTGCGCGCCTCTTCACAGTATTTGTCCTCACTGTAGCCCGGTGTCTGCTCCATATTGGTCTGCACCAGACGCTCTAATACCTTGGGATGCGCTCCCTCGTTGTAATCACACTGAAATAATATTTTCTCACTCATGCTTTACTCTCATTTATAACGCCTTTCTTATAAAGGCGCTACATCCTTTCTGCTACTCTGTTCCGGTGCATTGTCGCCATTTTTCTCCCGTCACCCGCATTCCCTTGTGACCCTAGAGTAACTTGCCTCGGTAGCCGTTTTGTAATCATTGCCTTTGCAGTTCATTCATCAGTCTTTGGTCCCCAACACCTTCACAAGATACTCCCACACTCTCTTCGTGGAAGAAATGCTTAAGGTCTCCTCTGTCGTATGAATGTCCTTCATATCCGGTCCCATGGATACACAGTCAAGGTCTGAGATTTTGCTGCCTAACAGTCCGCACTCCAGTCCCGCATGGATAGCCTCCACCCTGGGCTCATTGCCGTACATTTCCGCATACAGTTTCACCATTTTTTCCCGCAGTGGAGAATGGACGCGGTACTTCCAACCGGGATAATCTCCGGTCACCACGTAATCGCCGCCTGCCAGCTCCACCAGTGCGGAAAGCTTTGCGATCAAGTTGTCCTTCTCGCTTTCCACGCTGCTTCTGACAGAATACTCTGCCCGCAAAACTTCCGCATCTGCTTTCAGAATCCCCAGATTCAGAGAAGTCTGTACCAGCCCCGGCATATCTGCGCTCATCGCCTGTACACCGTTGGGCGTTGCCTGCAAAAAGGCTGCCACACGTTTTGTATCTTCCGGAGTGGCACAGGTTATTGTCTCGGCAGTGTCTATTAACTTTTTCGCGGTTACCTTTACGTCCGGATCCTTGGTAGCAAGCTCGTCCCTCAGTTCTGCTGCCAAAGCTGCTACCTGCTGCTCTAAGCTTGCCGCATCTTTTTCCTCTACTACGACTACTGCTTTCGTCTGTCTGGGAATGGCATTGTCTGCCAGTCCTCCGTCCGCAAATACCAGTCCTACGGGCATTTTCTCAGACAGCTTCCACAGAAGTCTTCCCAGGATACAGTTGGAATTGCCTCTCTCCTTATGGATCTCCCCGCCGGAGTGACCGCCCAGGAGACCGGAAACCTCCAGTTCATAGCGCAGGCCGGTAAGCTCCTGCCTTTTCATCGGGAAACGGCAGTTCACTCTCGCACCACCGGCACAGCTGGTCAGGAAAATGCCCTCGTCCTCGGAATCCAGATTGATCATGCGATGTCCCTGCAGCATGGACAGGTCGATCTCTCTGGCACCGTCCATCCCGACTTCCTCATCCACCGTGATGATCACTTCCAGACGGGGATGCCTGATCTCTTCGGAATCCAACAGAGCCAGTGCGTATGCTACAGCGATGCCGTCATCTCCTCCGAGGCTGGTACCCTCTGCGTAGATATTGTCTCCGTCAATGCCGATCTTCAATCCTTCCGTCTTCATATCCATGGTGCATTCCGGTGTCTGCACCGCTACCATATCCATATGTCCCTGCAGGATCACCACCGGCTCGTCCTCATATCCGGGTGTCGCCTCCTTGACCATAATGACATTTTTCATGGCATCCTGTATATAGAAAAGATTGTGTGCTTTTGCAAAATCTACCAGAAAATCACTGATCTGATCCACATTTCCGGATCCGTGAGGGATCTTCGTGATCTCTTCAAAATAGTAAAACACTTCCTTCGGTTCTAAATTCGATAAAACAGCCATTTTTATTTCCTCATTTCTGTTCTTTGTTTGGATCCATTTTGCCTGCAGATCGTCCTATGCAATCTCAAAGCTCGTAACGATCCGCATAATCCCAGTATAAGTAGTTGCTATTTTTCTGTCAAGAATAGAAAAAGGCAGACGAATTACGCATAATGATATTTTTTCCTCTTCGCAATCAAAAATCCGATGGTCACGAACAGCGCTAAAAATTCCGCAATCACAATGGACAACCATACGCCGGTAATGCCGATCAATCCCGGCAGGATCAACACGATAATGATCTGGAACACAAAGGTCCGCAGGAAAGAGATTGCCGCAGACACTGCTCCGTTATTCAGTGCCGTGAAGAAAGAAGATCCCCAGACATTCATGCCTCTCACCAGGAATGCGATAGCGTAGATCCGAAATCCCCAGGTCGTCATCTTAAGCAGTTCCTGATCATAGTTTGCGAAAATCTTCACCAACGGTCCTGCCAGGATCTGGGATGCCGTAAGCAATATCACACCGCAGGCTGAGATGATGACCAGGCTCTTTCTACACAGATTTTTCAATTCCGCATGATTGCCGGCACCGTAGTGGAAGCTTACGATAGGTGCGGATCCCAGGGAATAGCCGAGGTACAAGGTCATGAAGATAATATCCACATACATAATGATACCATATGCCGCCACGCCGTTTTCTCCGGCCGCCTCCATCAGCTGAAAGTTATAGAGCATACCGACAATGGACGTCGACAGATTCGTCACCAGTTCGGAAGAACCGTTCATACAAGTCTGCCAGATGACTTTTCCGTGCCATTTCATCTTTCCAAGTCGTAACAAACTGCTGTTTTTTCCGGCAAAATAAATGATTGGAATTGCTCCGCCGACAACTTGTCCTGCCGCCGTTGCCAGCGCCGCTCCTGCCAGTCCCAGGGGGAATACCACGATCAGCACATAATCTAACACCGCATTCGTCAATCCTGCCAGCACATTGATTTTCAGGCTGAGTGTCGGCTTCTCCGCCGCAATGAAGAAGCTCTGGAACAAATACTGCATGACAAATGCCGGTGTAGACAGAAACAGGATACGGGAATATAACACACAATCCGCCTCCAGATCTCCGTTTGCTCCCAGTGCCAGTGCAATCTGCGGTGCAAATGCATATCCGATCAGTCCCAGGACAACAGACGCAGCCAGTGTCACGTATACGATCAGAGAAAAATATTCATTCGCCAGTTCCTTTTTTCCCTCTCCCAGAGTCATGGATACCACAGCGCTTCCACCGGTCCCCGCCATGAAACCGATCGTTCCTACGCCCATCAGCACCGGCATGACCAGATTCAGGGCGGCAAAAGGTGTCTTGCCCACAAAATTAGACACAAAAAATCCGTCTACAATACTGTATATTGAAGTGCACAACAACATTAAAATGGATGGTGCCACGAAACGTAGCAATCGTTTATAGTCAAAATGATCTGATAATTGTATTTTCATAAAACTCCTCATTTCTGAGCGATTTTATCACAAAGAGGCGAAGTGAAATTTGCAATTTCCTCCCGGAATAATTCCGTCTGCCTTTTCATGATCTTAAGGAACTTTTCCATTTCCTGCTCTCCTAAGCTTTCCGTTGCCCGTACTTCAGCATCCATCAGGGGATCTACGATCTGTTCCACCAGCTTTTCTCCCTTTTCCGTCAGGTAGATCTTCTTATTCTTGCGGTTGCCTTCTTCTGCACGAAGTGTGAGCAGACCATCCTCTTCCATATGTTTCAGGGCTGAATTCACCGTCTGTGGCGTGTAAAACCAATAGTTGCAGATTTCTCTCTGTGTGAAAGTCTCTCCTTCCCTCTCCCTGATGCAATAGAGAATCCAGAACGCGGTTTCCGACAGGTTACAGTTCTTAGCATACACACGGTAAATATCATCCAATTCCTTCAATAACTGATTATATAGAGCCATTTGTTTCATGGCTTTTCTTCTCTGCTCTTCCATACGCTTCCAGTCTCCTTTTAAATACTTTTTGTCCGATATCGGATAATTTTTATTATAATCCGAAATCGGATGATTGTCAACTCATAAAAAAGTGCACAGAAAGAACACTTCCCATTGTGTCTTTCCATGCATCGTTGTATAATAACTTCAGCATCAGTTCCGGGAGGAGTGCGGTACGCCCGTATCGCCAGTGTCTAGGTTCACCTTATTGAATATCCCGTAGAACACTCGGCGGCTGATGCTATTCTGAAATATTCTGTCTTTTCAAAGTATAGTTTTATTTTACCCCATCACACTACTATTACCTCGTTCTTTTTGTACGTAATATTACGTATTATTTATTGGCATACGTAATATTACGTACTAAAATGAATTTGAGGTAGGAAAGGAGATACAAAAGTTATCAGCCAGAACGGCTCCCATGTAAAGCTGAAGAACACCGATACTCATAAAACCGTTATTGTTCCTTACCATTGCAAAGACATAAAAAAGGTCTGGAACGGGCAATTCTGAAACAAGCTGGCTTAACATAACAAATATTAACAAGGAGAACCAAAATGAAAAAACTTTTTTATCCGGCACTTTTTCATAAAGCAGAAGAAGGAGGCTTTTGGATCACCTTCCCGGATTTCCCCGAATGTATGACACAGGGGGAAAATATGCAGGATGCCTACGAAATGGCATGGGATGCACTTGGTCTTGCCGTAGTCTCCCGTATAGAGAACAGAGAAGCCCTTCCTCCGGTCACAGAACCTTACGCTGTTACTTTAGATCCTGATACCTTCTGTGTGGTTGTTCCCTTTGACCTCATATCCTACCAGAAAAAACATAACTCCAAAGCAGTCAAAAAAACTCTTTCCATTCCGGAATGGCTGAATGAAGCTGCTACAGATAGGAATGTTAATTTTTCACAGGTATTGCAGGATGCTCTTCTTCAAAAATTGAACCAATAAAACATGTTGCATTCCATGTTGCATTTTGCAAACTATTACGTCAAAATACAAAAAATCAAAATGCGCAAAGACCCATTTCTACAGGTTTTTGCGCATTTTCTATAAATATAAAAGCAGATAACGGGAATCGAACCCGCCTTTCCAGCTTGGGAAGCTAGCGTTCTACCGATGAACCATATCTGCAAATGGAACAAGAAATATTATAACTGATATTGTTTCCTTTTTCCAGTATTTTTTTGAAAAAAGGAAACAACAATGCTAAAAGAGTTTGCATCGAAAGAGCA
>ENA-UEPH01001513-UEPH01001513.1-human-gut-metagenome-genome-assembly--contig:-NODE-1513-length-20939-cov-7.747771_pt1 | contig 20939 bp, 16 predicted proteins | sample MGYA00242891_ERZ507898 | MGnify/ENA primary metagenome ERZ507898 (study PRJEB26167, sample SAMN06115411) | human gut metagenome | host: Homo sapiens | place: China:Guizhou | collected 2014-10-15... | reverse complement strand
AAAGTGCGATCTCCGAGTTCATGCAATACGGTATCAGCACACAGGATATGGACAAGCTGATCACCAGTGCACAGAAACGTGGCGCGCTGGCCATGAAACTGAAAGACTTAAAGACTCTGTACCGGGGCTTTCAGAATTATATCAGGTATCACTTTGAAGCACTGGAAAAGCAGCAGGACCTATGAGGCAGAGTAAACCCCGGCGGCGCAGACAGACCTGAGTTGCTTTTGAGAGACAGGTGTGCTATACTGCCAACAGAATAAACGGGAATGAAGTTCTCCCGAATGCGAAAGCATTGAACCGCTTTTCAAAGCTGATGACTTCTGCAACGCTCATGGGTTGCGGAGTCGTCAGCTTTTTTTCGGTTTCAAGGGGAAAAACGATTGGGGCGCCGCCCCAAACTCTGGTCGGAACCTGAGGTTCCGACACCTCCCACATTTGCGACACGCATGCGTGTCGCTTGGGTGTAATCATTCAAACAGGCGCGAAGCGAAGAAGGGAGTCTGAGGGACATTGTCCCTCAGGCGGGTTTGGGCGGCAGCCCAAAAGGAGATTTCTATGTTTGCATCTTTGGCGTTTGTGTTCCTCTTTGGCCTGATGGGCGCGGCGGTCTTTGAAAAAATGAAACTGCCGCGCATCATCGGCATGCTGCTGGTCGGCATCCTCATCGGGCCGTATGCGCTCGGCCTGCTCGATCCGACCATCCTGTCCATTTCGGGTGATCTGCGGAAGCTGGCGCTGATGCTGATTCTGCTGCGCGCGGGCCTGTCGCTTGATTTGGGCGATTTGAAGCGCGTTGGCCGCCCGGCAGTGCTGATGGCGTTTGTGCCCGCGACGTTTGAGGTGCTGGCTGTTGTGCTCTTTGCGCCGATGATTTTGGGCGTGACGCGCGTGGAGGCCGCCGTCATGGGCGCGGTGCTCGGCGCGGTCTCTCCGGCGGTCGTCGTGCCGCGCATGGTCAAATTGATGGAGGAGGGGCGCGGCACGAAGCATGGCGTTCCGCAGATGATTATGGCGGGCGCGTCGTGCGACGACGTTTATGTGATTGTGCTGTTTTCCACCTTTACGCGGATGGCGCAGGGCGTCGGCGCGCGGCTGGCCGATTTTGCCGCCGTGCCGGTTTCCATCGTGCTGGGTGCGTTTGTCGGTGCGGTCAGCGGCTGTCTGCTCAGCAAATTGTTTGAGCGGAGCAGGATGGAAACGACCATGCGCATCATCCTGACGCTGGCGGTTGGCTGTCTGCTGATTGCGCTGGAGGGCTGGCTGGATGGCAAAGCGGCGTTTTCCGGCCTGCTCGGCGTGATGGGGATGGCGGTGATGCTGCGCCGCTGCGGCGACGTACAGGCTGCTTCGGCAGGCGTGGGCAAGCTGTGGCGGGCGGCGGAGGTGATGCTGTTTGTGCTTGTTGGCGCGGCAGTGGATATCCGCTATACGATGCAGGCCGGCGCGGGCGCGGTGCTGCTCATCGCGCTGGCGCTTGTCATCCGTTCGGTCGGCGTGTGCCTCTGCGTGGCGGGCACAAAGCTGACGAAGAAGGAACGGCTGTTCTGCGTGATCGCGTATCTGCCCAAGGCGACTGTGCAGGCGGCGATCGGCGCGACGCCGCTGGCGATGGGCCTGCCCTGCGGAAATCTGGTGCTTTCCGTCGCCGTGCTGGCCATTTTGCTCACCGCGCCGCTGGGGGCAATCGGCATGGACGCAACGGCAGACAGACTGCTGCAAAAATAAGCTGGTCTTTCCGCACGGAATAGGGTATAATGAACAAAAAGAGGGACGAGGAGGAGAACGGGGATGAGCATATCGCCGGAGAAACTGGCCGACGCGATGGCGCTGCGAACCATCAGCCACGCGGAGAAGGAAAAGCTGCCGTGCATCGCGATGGCCGACTTATGCAGACCCGGTTTGCAATTCGCGGGCTATTTCGACGTGTTCGCCTTTGAGAGACCGCAGATCATCGGCAAAACCGAAATGGCCTACCTGGACAGCCTGCCGGAGGCGCTGCTGAACGAGCGGCTGAAACGGTATTTTTCATACGATATTCCCTGCATCATCATTGCCCGAAGCATGCAGTGCCCGCCCGAACTGCTCAGGCAGGCGCAGAAAAACGGCGTGCCTGTGTATGGATCGGACGAAGAGACGAGCATCTTTTCGGCGAAGGCCATCACGTTTATGAGCGAGGCGCTTGCGCCGCGGCAGACCTGCCACGGCGTGCTGCTGGATGTGTTCGGCGTGGGGCTGATGATTACGGGCGAAAGCGGCGTGGGCAAGAGCGAATGCGCGCTGGAGCTGATTAAACACGGCCATCAGCTCGTCGCGGACGATGTGGTGGATATTTCCCGCGTGGGCCGCGCGCTGTTTGGCGAATCGCCGGAAATGGTGCGCGATTTTATGGAACTGCGCGGCGTAGGCATTGTGGATGTGAAGGAGATTTTCGGCATCGGTTCGATTGTGCGGCGCATGCGCATCGACCTGGTGATTCATCTGGAACTCTGGCGCGAGGGCAAGGATTACGACCGGCTGGGCAACACGGAAAAGACCATGGATATCCTCGGCGTGGAGCTGCCGCTTATCGAACTGCCGGTGCGCCCCGGCCGCAGCCTGGCCACGATTGTGGAGATTGCGGCGCGCAACTGGCGGCTCAAAGCGGAGGGATACGACGCGGTGGCCGAGCTGGACAGGAGACTGCAAAAGCATTATAACCGCATGGCGGATTGAGGAGGAAACCATATGCTGTACATGGGTGTGGATTTGGGCGGAACGGGCATCAAAGCGGGCGTGGTGAGCGAAAACGGCGAAATTCTGTCGAAGGGATCGACCCCGACGATGAAGGAGCGCCCCTATCAGGACATCATTCGCGACATTGCGGCGCTTTGCGAAAAGGTGGCCGGGCAGGCGAATGTGACGATGGATGAAATTGCGGCGATCGGCGTGGGTGTGCCGGGTATCTGCGACGCCAAGACGGGCATTATTCCGTTTTGCACGAACCTGGGATGGCACGACGTACCGTTCATCGCAGAGATGCACAAATATCTGCCCAATCGGGTCATCGTCGATAATGATGCGACGGTGGCGGGCTATGCCGAATCCATCGCGGGCGTGAGCCGCGGCACACAGTCCAGCGTGTTTATCACGCTGGGCACGGGCGTGGGCGGCGGTATTGTCATTGGCGGCAGGCCGTATTCCGGCGTGCATGGGATTGGTTCGGAGATCGGCCACATGATCATTAAGATGGACGGCGAACCCTGCACCTGCGGCAACAAGGGCTGTTTTGAGCGCTATGCTTCCGCGACGGCCATCATCCGCGAGGCCAAACGCGCGGTGGAGAAGCATCCGGAAAGCGCCATTTTGGCGCGCTGCGGCGGCAATCCGGAAAAAATCAACGCAAAAATCGTCATCGACTGCGCGAAAGAGGGCGACGCGGCGGCCAAACAGGTGTTTGACGACTATGTGAAGGCACTGGCGCACGGCATTGTCAGCATCTTCAACATGCTCGATCCGGAGGTGATCGTGCTGGGCGGCGGCGTATCGATGGCGGGCGAATATCTGCTGGACGCGGTGCGCACGGCGGTGAAGCCGCTCGTATTTTTCAAAACGCTGCCGTATCCGAGCATTCAGCTTGCGCGGCTCGGCGCGGATGCGGGCATCATCGGCGCGGCGCTGCTGGGGCGCGCTTGATGGGCGCGTGGGAAAAGATCGTCCCGGCGCTGGAAAGGCTCAGCGGCGATACGGGCGTGTATCTCTGCAATCTGGTCACAGGCGATATGCGCGCGTATGCGGCGGACAAGCCCGTCGTGGCGGCGAGCGTCATCAAAATTCCGGTGATGATCGAAGTTTTTCGGCAGGCGCGGGATGGACTGCTGGATTTGAATGAAATCCATCGGCTTTCCGACGACGAACGCCTGCCCTCCTGCGGCACGCTCAAGGCGATGCACACAGGCATTGAAATGACGCTGCTGGATTTGACCAGGCTGATGGTGATCGTCAGCGACAACGCGGCGACGAATATCCTCATCCGCCGTGTCGGCATGGAGAACGTGAATCGGACAATCCGCGAGCTTGGCTGCGAAAAGACCTGTCTTTGCCGCCTGCTCTTTGACGGCGAGGCGGCTGCGCGGGGCATTGAAAACAGCATTACGGCGGGCGAAATGGGGCTGCTGCTCGAAAAGCTGTACCAGGGCGAGGTCGTTTCCGCAGAAGCCAGCGCGCAGATGCTGGATATTCTGAAAGACCAGCGGCTCAACGGCAAGCTCCCGTTTTTCCTGCACACGATGGGCGTTCCCGTTGCCCATAAGACCGGCGAGGACGACGGCATCACGCACGACGTAGGCATTATCTACGCCAAAGAGCCGATGGTCTGCTGCTTCGTCGGCGAACATGTTGATGTGCCGGGTTATGAACGGCTGATGCAGGACGCGGCGAAATGGGTTGCGGAAGAAGGACTGTAAATGAAAAAGAGACTGCGCGACGACGCAGTCTCTTTACATTTCCTGCCCGGCCATATTGAACGGAACACCCAGCTTGTCGCAGACGATGCGGCCGAAATCCTCCATATAGCGGGTCAGATACATGCCCTTGCGGTAGCAGAAGAAGAAATGGCGCTCGTAATCGTTGTTCTTGATGGGGTGGCACTGAACGCGGTATTTCAGCTCCATCGAATTGACGACGTAGACGTGTGGGATGAGCATGACGGCGTTGGCGCGCGCGGCGACGTGCTTGGCGGCCTCCATGTTGTCGGTTTCCAGGATGACGTTGGGCTTGAGATTATAGCGCTCAAAGAGCCTGTCCTGAATGGTGCGGACGCTGTGGCTTTCCGTCATGCAGACGAATTTTTCGCCCATCGCGTCCTTGATGTCGATGGGCTGGCCATCCTCAAAGCGGTGCGCCAGCTCGGTGGAGCGCGCGGCCATCAGCACGACCTGCTCATTTTCGATGAGCACATAGTTGAGGCGGTTGGGCTTGACGGCGGTGGTAATCAGCCCCAGATCGCACTGGCCTTCGGCCGTGAGACGCTCAAGGGTGTCGCTGCCATATTCCAGCAGGTCGATTTTGACATAAGGGTAGCGTTTGACAAATTCCGGAATGATGAGGGGGAGCAGCTGAATGCCGCGCTGGCTGGAAATGCCCACGCGCATGCGGCCGTGCACCTCCTTCTTGGTTTCGGCGATTTCCGCGCGGAGGTTGCGGTCGATATCCAGCATGGCCTGCGCCGCCTCGACGTAGCGCTGCCCGGCGTGCGTCAGGGAGATGGGATCGGTTGAGCGGTCGAAGATGGGCGCGCCCAAATCCTGCTCAATCAGCTTGATGGTCTGCGAAAGCGCGGGCTGAGAGACGAACAGCTTTTTGCTTGCAGCGGTGATGGAACCTTCGGTCAACACGGTGAGCACATAATTGATATGCTTGAAATTCAAGAAAAAACCCTCCACAAGCCGTTAAGATTTCTTAATTCTTGCAAAGAAATGGAAGCAGATGTGAACAGACAATGGGAAAAAGTGAGTAAAATCAAGACTTATAATCCTAGACTTATATGATTCATAGAAAAAACGGTATTTGCATTATGGACGCCTTTATATTATCATATTCCTATCAAAAGCGCAAGAACTTCGGGACGGTCAGTTGGAAAATGTGTCTCGTTGAGCGCTACATTTTGTATCGGGCGTTAAGAAGCCTGTATAAACGTAACTTGAGCCGGAGACAAAAACCGGCTTAGGAAATAAAAGGAGGTAAAACCTATGAAGAAGCTCGTATGTCTCGCTATCGCTCTCGTGATGGTGCTGGGCCTTGCGGCCTGCGCCAGCGCCGAATTCAAGTTCGAGCGCAAGATCGACCTCGTTTGCCCGTGGGGCGTCGGCGGCGGCGCTGACTCCACCCTGCGCCCGATGGCCACGCTGCTCCAGGATATCCTGGGCGTTCCGGTTGAGGTTGTGAACGTGGAAGGCGGTTCTGGCGTCAACGGCGTTGAGTACACCTACAAGCAGCCGGCTGACGGCTACACCTTTATGCTCGGCACCCAGTCCCTGTATATTCAGGACATGCTGGGCAACACCTCGATGGACTTCAAGACCGAGTTCGAGTGCGAAGACGTTCTGGTTCACTCCATCAACGCCATCGTTGCTTCCAAGATCTCTATGGAGAAGTTCGGCGTGAGCAACTGGGCGGAGCTCCAGGCTTACATCAAGGATCATCCGTTTGAGGTTTCCGTTGCGATGCTGACCGCGACCGGCGTTGACGGCGCGTCCCTCGCGCAGGCGACCGAAGGCCTTGACCTGCTGGAGATCCCGTATTCTTCCGGTTCCGACGCGAACTCCGCGCTGGTTGGCGGCCACTGCGACCTGTATGTCTGCGGCTGGGATGACATCGCCGGTCTGGTTGAGTCCGGTGACATCGTGCCGATTCTGGCGCTGTGCGAGAACCGCATGAGCATCGCGCCTGACCTCCAGTGCTCCGTTGAGAACGGCATCGACTCCGTGATGGGTCCGTGGCGCGGCGTCTTCGCCAAGAAGGGCACCCCGCAGGAAGCCATCGACACGCTGGTTGCCGCCATCGAGGAAGCCAAGCAGTCCGACACTTGGAAGGAATTCACACACAATGCGGCGTATGACGAGCGCCCGATCCCGGCTCCGGGTGAGGAGACTGCCGAGTTCTGCCACAACGAGTACAAGGATCTGCACGACTACATGGTCGAGCAGGGCACTCTCGTGAAGGATTACGACGATCTGAAGTAATCGTCCTCTATCCGTTGAATCCGTGATACGATTCTGAACGGATTCTGACTCAATCAATACGGAAAGAGGGGAAGCGCTTCTTCCCCTCTTTCTCAATCACAAAGGAGTTGCGGCACTGTGTTTGAACTGATTATCAACATTCTGCTCTTCATCTTCCTTGGCTTCACGTTCTTCACGCACGTGCTTGAAGCGGCGGTTCCTGCGAGTGTGGCGCGGAACCCCTACGCGCTTCAACCGGACGTCTGGCCAAAGACGATCATCATTCTGCTTGAGATCTGCATCATCATCAACATCATCCAGATCATCAAGAAGAACAAGGGCAATCCGGATTTCTCCCTCGGCGCTTTTGCAAAGAGCATCCCCGACTTCCTCAAGAGCAAGCTGTTCCTGGGCATTGTGATCATGGTGGCCGCGTCCTTCATGCTGGAGACGGTCGGCTTCATCGTGACCGCGCTGTTCGTGCTCTTCTTCTACGGCATGCTGCTGGGCGAGAAGAACATCGTCCGCCTGCTGATTGCGTCCGTGTGCATCACGCTGGTGCTCTACGTCGTGTTCAGCGGCATGCTCAGCGTCAATCTGCCGCGCGGTACGATCAGCTTCCTGCGCAACTTCGCGCTGTGGCTCGAATCCATCGTCGCCGCAGTCAAGAATATCTTTTAAGGAGGCGACAATATCATGAGTATGGGACAACTTCTGGCCTCCGGTTGTGCGGCGGTCTTTAATCCGGGCATGTTCCTGATGGTCTGCGTCGCCATCATCCTGGGCACGGTCTTCGGCGCGCTGCCGGGTGTTTCCGCCACGATGGCGGTTGCCCTCGGCCTGACCTTCACCTACACGATGGAACCGATTCCGGCGATTGTTTTCCTCGTCGCGATCTATTGCTCGTCCATCACGGGCGGTTCGATCACCGCGATCCTGTTCAAGATTCCGGGCGTTCCTTCTTCCGCGCCGACCACGTTTGACGGTTATCCGATGGCGCAGCGCGGCGAAGCGGGCAAGGCCCTCGGTGTGGCGCTGCTGGCCTCCGCTATCGGCGGCCTGTTCTCCGCCATCGCGATGTTCCTGCTGTCTCAGCCGCTGACAAAGGCTGCGCTCCAGTTCGGTCCGAGCGACCTGTTCGCCGTGACCTTCATGGGTCTGTCCATCCTGACCTGCCTGGACAGCGACCACATCCTCACCTGCATCATCTCCGGCCTGCTGGGCCTGCTGCTGGCCTGCGTTGGTCAGGACAAGATGTACGCGGTGCAGCGCCTGACCTTCGGCAGCCGCAACCTGCTGGCCGGTATCGACATGATCCCGGTGCTGATTGGTCTGTTCGCCGTGACTGAGGTCTTCAAGCAGACCGACCCGAAGAAGAAGCGCCTTTCCGCTGAGGATGGCGTTTCCGGCGGCAAGGTCAACACCAAGATGCCTTCCCTCAAGGAACTCTGGAGCATCAAGTGGACGATGATCCGCTGCTCCGTGGTCGGCACGGTCGTCGGCATTCTGCCGGGCGCCGGCGCGACCATCGCTTCCTTCATGTGCTACACGATGGAGACCAAGCTCTCCAAGCATCCGGAGAAGTTCGGCACCGGCATTATCGACGGTATCGCGGCTTCCGAAGCTTCCAACAACGCCGCGACTGGCGGCGCGATGGTTCCGCTGCTGTCCCTCGGTATTCCGGGCGGCAATGCGGCTGCGGTTATGATGTCCGCGCTGACGCTCAAGGGCGTCCAGCTTGGACCGCTGCTGCTGACGAATCAGCCGACTTACCTCTCCGCGACCTTTATGTCCATGATCGTTACGAACATCCTGATGGTTATCGTCGCGATGGCGATTGCGAAGGTGTTCGCGCAGATTCTGGCCATTCCGTATTCCTACCTCGGTCCGATCATCCTGATGCTCGCGCTCATCGGCACCTATGGCGACCAGATGTCCGCGACGAGCGTTCAGATCATGGTTCTGGCCGGTGTGCTGGGTCTTATTGTTCGGGCCTGCCATCTCAACAGCGCGGCCATCGTTCTGGGTCTGGTTCTGGGCAATATGTGCGAGCAGAACTTCTCCCGCGGCTATCTGATGAGCAAGGGCAGCATCCTGGCGATGTTCAACCCGACGCTGCACCCGATCGCCTTCGTGCTGATCATCGTCTGCATCGTGCTGCTGGTCAGCCCGGTCTTCATGTCCAAGAAGAAGGCGGCTAAGTAAGGCGTACTCATTTAACCGAATCGGCGAGACGATTCGCTTCTTCAGGTTCCGGGGCAGCGCCCGCCGAAAGGGCGGGCGCTGCTTCGGTCTATAGGAGGATTTAAACATGCAAATTGAAAAGAATGCTGTGGCGGGCACGCTTGAATCCAGCGACGCGCTGGTGACGGTTGAGCCTGCCGAGCAGGGCATTGAGCTGGAAATTTCGTCCAGCGTCATGAATCAGTACGGGCGGCAGATCCGCCAGACTGTGCTGGAAACCCTCGACCGCCTCGACGTGAAGAGCGGCAAGGTGACGGTCGTGGATAAGGGCGCGCTGGATTGCACGCTCAAGGCGCGTGTGGAATGCGCCGTGTTCCGCAGCTGCGACAAGAGCGCGGCGGGGATTCCGTGGGGAGGTGTGATCCAATGATCAAACGCCCGAAGCCGGAACGTTTCCGCCTGCGCCGCACGATGATGTTCATGAACGCGCAGAAGCCGGGACTGATTAAGGACGCTTATATCTATGGCTGCGACTCCATCATGCTCGATCTTGAGGACGCCGTTGCCGAAAACCAGAAGGACGCGGCGCGCTTCTCCCTGTATCACGCGCTGACGACGATTGACTACGGCAACACCGAGGTCATCGTCCGTATCAACGGTCTGGATACGCCGCACTGGCAGGAAGATATCCGCGTGTGCGTCGCGGGCGGCGCGGACGGCATCCGCATCGCCAAGTGCGAGAGCGCGCAGGACGTGAAGACGGTTGAAGAGCATGTGGCAGCCGCCGAGCGCGAGTTCGGCGTGGAAGTGGGCCGCACGCTGTTGATGGCTGCGCTGGAAAGCCCGAAGGGCATCATGAACGCCTACGAGATCTGCACCGCTTCCGACAGAATGCTGGGCTGCGCCATCTCCGGCGGCGACTTCCGCAAGTGCATGCAGACCAAGTTCCAGAAAGATGGCATCGATATGCTCGTTGCCCGCGGCCAGATGTTGATGGCGGCGCGCGCGGCCGGCGTGCAGTGCTTCGATACGGTGTTCACCGATCTCGACGATAACGAGGGCTTTGAAGCCGAAGTCCGCCAGAACAAGGCGATGGGCTTTGACGGCAAGAGCCTCATCAACCCGAAGCAGATTCGTCTGGTTCACCAGGTTTTCGCCCCGACCGAGAAGGAAGTCGCGCAGGCGGAAGCGATGGTCAGCGCGTTCCGCGAGGCTGCGGCCGCCGGTATCGGCGTGTTCACGGTCAACGGAAAGATGGTTGACGTCGCCTTTATTCCGGGCGCAGAGCGCACGCTGAAGCTGGCGAAAGCCTGCGGCATGTATGAGGGGGATCTGGTATGAAAAACGCAGTTGGACGCGATATCCCGGAGGAGCTCCTTGTGAACGACAAGGAGGTCTATCAGGGCAAAAACTATATGGACGGCAAGTATTTGCAGAAGGCCGCCCCGCGAACCCGCCGCTATGAAAAGCCGCAGGAGAGCAAGATTGTGGAAACGCTGGCCGACGCGCTGCGTCAGTGCGGTGCGAAGGACGGCATGACGTTCTCGTTCCACCATCATCTGCGCAACGGCGACTATGTTGTGAACATGGTCATGAAGGCCGCGATTGAGGAACTCGGCCTGAAAGACCTGACCATCGCCGCCACGTCTCTGGGCGAGGCGCACGACCCGATTGCCGAGTATATTGAAGAAGGCAAGGTCATCGGCATTCAGACCAGCGGCATTCGCGGCAGAATGGGCCAGGTCGTCTCCGAAGGCAAGCTCAAGACTCCGGCCATCATCCGCAGCCACGGCGGCCGTCCGCGCGCGATCGAGGCGGGTGAAGTGCATATCGATATCGCCTTTGTCGCCGCCCCGACGAGCGACTGCGTGGGCAACTGCCGCGGTATTGGCGGTAAGAGCAACTGCGGCTCGATGGGTTACGCGATGACGGACGCGAAGTATGCAGATCACGTGGTCGTCGTCACCGACTGCCTGGTGGATTTCCCGAACATGCCCGCGTCGGTTGAAGCGATCGATGTGGACGCGGTTGTGGTCGTCGATTCCATCGGCAACCCGAAGAAGATCGCCTCTGCGGCGGCGCGTATCAGCCAGAACCCGCGCGACCTGATGATGGCGGAAGACGTGGCGAAGGTCATCGCTTCCACGCCGTACTTCAAGGAGGGCTTCTCCTTCCAGACGGGCGTCGGCGGGCCGAGTCTGGCTGCAAACCTGTTCCTGGAAAAATACATGGACGAGCGCGGCATCAAGATGGGCTGGGCCATCGGCGGCATCTGCGGCCCGATGGTGGAGCTGCTCAAGAAGGGCAAAGTCGGCAAGGTCATCGATGTGCAGGACTTTGACCTCGACGCGGTCAATTCCATCAATCAGACGCCGAACCACTTTGAAATGAGCGCCAGCCAGTACGCCAACCCGGCGAACAAGGGCGCGTTTGTCAATAAGCTGGATTTCGTCGTTCTTGCGGCATTGGAAATCGATACCAAGTTCAACGTCAACGTGCTGACCGGTTCGGACGGCGTGCTCCGCGGCGCGCCGGGCGGACATCCGGATACGGCGGCGGGCAGCAAGGTCTGCATCATCGTGACCCCGCTGGTGCGCGGCCGCATGGCGACGGTCTGCGAAGACGTTGTGACCGTCACGACGCCGGGCGACTGCGTGGATGTGCTGGTCACGGATTATGGCATTGCGGTCAACCCGCTGCGTCCCGACCTCATCAAGTGCCTCGACGATGCGGGCATTCCGCACGTTTCCATTGAATCGCTCAAGGAGAAGGCTTACAGCATTGTGGGCCGCCCCGATCCGGTTCAGTTTAAGGACAAGGTTGTCGCCGTGCTTGAGGCGCGCGACGGCACCATCCTCGACGTGGTGCGCGAAATTAAGCCGTACACCTTCGAGGACTAATCTCTCCTCCAACATCCCATACCATTGGAGTTTCCCCATGATAGCGGAACGGGCGCGAAGCGATAAGCTTCGCGCCCGTTTCGTTTGGTGCATACATTTAGAATGTATAAAGGAATGTATCGAAGCCGTTAAAAGGCGTTAATGCGATGAAATAACGAAAAAAATAATCCAAGTATTGCTGAAATATAAGGTTAAGATTATCCTAAACATATTTTTTTTCATATTTGCGTTATACCCCTCGCGCATATTATGATAATGCCACAAATAAACAGGAAAACTGCAACGATGAAACTTGAGCCGGTGAGCGAAAAACGGCTTGGGGAAAAAGGAGGGGAAAGTTGATGAAAATGTTCGCATATCCCGCAGCCGCGCACGCACCGCTGTCGCGCCCTGCGGCCTGTATGGGAACGACCTAGAATTCCGGAAGCCTCAACCCAAAAAGAATTTCCCCGCTGCAAGGGGTAAAGGAGTGACAGCGCTGTGTTTGAACTGATTATCAACATTCTGCTCTTCATCTTCTTTGGCTATACGTTCTTTACCCACGTGCTGGAAGCGGCTGTGCCCGCGAGTGTCGCGCGCAATCCCTATGCGCTCCAGCCGGACGTCTGGCCGAAGGCGATTATCATTCTGCTTGAAATCTGCCTGCTGATCAACATCATCCAGATTATCAGAAAGAACAAAGGCAACCCGGAGTTTACGCTCGGCGCATTTGCCAAGAGCGTGCCGGCGTTCCTCAAAAGCAAACTGTTTTTTGGCATTGTGATTATGGTCGTCGCGTCCTTCATTCTGGAGACGGTCGGCTTTATCGTAACTTCGATGTTCATTCTTTTCTTCTACGGCCTGCTGATTGGCGAGAAGAACATTATCCGTCTGCTGATTGCTTCCGTGTGCATCACGATGGTGCTCTACATCGTGTTCAGCGGCATGCTCAGCGTCAACCTGCCGCGCGGCACCATCGGCTTCCTGCGCAACTTCGCGCTGTCGCTTGAATCGATGGTCGCGGCGGTCAAGAATATCTTTTAAGGAGGCGACAATATCATGAGTATGGGACAACTTCTGGCCTCCGGTTGTGCGGCGGTCTTTAATCCGGGCATGTTCCTGATGGTCTGCGTCGCCATCATCCTGGGCACGGTCTTCGGCGCGCTGCCGGGTGTTTCCGCCACGATGGCGGTTGCCCTCGGCCTGACCTTCACCTACACGATGGAACCGATTCCGGCGATTGTTTTCCTCGTCGCGATCTATTGCTCGTCCATCACGGGCGGATCGATCACCGCAATTCTATTCAAGATTCCGGGCGTTCCTTCTTCCGCGCCGACCACGTTTGACGGCTATCCGATGGCGCAGCGCGGCGAAGCGGGCAAGGCGCTGGGCATAGCGCTGTTTGCGTCGGCCATCGGCGGCCTGTTCTCCGCGATTGCGATGTTCCTGCTGTCTCAGCCGCTGACGAAGGCCGCGCTTCAGTTCGGCCCGAGCGACCTGTTCGCCGTGACCTTCATGGGTCTGTCCATCCTGACGTGTTTGGACAGCGACCACGTGCTGACCTGCATCATCTCCGGTCTGCTGGGTCTGCTGCTGGCCTGCGTCGGACAGGATAAGATGTACGCGGTGCAGCGCCTGACCTTCGGCAGCCGCAACCTGTTGGCCGGCATTGACATGATTCCGGTGTTGATCGGTTTGTTCGCGGTGACAGAGGTCTTCAAGCAGACCGATCCAAAGAAGAAGCGCCTTTCCGCTGAGGACGGCATTTCCGGCGGCAAGGTCAACACCAAGATGCCGACGCTCAAGGAAATCTGGTCGATCAAGTGGACGATGCTTCGCTGCTCCGTGGTTGGCACCATCGTCGGCATTCTGCCGGGCGCCGGCGCGACGATCGCTTCCTTCATGTGCTACACGATGGAAACGAAGATCTCCAAGTATCCGGAAAAGTTTGGCACCGGTATCATTGACGGCATTGCCGCTTCCGAAACGGCGAACAACGCCGCGACCGGCGGCGCGATGGTTCCGCTGCTGTCCCTCGGTATTCCGGGCGGCAACGCCGCGGCGGTTATGATGTCTGCGCTGACGCTCAAGGGCGTCCAGCTTGGGCCGCTGCTGCTGACGAACCAGCCGACCTACCTCTCCGCAACCTTCATGTCCATGATCGTCACGAACATCCTGATGGTTATCGTCGCGATGGCGATTGCGAAGGTGTTCGCACAGATTTTGGCGATTCCGTATTCCTACCTTGGCCCGATTATCATGATGCTCGCGCTCATCGGCACCTATGGCGACCAGATGTCCGCCACGAGCGTGCAGATCATGGTGCTTTCCGGCATTCTGGGTCTGATCGTTCGCGCCTGCCACCTCAACAGCGCGGCCATCGTTCTGGGCCTCGTGCTGGGCAGCATGTGCGAGCAGAACTTCTCCCGCGGCTACCTGATGGCGCGCGCGAACGTCCTCCAGATGTTCAACCCGGCGCTGCATCCCATCGCCTTTGTGCTGATTATTGTCTGCATTGTGATGCTGATCAGCCCGATGGTGATGAGCATGAGGAAAAAGAAAGCCGCGAAATAAAACAGCCACACCTGCAACTTCTTTATAGCAAACAGCGCCCGTCCGCAAGGAAGGGCGCTGTTTGCTGTGCTTCTTTTATCACAATAACAGACTCATAACCGGCACGGTTGCCAGCGACAGCAGCGTGGAATAGGCGATGGCCCGCGCGGCAAAACGGCTGTCGCCGCCGTAAAGCTCGGCCTGCATGGCGGTCAGCGTGCCGCAAGGCATGGCCGTCAGCAGATAAATCGTGCGCCATACGCAGTCGTCCAGATGCAGCGGACGAAGGAGGAGGAGCGCCAGCAGCGGCAGCACAATCAGGCGCAGCGCGGCGGCAATGTGATAATCCTTGTCCTTCAAATCACCGGGGCGAATGCCGCAGACCCGCGTGCCGATGAGCAGCATGGACAGCGGCGTGGTCAGCCCGCCAACGAGCGACATTGTCTGCGAGAGAATATCGGGCAGGGTGATATTGAGACAGAAAACCGCGAAGCCGATGAACGCCGAAATGACGTTCGGGTTGAGCAGCACGCGTTTGAGGCTGATGTTCTGCCGCCCCTGAAACAGGCTCACGCCGACCGTCCACGTTACAAAGACAAAGGCGATGTTGTAAGCGACGGCGTAAATCATCCAGTCCGGGTTGACGGCGAGAATGATCGGATAGCCCATGAAACCGCTGTTGGAAAACCCTTCCAGATTGGCCAGCACGGCGCGCTTGTCATGCGGCCGGTTGCGGAAGAGGAAGAGCGAACCGAGCAGCGCCGCCAGAATCGCGACGATGGACAGCCCCAGCGTCAGCAGAAAATTGATCAGCACGCGCGTTTCAAACGGGCGCTGCATGTTATAAACCGTCAGCACGGGCAGGGTGATGTTGACGACCAGCTGCGTCACGCCGCGAATGGTTTCGTCGGTGAAAAAGCGCAGCTTTCGGCAGAGCGCGCCGACAAGGACGACGAGGAAGAGGATGACGACCTGAGAGGCGATGGACATGGGTGAACGCTCCTTTGTAAACAGAAAAAAGACGTTTTCCCACGAAAGGAAAACGCCGGGGAAAACTTAATCCCTGAGCGGACGGATGAGGATGAACGGGGTCAGCTCGTCGCCCTGGCCGGAGGGGTTATCCGCCATGGCGTCCTGAATCTGGTCGTCGGTCAGCGGGAAATGCGTGCCCTTGCCAAGCTGATTCTGGTCAAAGTCGTTCGCATCCATGACGACGGTCGGCACGCCCGTGGCGGCCTCCAGCGCGTCGCACAGCTCGACAGGGTGTTCCGGATTGATGACGCCCATCGTGTGGTACACTTCAAAGGACGAATCCGGATAGAAGCCGTCGATGCCCGCCACACCGTGGCCACAGATCTTATAGAACAGGCCGCGAATGCCGAACGGACGGGTGATTGCGGAAACCGCAGCCGCGAAGAGCACGCGCGGCAGGCCGCAGATCTCGATGACGAGCTGCATTTTATACGGCTGGTGCATGCCGATGCCCGTGGAATTGTGTCCGGCGAACGGCGCAAGCGTTTTGGCCCAGAAGCCGGGGTGCGTGTCTTCCAGCGTGCGCACGTTGTTGGTACACATGCCCATCACCTTCGCGGTGAAGGACAGGCAGTCGCCCGGCTGATACAGCGGCAGCACATAGCGGCGGACAAGCTCGGCTTGATCCTCGCCCGGCTGAACGAAGTGCGTGTGAATGGCATAGCGCTGATAGCGGCGGCCGTCTTTGCCGGTCAAAATGCCGCGGTCATAATAAACAACGCCGTCTTTTTCCTGACGCGTGGATTCCTGATTGCGTGAAGCGCCCATGTAATTGCCTCCTTGGCTGATGGTTAAGGCTATTTTGTCCAGAAAGGACAGGCTTTATCAGCATGGCTTCATTGTACACGATGACGGAGGGAATGTCAATTTTTCTCGGCTCAAAATGAGAAACGCCGCCGAAAAACCGGCGGCGAAAAGAGAATACGGATCAGAAAGGCGCTTCGCCCGGCGTAGCGGATTCCGGCGTGGGCATTTCCGTCGGAACGATTGTCGGTTCGGGAGAGGTGGATTCGGTCGGCGCGCCCGTCGGTTCGGGGGAAGGAGATTCCGTCGGCGCGGCCGTCGGTTCAGGGGAAGGGGTTTCGGTCGGCGCGGCCGTCGGTTCAGGGGAAGGGGTTTCGGTCGGCGCGGCCGTCGGTTCAGGGGAAGGAGATTCCGTCGGCGCAGCCGTCGGTTCAGGGGAAGGGGTTTCCGTCGGTTCAACTGTCGGCGCTTCGGTGGGGAGATCGACAACGACGGGCGGCGTCCACACATGGCCAAGCGCCGCAAGCAGGGTGATTTCGTCGGGCGACGGATGGTTTAGGTCAATCCAGCGGGCGTAGAGCGTCAGGCTTTCATGATCCATTCGGTCGGGCATGGGAACGGTGCACGCCGAATCCAGATACCAACCGACGAAGCGATAGCCTTCGCGTGCGCCGGGATCGGGGCGCGGAATCGGCAGAGACGGCGCAACCGTGCGCGGCGCGACGGTGAGCGCACACTGCGTATCGTAGGTGACGGTGTAGGTTTCCCCTTCCGGCTTTTCCTGGGTCAGGTGCGCGAGCAGCGTGATATCCTCATCCGGCATGAGCTGGGGCAGCTGAGCGTCCAGATCGGTTGCGGCGGCGCGCGTCCAGGCGCGAAGCGTGTAATCCGCCAAGTGGGGCATGGCGCTCAAATCGGGCAGAACGATGAAGTCGTTTTCAAACAGCGTCGTTTGCTCAATCGGGTAGGTTTCCGGCTCGCCGTCGATGATGTAGAGCAGGGTGAGCGTGCGAGGCGTTTTGGCCTGCCAGACGGCTTTCAGCGTGAGGTTTTCTGCGGGCATGACGGCGGGAACGTCGCTGCCGTCTGCCATTGTCCAGCGGGAGAAACGCCAGCCGTGCCGATTTGGCCGCGGCAGGGGAGCGGAAAGCGGTTCGCCTGCGGCAAACGAAAGCAGATCGTCGGGCATGCCGTACACGGCGTCGCCGTCCGCATCGAGGTCAAAGGAAAGCGCGTAGCGCGGAACCGGCGTAGGCGAGGGAGAAACTGTGGGGGTAGGAATCGGCGTAGGCGTGGCCGTCGGAGCTGGCGTTGGGGTTGGAGAGGGCGTCGGAGTCGGCGTAGGCGTTGGGGTTGGCGAAGGCGTCGGGGTAGGCGTAGGTGTAGGCGTAGGCGTTGGGGTAGGCGTTGGGGTTGGAGAAGGTGTCGGGATTGGCGAAGGCATCGGGGTTGGCGCACGCGTCGGCGAAGGGCTCGGCGTGACAGCCTGCCACTGCGGGAAGGCGTATACGTCAAAAGAAGGCATGACGGTCAACGGCCCCAGATCCTGGCCGTCCTTGTTTTCAAAACGCCATCCGGTCAGAACGTGCGTCGGATATTTGTTATATTCATAGAACTTGGGAAACGTGATGGTATCGCCGCCGCGAATATAGTAGATACTCCATCTGTCATAGAGGTCGGGAATGAAGAGCCGGCGGTCTTTCTTCCTGGTCAGGAAAACGCATGCACGTTGGGTGATCTCAACCCCCGGCTGAGAGGGATCGCGCACCGTGAGGTAAAGACTAAGCGAACCATGCGTGCGGCAGCCGTGAGCGGTCAGTTGATAACCGTACTCGGTTGGCGTCAACAGGAGAGAACCGCCGTCAAATTCAAACGGAACGCCTATTTCGACCGGGCCTGTGCCGACATCTGCAAAGAAAGACTGGGCGCTGACCTCCAGCGAATCTGGGGGAACCGGATTGCCGAACGGATCATAAAACGTGAATTGGAGGCTGTCCTGTTCGTCTTCAAAGACGGATATGTAGGGTGGCGAAACCTCGATTTGATAGAACCGATTGGTCAGCTCAGGGCCGGGAACCGGCGTGGGCGTCGGTTCGGGCTTCTCCGTGACAATCACCTTGACGGTCGTAACCCGGTTGCTCTTATTCGATTTTGAATAGTTTTTTTCGGCCATCGCGTAGACCGTGATCGTCGTTTCGCCGATGGCGTTGGCGGTCACTTTGCCGCTGATCATACCGACGGATACGATGTTTTTATCGTTAGAAATAAACTTGACGACGTCCGTGGAATTGCCCGGATGGAGGGAGGCGTTCAGCGTGATGACGTCATACAGATAAAGCGTCAGCGTTTCAGGCTCGACGGAAATGCGGTTTGCGCGCAGAAGAACCTTGAAGGTTTTGGTTGCGACGGTTTCGCCGGTTTTTCGGTCTTTGGCTGTGATGGTGACGGTTCCGGGGGCGGAAGGGCACATGCGGCCCGTGGTTACGCCGATGGTCGCGACGGATTTGTCGCTTGTGTACCATTTGACATTGCGGCCGCTTACGGAAAGGGCATAGCTGTGGCCGGCAAAAATCTTGAGCGGCGCGTCGGTTCCGCCTCTGAGCGTGATTTTGGAAGCGGCGGACGCAAAAGCGGGAAGCATCGTCCAAACGACAAGCATCACAAAGAGCAGGGCAAAGCGGCGGTGCTTCAAAAGAATCACTCCCTCAAAACAGCGTAGTTTGTTTCATTGCGAAAAAGGCCGTCGCGTGGACGCGGCGGCCGGTGGACAATCATTCTTCCGTACCTTCGTACAGCGTGAATCCGGAATCATGCGTCCAGGGTTCAAAGCGGCTGACGGGAACGGTCAGCGCCGCATCCTCAAACATCACGTTATCCTCCACGCCGTCCGAAAAGACCACGGCGAGATTCAGCGGAATCGAGAGGGTCGTTTCCGTGCCGTCGATGGAAACCAGACGAAGGGAGAACGTTTCGCCTTCGCCCGCGTTTGGAAAAAGCTCGTCGAAAGAATCGATGCCGTCGCGCAGAACGGACACGGTATACGTTTCGAGCGCGCCGTCTTCGTCGGCCGCTTCGGCGGCGTAATAGACCAGCGTATGCGTTTCGGCGGAAATGCGATAGGTTTCGGCGAGCGTTTCGCCGTCAAGCGCATAGCTCGTGACGGCGGTCAGCGTGCCATCCGGCTGTCTGACGAAGAGATAGGTTTCCTCGTCGTCAAACAGCGCGAGCTGGCCGCGAAGCGATTCGCGCGTTTCAGCCAGAACATCCGGCATTATGACGAGCGTTTCGGGATTGGCGCTGTCCGGGGCAAGGCGGAAGCCGTAATCGGGGCGCAGTTGGGTCAGCGTGCCGTCCTCATCCAGCAGGGTAAAGACCTCCTGACGAAGGTCGTTCAAGCGGTGGGACAGCACGGTGACGGACGTTCCTTCCCCGTCGGTGATCGTTTCGGTGATGATGAGGCTGTCGTCTGCGGCTATTGTCTGCGCTGCGTTGAGCGCCGCGCCGCTGAGCGTCAGCACATCCTCAGCCGAGGCGAACACGGGGAGCGCAAGCAGCGCGCAGAGGAGAAGCAGGAAACGTTTTTTCATGGTGAACCTCCTTGTCAGGCGCATTCGTCGGGCGTTGCGGGCTTGGGCGTAGCCGTGGGTTCGGGCGTAGGCGTAGCCGTGGGTTCAGGCGTAGGCGTAGCCGTGGGTTCAGGCGTAGGCGTAGCCGTGGGTTCAGGCGTAGGCGTGGCCGTGGGCACAGGCGTAGGCGTGGCCGTGGGCACAGGCGTAGGCGTGGCAGTCGGTTCGACGACCGGGAACGCATAGCCCATGGCCAGCAGAATTTCAACTTCCTCCGCGGAAGGATTGCTCAGGTCGATCCAGCGGGCATGGAGCTGCAAATCCGTATCCCGCATGAAGGCTGGCGCGGGGGTGGCATAGGTCGTATCCGCATACCAGCCGACGAACTGATAGCCGTCGCGCGCACCGGGATCGGGGCGCGGCAGGGGGGCATCGGCGTAAACGGTTTTATCAAAGGAGGCGGGAGACGAGCAACCCGTGTTGTAGGTTACGGTATGCGCTGCCGTTGTCGGAGAATTGAACTCGCCGAACCGGACCACAAGCGTGATATCGCCTGCGGGCATGGTCTGCGGCACGGGGTTGCTGCTGCCCTTGACCGACCAGCCGAGCAGCGTATGAAAACTCAGCAGCGGCATGCCGTCGATCATGACATCGGCGAACGTCGGCAGATTGATGAACTCGCCTTCGTAAAGGCGGAGCGCCGGATAGGAGGTCCGGCCGTCAACGCCGACGATCTCGATGGAAGCTTGCCAAAGGGGCAGCTCTTCCCAGCGGGCGAACAGCGAGAGGTTTTGGGCGGGCATTTTTTTCGGCGCGGGCGAGCCATCCGCTTGCACCCAGCCCGTGAATTTGTAGCCGCGGGCATACGGTGTGGGATGTTTGATGACCTCGTTTTCCTTATAATGCGCGTCGGTGAAGGTCAGATTCGGCATATCCGACGTGTAAGAGACGGTGTAAAGCGTGTTGTTGACCTCCCACATTGCCGTCAGGGTGATGTTGCTTGCGGGCATGGTCGCGGGGATTTTGATATCCCAGCCTACGAAGGTATAGCCCGTCTTGGTAGGATCAGCCGGGACGGTGACGGTCGTGCCGAAGGCCTGCGTGATGGCGGGGATAGAAGTGCCGCCGTCGGTATCAAAGGTGATGGTGTAGGAGTTGGCCGACCACTTGGCCTTGATGGTGATGTTCTCGGCGGGCATGGTTGCGGGGATTTTGATATCCCAGCCTACGAAGGTATAGCCCGTCTTGGTAGGATCAGCCGGGACGGTGACGGTCGTGCC
>ENA-UEPH01001507-UEPH01001507.1-human-gut-metagenome-genome-assembly--contig:-NODE-1507-length-21011-cov-11.853205_pt1 | contig 21011 bp, 20 predicted proteins | sample MGYA00242891_ERZ507898 | MGnify/ENA primary metagenome ERZ507898 (study PRJEB26167, sample SAMN06115411) | human gut metagenome | host: Homo sapiens | place: China:Guizhou | collected 2014-10-15... | reverse complement strand
CGGAGAAGAATCTTTTCTGGACGATGTAAAGGACCTGCTGGAAGAAATTTTGGAGGAATAAGATGTTTTACGCTGGAATTGATCTGCTGTTCAGTATCCTGTTTCCCATCCTGTTCCTTGTGGTTTTGGGCATGATCCTGTGTGCCATCATCGGAAATATCAGCACATGGAATAAGAACAACCATTCACCGCGGCTGACCGTTCCGGCAACGGTGGTGGCAAAGCGCACGGAAGTTTCTCGCCACCATACGGACAATACGATGATGCATACGTTCACGACCTATTATGTGACCTTTCAGGTGGAAAGCGGCGACCGCATGGAACTTACCGTAAGTGGTTCGGACTACGGAATGCTTGTGGAGGGCGACATTGGAAAGCTGAGTTTTCAGGGCACCCGCTATCTTGGGTTTGAGCGGAACTAAGCGTTCTCCTACATTATATAGTAAGGAGTACTGTATGAACGATCTGTTTATCCAAGGGCTGACCATCGACTGGAACAGAGTTCGCCCATACAATTATGTTCGTCAGATTCCTGCCATCAGTGGAATCGACACTTTTACATTCCATAAGCCCATTACGTTCTTTGTTGGCGAAAATGGAAGTGGAAAATCTACGCTTCTGGAAGCAATCGCTGTTGCTTACGGCTTCAACGCAGAGGGTGGAACGAAGAACTATTCATTTTCCACATACAACTCCCATTCGGAACTATGTGAGGCTATGACGATTTCCAAGGGGTATCGCAGACCAAAGTTCGGGTATTTTCTCCGAGCAGAGAGTTTCTATAATGTAGCCACCAAGGAAATCGACTATTCCGATGACGATCATCCCTCCAAAGGCTATCACCAAAAATCACACGGTGAAAGTTTCCTCGCCATTGCGCAGGACTACATGGGTGCAGATGGAGTCTATATTTTTGACGAGCCGGAAGCCGCTTTATCCCCGCAGCGGCAGCTCACGTTACTGATCAACATTTATCGGTGTGCCCAAGAAGGGGCGCAATTCATTATCGTATCACATTCACCCATTCTCCTCGGAATGCCTGATGCTGAGATTTTTAGCTTCGACAATGGCACGATTCATCCTTGTCAGTATGAAGATACGGACAGCTACGTTATCACCAAAACATTTGTAAATAATCGGCAGCATTTTTTGAACCAGCTTCTGAATGAAGAAACGTAATTCCGGGAAAGGACATTCCATATGAATGATTCTACGTTGAAAGAGCTTTGGCAGCAGGTCGCTGAAAAGAAAAGCTGCGAAGCAAAGCAGAAAGAACTGACCGCCCAGAGAGATACGCTTGCTGACCGCCTGAAAATGCTGGAAAAATCCAAGCTGGCAGAGCAGGCTGATGTGGACCGTCTGGAGGGACACAGCCTTGCCGCATTTTTCTATCAGGTCATCGGAAAGATGGATGAAAAGCTGGACAAAGAACGGCAGGAAGCCTATGCAGCCCGTGTCAAGTACGATGCGGCTCTCCATGACCTTTCTTCCGTTGATGCTGATTTAGCACAAATTCAAAATAGGTTGGCACGGCTGTCCGATTGCGAAAGGCAGTATCAAGCTGCTCTTTCCGAAAAAATCAAAAGCATCAAAGCATCTGCCCACCCTGCCGCACAGCAGGTTGCGGAAAGCGAAAGCCGTATTGCCGCGCTGAAAGTCCAAAAACGGGAGCTGCTGGAAGCTATCAACGCCGGAAAGACCGCCCTGCATACGGTCAATGAAGTTCTGGAAACCCTCGACAATGCCGAGGGCTGGAGTACATGGGACGTAATGGGCGGCGGTTTGATGGCCGATCTTGCCAAGTATGAGGAACTGGACGATGCACAGGAACAAATCGAACAGCTCCAAGTGGAACTGCGGCGGTTCAAAACTGAACTTTCCGATGTTGAAATCACCGCAGACCTTCAGGTTACGGTGGACAGCTTTTTGAAATTTGCGGATTTCTTCTTTGACGGCCTCTTTGCAGACTGGGCAGTTCTGGATCACATCAATCAGGCACAGAGCAGGGTGGAAAACACCAAGGGTCAAATCAAGCGAGTCCTCGCACTTCTGAAAAAGATGCGCGAAGATATTGACGTCCAAATCGCTGACGAAAAAGAAAAACAGGAGCAGCTTGCGGTGGAAACCGAACTGTAGGTTTGGAGTGTCTGTGTATGAAACGATAATTCCCAAAGATTTTGGATGTCGCTATTCATTCCATAAATCTTATTCTTATCAATTATGCGCTATCGAATATGATGGCTTTTTTTCGGAGCAGCCTCCTTTACATTTTGTTTTTCACCTCTGAAATGTGGGTCTTTGTCCAATACCGAAAAAATATTGAAGAATTGAGCGACAGTAAAGCTCTTGCAAATCTTCTGCTGATAATCTGTGTTGCTATCGAAATCGGGCTTTTGTATTTCTTTGGGATTGTTTCTGGCGAACTGATTCCATTTAAGATCAAGTGGTGAAATCAAATCTTTTAGTGTACTATTGATTAGGAGACGCTGATATGAAATGTCCTATTTGTGGAGAAGAAATGCTTGCGGGAGGATTGATTTCCGCTGGTATCTCAGTTGGGTGGGTTCCAAAAGACGAGTTTGATAAAAAAGGACTTAGAAGAATTTCCTATCAGGAATGGCACAGTATTGGCAATTCCAGCATTTTATTAAGACAGACAAAGATACCAAACGCTTTTCTATGCAAAAAATACAATAAAGTCATTGGCGTGTTTGATGTTCGCAAAACATTTTCTCATTATGAAGCTGTAACTTTATAGATTAAGGAGATGAATTCTCATGAGTTATGGATGGGCAACTGTTTTCACTTTAGCGGCATGGTTTGCAGGGCTTGTGATTGATGTAAATGTGCGGGTCGGCGACCTCGGTTTACGAACCGTGCTTCCCGTCATCGTGATGGGGTGCTGCGTTATGAAGTACATAAAGGACAATAGCAAATAATCTTATCTCAATACACTTTCCAGCGGGCAACCCCAAAATGGTTGCCCGCTATTTTTATACCCTAAAATCTAAAAAAGGAGGCAAAAATGCCAAGCAAAACCGAAGAATATCTCGCCCTTGCCCAGCGCACGGCCAACGGCCTGACCCGGTATTGGGAAAGCTGGACGGACTACCTGACCACCGCATCCCGGCTGTACAAGTACCCTTTTGCCGACCAGCTCATGATCTACGCCCAGCGCCCGGATGCCACCGCCTGCGCCGACTTCGACATCTGGAACAATCGGATGAACCGCTATGTGCGCCGAGGTGCCAAGGGCATCGCTCTGCTGGACGAATCCAGCGGCTTCCCCCGGCTGCACTACGTCTTTGACGTAAGCGACACCGGGGTGCGCCGCAATTCCCGTGACCCGGAGGTGTGGCAGCTCGGTCCCGATTTGGTGCAGCCGGTTTCGGAAATGTTGAGCAAGACCTACGGCATCAGCGGCGAGCGTGTCAGCCAGCAGCTTGCGGATGTTGCGGGGAAACTGGTGGCGGATTACTGGGACAACAACGGCGGGGACATTCGTGCCATCGTTGACGGTTCGCTCTTGATGGATTATGATGAAGCCGGGGTGGAGATGCAGTTCAAGTCTGCCGCCGCCATCAGCGTCACCTACACGCTGCTGGAACGCTGCGGCATTGAGCCTGCCGGGTGGTTCGACAAGGACGATTTTCAGGCAATCTACAATTTTTCCACCCCGGATAGTGTCTACGCCCTCGGCGCAGCCGTCAGCAACATGAGCCGGGAGGTGCTGCGTAACATCGAGCGCACCGTAAAAACAACCATTCGCCGCCGCAATGCAGAAAGGAGCCAATATGAATACGAACAGCAGGAGCGTGACTTACTCGACCGTCGGGGACTACCAGCTCCCGAACCTAACCCTGAACCAGCCCCGGAAGCCGCTGGGCAAGTACGGCAGGCTGCGCCGGACGTACCTGATGCAGTATCGCCCGGTACTGTACAATTCGATGCTCCTGAACGGGACGCTGTACCCGCATCTGATGGAACTGGAGCAGACAGCAGAGAGCCGGATGCAGCAGACCATGGAGCAGCTTCTGAAGCAGGACCCAGCCCCGGACAAAGCGCAGAACCAACTGATGTGGGTGCAGCACATGAACAGTCTGAAAGCGCAGGCAGAGGAACTGGTGATGACGGAGCTGATCTACAGCTAAGTTTTCTGGATGCGAACATCCCCACCGAAGCCCAGCAAATTGAGAAGATCGACCAAGCGGAGAGCGAAAAAACGCCCTCCGCTTTTGTTTTGTCGCAGGCTGAAATTGAGAACGAGCTGCGGCGGCATGGTTCAGGGTTTACAGGCGGCAAACAGCGCATTATTGCGCTGTACCAGACCCAGCCTGACCGCAAACTCTGTGCCAAAGCACTGGCAAAGGAGTACGGCATCGGTGGGCACTCCCACGATTATCTGGATGGCAGTCGAGGCTTCGTCAACCACGACTGGAAGGGTCTGGAATTTGTTCATTATCCCGACCACCAGAAAATCACCCTGAAATGGGCGCAGGTGGAAAAGTATATCGACCTTATGATTCAGTCCGACCGCTATCTGACAGATGAGGAAAAGGAACAGCGTGCTACCAGACAGGAAGCATCCAACTACAATGTCGGGGATGAAGTTGTGGTAGACCTGCCCACCAGAACGATTGAAGGTACCATCGGCTATGTTGGCGAAACCGATGTGCGCATCGACACCAGTGCGCACGGGCAGTCTTGGGACAATGAGGTTATTAACAAGCAGCAGTTTGAGCAGGGGCTGCGACAGAGTGCGACTGCTCAGCGTGTGGATAAAATGCTGGCGCAGGCAGAAGCCATCGCCAAGGAATCCGAAGTGCCTGAATACGAACGTTTCTCTGTCCGAAAAGTCGTTGACGGTAAAATGCCGCTTTTTGCTATCTGGGATGATCTTTATGATGACTACTATGAAACCAATCACGCCGTTCCACAGTTTTCTAACGAGAAGCAGGCAGAATCTTATCTGGAAAATCTGAAAAAAGAAGTTGCAGACAGAGAAGCCGCCGAGTGGCTCAAAGTCGAACACGCAAAATTTTTAGCAGACAAGGACGAGCCGGAGCCGTCTGACGAAGAACTGGACGAACTGCCCATCTCTGCTGTAATGGACGGAGAGGTGCAGACCTTCCCGGATGCCGCTGCCTTGGATGAAGCCTTGAACGCTGCGCCTGCCGGGAACTTCCGCATCACAGACGACCATTTGGGCGAGGGCGGTGCAAAGCAGAAATATGCCCGGAACATCGAAGCCATCCGAACTCTGTTTCGTTTGGAGGAGGAGCACCGGGGTGCCACCGCCGAGGAACAGCAGGTGCTTTCACAGTATGTGGGCTGGGGCGGTCTGGCAGACGCTTTTGACCCCGGCAAAGATAGTTGGGCAAAGGAATACGCCGAACTGAAAGGGCTGCTCTCCGAGGACGAGTATGCCGCCGCACGTTCCAGCACCCTGAACGCCCACTACACCAGCCCCACCGTGATCCGTGGTATCTACGATGCGGTGGAGCGCATGGGTTTCCGCAGCGGTAACATTCTGGAACCTAGTATGGGCGTGGGCAACTTCTTCGGTATGCTGCCGGACACCATGCAGGACAGCCGTCTGTACGGCGTAGAGCTGGATTCCATCACCGGGCGCATCGCCAAAAAGCTGTACCCGCAGGCCGACATTACCGTGGCGGGCTTTGAGACCACAGACCGCCGTGATTTCTACGATCTGGCGGTGGGCAACGTGCCCTTCGGCAACTACAAGGTCAACGACAAGGCGTACAACAAGTTGGGATTCAGCATCCACAACTACTTTTTCGCCAAGGCCATTGACCAAGTGCGTCCGGGCGGCGTGGTGGCGTTCGTCACCAGCCGCTACACCATGGATAGCAAGGACAGCACCGCCCGCAAGCACATGGCAGAGCGTGCTGACCTGTTGGGAGCTATCCGTCTGCCGAATAATGCGTTCAAGGCAAACGCAGGCACGGATGTTGTGAGTGACATTATCTTTTTGCAGAAGCGTGACCGCCCTGCGGACATCGAACCTGCATGGGTGCAGCTTGGCAAGACCGAGGACGGCTTTGCCATCAACCAGTATTTCGTGGACCACCCGGAGATGATTCTGGGCGAACTGACCACCGAAAGCACCCAATACGGACGGGAGGAACTGACGGTTGCCCCCATCGAGGGCGCAGTGCTGGCCGACCAGCTTGCCGAAGCGGTACAGCATATTGAGGGCCAGTATGTTGAAGTCGAGGTGGAAACACCAGATGTTGCGGATGCAGAAGTCGAGCGCAAGACGCTCCCCGCTGACCCAGATGTAAAGAATTTCTCCTATGCCGTGGTGGACGGTGAGGTGTACTACCGAGAAAATTCGATTATGACGCAGGTGGAGTTGTCCGATAATGCCAAAGGCCGTGTAGCTGGTATGGTGGAGTTGCGGCAAATCGTCAACGAACTGATTGACCAGCAGTTGGACTTCCCGGACGAGGATATTAAGGCATCGCAAGCAAAATTGAACGCCGCCTACGATGCCTTTACCGCAAAATACGGGCTGATCAACGACAAGAAAAATGCCCGCCTGTTCGATGATGACAGTTCCTACTATCTGCTCTGCTCTTTGGAAAATCTCGATGAGAATAAACAGCTCAAAAGCAAGGCGGATATGTTCACCAAGCGAACGATTCGCCCGGAGCGCACCGTCACCAGCGTGGACACCCCCAGCGAAGCACTGGCAGTGTCCATTGGAGAACATGGCCGTGTTGATCTGCCCTATATGGCGGAACTTCTCGGCTCTCCCGGCGATTATGAGCGTATTACCACAGAGCTGCAAGGCGTGATTTTCAAAGACCCTTCTGCGGATGCAGATGAGCCGGAAGCAGGCTGGCAGACTGCGGACGAGTATCTTTCCGGCAATGTGCGGAATAAACTGCGCATGGCTCAGCTTGCCGCTGAAAGCCACCCGGAGTTCAAGATCAATGTGGAGGCTTTGACCAAAGCGCAGCCGAAGGACCTTGAAGCATCAGAAATCGACATCCGACTGGGTGCCACATGGCTGAATCCCGCCATTGTGCAGCAGTTTATGATGGAGACTTTTCAGCCGCCCTACCGCATCCGCTATAACAACCTGATTCAAGTCCGCTACTCTCCATTTACGTCCGAATGGCGCATCGGCAACAAATCTGCCGCCGGAATGTATGATATCATGTCCACCGAAACCTACGGCACCCACCGGGCCAACGCCTACAAGATTTTGGAGGACACCTTGAATTTGCGGGACTGCCGCATTTATGATACCATTGAGGAGGACGGTAAAGAGCGGCGTGTCCTGAACCAGAAGGAGACGATGCTTGCCCAGCAGAAGCAGCAGGCCATCAAGGATACCTTTGCAGGCTGGGTTTGGCAAGACCCGCAGCGGCGGAATCTGCTGGTGAAGCAGTATAACGAGTTGTTCAATAGTACCCGGCCCCGCGAGTATGACGGAAGCCATATCCATTTTGTCGGTATGAACCCGGAGATCAATCTGCAGGAACATCAGCGCAATGCAGTTGCTCATGTGCTTTATGGTGGGAACACCCTGCTCGCCCACGAGGTGGGTGCCGGCAAAAGTTTTGAGATGGCAGCTTCGGCAATGGAATCTAAGCGTTTGGGCCTGTGTCAGAAAAGCCTGTTCGTGGTACCCAACCATCTGACCGAGCAGTGGGCCAGCGAGTTCCTGCGGCTATACCCCAATGCAAAGCTGCTCGTTACCAGCAAGAAAGACTTTGAACCCGCCAATCGAAAGCGTTTTTGCGCCCGCATCGCAACCGGCGACTACGATGCCGTCATTATCGGCCACTCGCAGTTTGAGAAAATCCCTCTTTCTGCGGAACGGCAGGCACGGATCATCGAAGATCAGATCGAGGAAATCGAAAAAGCCATTGCAGAGGCCAAAGAACAGTCCGGTGAGCATTTTACCGTGAAACAGATGGAAAAGACACGGAAAACACTGGAGGTGAAACTGAAAAAGCTACAGTCCACCGACCGCAAGGATGATGTGGTCACATTTGAACAATTAGGCGTAGATAGGTTATTTGTGGACGAGAGCCAGAACTACAAGAACCTATATCTTTACACCAAGATGCGCAATGTTGCTGGCCTTTCTACCTCCGAAGCACAGAAGTCCAGCGATATGTTCGGCAAGTGTCGTTATCTGGATGAAGTGACTGGCGGGCGCGGCGTGATTTTCGCAACGGGAACGCCCATCAGCAACTCCATGACGGAAATGTACACACTGATGCGCTATTTGCAGTACAGCACTCTCCAGCAGAAACAACTGACCCACTTTGATGCATGGGCTTCTACGTTTGGCGAGACCACCACGGCCATTGAGCTTGCGCCGGAAGGAACCGGCTACCGTGCGCGCACACGTTTTGCCAAGTTCTTTAATCTGCCGGAGCTGATGAATATGTTCAAGGAGGCAGCGGACATCAAGACTTCCGACCAGTTGCATCTGCCTGTTCCGGAAGCCAAGTTTGAAACTGTCGTGGTCAAACCCTCGGAAATCCAGCAGGACATGGTGAAATCCCTGAGCGAACGTGCTGCTGAGGTGCATAGCGGTGCGGTTGACCCCTCGGTGGACAATATGCTGAAGATCACCTCGGACGGACGTAAAACCGGCCTTGACCAGCGGCTGATGAATCCGCTCACCCCGGATGACCCGGACAGCAAGCTGAATGCCTGCGTCGACAATGTTCTGCGTATCTGGAACGAAACCAAAGAGGATAATCTGACGCAGCTGATTTTCTGCGATATGTCCACGCCCAAGGGAGACGGCTCGTTCAATGTCTACGATGATATTCGCACAAAGCTGCTTGCCGCCGGGGTGCCGGAATCGGAGGTCGAGTTCATCCACAACGCTGATACTGAAGGTAAGAAAGCGGATTTGTTCTCCAAAGTCCGCAGCGGCAAGGTGCGTGTCCTGCTGGGCAGCACTGCAAAGATGGGCGCAGGCACCAATGTCCAGACCCTGCTGGTGGCCGTGCATCATCTGGATGTAGGCTGGCGACCGTCCGATATGACCCAACGCAACGGCCGAATCATCCGTCAGGGCAACAAAAACAAACAAGTTTACGTCTATAATTACGTCACGGAGGGGACATTCGACGCCTACCTCTGGCAAACGCTGGAAAACAAGCAGAAGTTTATTTCGCAGATCATGACGAGCAAATCTCCGATGCGCTCCTGTGATGATGTGGATGAGCAGGCTCTTTCGTATGCCGAGGTCAAGGCCCTATGCGCAGGCGACCCGCGCATCCGGGAAAAGATGGATCTGGATGTGCAGGTAGCAAAGCTCAAGGTGCTGCGCTCGGATTACCAGAACCAGAAATATCGTCTGGAAGATAAGCTGCTCAAGCATTACCCGGAGGAAATTCAGAAAGCGAAGAACCGTATTGCGGCTCTGAAAAACGATGCCCAAATCGCAGACGCACACCCGCAGGATAAGGAGAACTTCTGCGGCATGACGATCAAGGGCATGGTGTTCGATGAGAAAAAAGCCGCTGGTGAGCGGCTGATGCTCGCCTGCAAGGAGATGCCGAATGCGGATATGATGCTGCTGGGCACCTATCGCGGCTTTGAGCTGAACATTCGCTTTGACAGTTTCAAGAATGAGCATCAAATCGTTCTCCGCGGCGAGCTGAGTTATCCGGTACCGCTGGGCGATGACCCTCGCGGCAACATCGTCCGTCTGGACAATGCCATCGGCAATTTTGCCGACCGCATTGCCGATGCTGATGCCGCACTGGATTCTCTGGAACAGCAGAAGCAGGCCGCAGAGGTTGAAATCGCCAAGCCGTTTGCGCAGGAGGAAGAACTGCAAACCAAATCTGCCCGCCTTGCAGAATTGGATGCGCTGTTGAACATGGAGCATCAGTCCAGCCGGACAGAACCCGAAGCGGAAGAAAAGCCGGATGCCCGCCCCTCTGTGCTGGCAGCTCTGGAAGAAAAGGCTGATAAAGTGGAGCCTGTCCGACCATTCAAATCTTACTTGGATAAGGATGGTGATGCCCGGTGACGGAGCACCGTGACCAGCAGATCCATTTTCGTGTCAGCAAAGTCGAACTGGAACGCATTCGTCAGAAGATGGAAAGTTGCGGTATTTTGAGCATTGGCTCTTATCTGCGAAAAATGGCTCTGGATGGTTACTGCCTGAATCTTGATTTACCACAGCTGCGTCGGATGGCGTACCTTCTTCAGAATTGCAGCAACAACCTGAATCAGGTGGCGAAACGGGCCAGTGAAAGCGGGCAGCTCTATGCCGCCGATTTAGAGGACTTGCGTAGTCGGTTGGATGAGCTGATAGCTATTGGCAAGCAACTTCTCGCCAAACTCACCGAACTCTAAAAAATTTCCCGCAGTAGGAGGCTGCGGGTTTACATAACGGTTGACACCCTTGCAAGGCAAGGGGCGATACCTTTATAATAGGGGCGAAAAAGAAAGGCTGGTGTTTGATATGAGGTTTTTATTCAAGATGATGCTTGCCCCGATCTCTCTGTTCGTGGCTTTTCTGGCTCTGATGGCAAAGTGGCTGCTTACTCTGTCCAGCTATGTTGTCGCGCCGTTGATGCTGTATATCTTTGGCTGCGGCATCTACACCGTCTACCGCCAGACTTGGGATCAATTTCTGATTCTGCTGGTTGCCGAATTTCTCTGCTTTGTCCTTTTTGTCGGCGCAACTGCAATGGTGGAGGGCGTTGAGAAATTCAGCGGTTGGCTCCGGGACCTGATTTGATTTTGAATCTTCTTGCCGCCTTCGGGCGGCTTTTTCATTTAGGAGGTGATCTGCTCTGGCTGCTACTCGTCTGATCGCACTGCATCAGCACAAAGGAAAATCTATCGCCGCCTGCCTGAAAGACCGCACTGATTATGCGCAGAATCCCGACAAGACTGAAAAAGGCGAACTTGTCAGCAGCTATCAATGCAGCCCGCTTACTGTGGACGAGGAGTTCATGCTCACAAAAAAGCTGTACGAGCAGGCCACCGGGCGCAGCCAAAAAAGTAACATTATCGCCTATCAGATACGGCAATCTTTCCGACCTGGTGAAATTACGGCTGAAGAAGCAAACCGCATCGGTTATGAGTTGGCCTCCCGGTTTCTGAAAGGCAAACACGCTTTTATCGTTGCAACGCATACCGATCGGGAACACATTCACAATCACATTATCTATAACTCGACCACTCTGGACGGCACAAGAAAATTCCGGGATTTTTTCTTTTCCGGTCTGGCAGTGCAGCGGTTGAGCGACCTGATTTGTCTGGAGCATCAGCTGTCAGTCATTGAAAAGAAGCCTTACCGGGAACGGCAGAAGCGCATCACTTACCCACCAAAGGAGAGCAACCGCGACCGGCTGTGCAGTGTAATCGACGAGATTTTGCAGCAGAAGCCCACCGACTACGAAGATTTTCTGCAAAAGCTGGAACAGCAGGGCTATGAAATCAAACGCGGCAAATACACTTCCGTTAAAGGCGCACGGCAGAAACGCTTTATCCGGTTAAAGACACTGGGTGCCGGGTACAGCGAGGATGAAATCAAAGCAGTCATTGCCGGAAAAGCCGAACACCGCCCACATCAGAAGCAACCTCCCAAAGAGCAGCCGTTCCAGTTGCTGGTTGACATTCAAGCAAAACTTGCCGAGGGCAAAGGTGGCGGCTACGAACGCTGGGCGAAGAAGTACAACTTGAAAGAGATGTCCAAAACGCTGATTTTTTTGCAGGAGCAGAAAATCGGCAGTGCGGATGACCTGAAAGAGCGTGCTGATGCTGCACTTTCTCGCTATCACAAACTGGGCGATTCCATCAAGGCCGCCGAGAAGCGTATGGCAGAAATCGCCGTCCTCCGGGCGCACATCGTCAACTATGCCAAGACCCGGCCTGTATACGATGCTTACCGCAAATCCGGGTACAGCTCCAAATTTTTGGAAGCGCACCGGGAAGAAGTCACGCTGCATAAGACGGCGAAAGCCGCTTTCAATGAATCCGGCCTGAAAAAGCTGCCCAAAGTGAAAGACCTGAATGCAGAGTATTCGGCTTTGCTCACCAAGAAAAAAGCACTCTACCCAGAGTACCGAAAGACACGGGATGAGATGCAGGAAATCGTAAAAGCACAGAAGAATGTGGAACTGTTCTTTGCGGAGGAAAAGGACTCCAAGCAAGTCGAGCAGATCCGATAAAACAGTCCCTGAGAACTTTGCCGCTTATCCGGCAGGGTTCTCAGGGTCTTTTTTGCTTATTGCTCAGTCTGTACTTGGAACGGCTTTTCCGGCAGTTTCAATTTGTTTGGCAACCATATTTTCCAATTCCCCCGTAATCGTTGCACAATTTGCAACACGATAATTCCAGAAGTAAGAAACGCCTTCACACTCCTCAACGGACAAATCGCTGTTGACCAAAAGCAGTCGGTCGGAGGTTACTTTCAGCTTTTCGCACAGAGCAGCATATTTTCCATAATCAATGCTTCGGCTGGACGATTTGGCTTCCACCCAGAAGAATTTTCCGTTGATGGAAAACGCAACATCCAGTTCATGCGTGCTCCCTGCGGATGCCGCTTCTGAAAGAATCACATTGGAGCAAAGCGAAACTTCTGCGCCCTGCTCCTCCTGATAGCGATTCAAAATCTGCTGAACCTGATGCTCCACAAAAAGTTCCAGCCACTTCCCGCTCAGGAAATGCCGGACAGTCTCATTTTGCGCAAGCTCATAGACGATATTCTGCGGATAGATCACAATGGATGCAAAAAGTCCCATTTTATCCCACGTCTGAGCGATTTCCGAAAGTGTGGCAAACGAATTCTTGGAAGTACCCTTTGGGATACGAAACGAAAAAGAGCCGTCACTCTGCATATGTGTCCGAATAAACTGCAAGAAATCCACCACTACCGGGTCGCAAAGAGCTTCGCCTGTTTTCCATGCCATCCGCTGAACGGCAATCGGCGGAAGTTTTTTCGGTACGACCTGCTGAACGATTCTATACCCACAGCGTTCCAGATGCTCCAATGCGGTCAAAGGCTTCGGAGGGATTTTTTCTTTAACTTCGGACTTTTCTGCACCGGATGTATTCTCAGTCAGATAGTTAAACTTCCATCCGTATTCCCAAGCAGGCGAACGGGTCAACACACCAACTGCATGAAATCCGCTGTCCGGTTCCTCCATCGGAAATGTGATTTTGTTCTTTTGGATATTGATTTGGAGCGTTTTATTTTTCAGCGCTATCTGATAAGCGTCAAGAAGGAATTCCTTTCCCTTATATGTCAGCTCACTGGAACTATTTGCAGAAAGGCCAGCATTTTTTGCCAAAGAGAGAAGCAGACAGGTCGCTTTGGGCAGCTCAAGGATATGCTCCATCTGCGCAGTGTCCGGAATCACTTCCGCATTTGCGTTATCGGGCTGCGGCAATTCGTCTGCCGGAGTCTCCTTTGCTGGTGCAGAAACTTCGGGTGTCATTTTTGAAGCAGCCTCAGATTTTCCAGACTTGGGCAAAGGTTTCGGCTCCGTATAGACCTCAGCAATAAATAATTCATAGGAATCGATGCACGAAAGTTTTCCTGCCGCTGCAAGTCCCACATAAATCGCAGCCGCCCGTGAGGAATCGCCATAATACTTTTTAGAATCCGCTGCGGCAGCAATATCAGAAAAAGCATTATATCTGCTCAGCGGCTCCGCCTTTTCCGGGAACTGCTTCAACGCACGGCAGTAGAGCCACTCAAAGAACGAATCCATGTACGGCTCTGTCGGATACTCGTTTCCTTCCAGAGAGTAACGTAGCAGCTCTCCACTGGTTCGCAGCCGAGTGTCCTTATGGACTTTGGGTGGCTCACAGGTCAGAAGGTCAGCGAATGGCCCACCATGTTCAAACACTTTGGTGGCTTCAAAAACCGTGCTGATGGGTACATCCTGCGCAACAGAATCCAGATGCAGCAAAAGCCGCAGAGAAGAAACAGCTTCACCCTCCGGCTGAACGGATGCAGAGCTGACTTCCAGAATCGAAACATCAGGGTCTGTTGTATGGACGGCATCATGGACGGCACGGATATTCTGCCGCTTGCTGCCTTTTATCCATGTGAATGTCACCGGCTGTTCTCTGCAATAGGGATAGCCGGATATGGGAAAACAAATGGTTCGTGTTGCCATGAACACCTCCAACTTTTTAGGACAAACAAGTTTATGTAAATCAAGTATAGCACAATCCCGGATGTGCTGCATAGCACTATTTTCTGCTTCCGGGAATCCATCTGTGCAAAAAGTGCCGATACCACAGGCATCGGCACTCAGATTAAAAAGCATTTTTCAAAAATGTGCAGCCTGCATCCACTGGATGCAGAACACAAGGGGTTTGGGCACAGCCCAACAAGCATTTTGAATTTGATTTTTAGAAATCGGATTCAAAAATTGCAAGTTGGTACCAGCTTGCACTGCTTGCCACAACAATGCGTCCTTTTTGTCCGCAATTTGTAATTTTCAGATTGGAGAAAAACGCCATGGCAAAGACGAAGGCTGAAGAAAAAGCTCTCAACCTTGATTAGATTTTGTTTAACTGCCGGGATTATCTGCGCGCTGCGCGCAACTCCGGCTCGTTCTTTGAAAAGCGTGATATCCCCCGCAGTACAGCCCCGAAGTTCTCAAAAAGGTCATGGAACAGGTAGAGAACTTTGAGGAGAACAATTAAGCATTTTCTCGTTTTAACGTGGGATTAGATTGCTGTAGACCTTAATACAAAAAGATAGATAATGAAAATCTGGTGTCTGCTGGTACCAAAAAGCAGTTTGGCATCCTGAAAGACCTGATGAACCGCTCCGACGTGGATATCATCGTCAATGCCTGTGAAGCCCACCTCCACATTCCCATGGCCGATTTCGTAGTCTATGTAGTTGTAGCGGCTCCGGTCAAACCAGATCTGATAGGTCAGCCCGTTTTTCATTTTCTTTTTGAAGTCGCCCTTTTTCAGACGCTTCCAGCCCTTTTCCTCCAGGCCCAGGCCGTTCCACAGGTAGTCCAGAAGTTCCTGAATTATATCTGCCGGCCGTTTTTGTTCCACGGTCTCCACCCCCTGACGAATTCTCTTTAATAGTCAAGCAGGATAGGCACCTGCTGCTCCTCGGCAAACCGCATGGCCCGCCAGAACACGGAGAAGGCAAACTTGGCCAAGGATTGGGTGTCATACTGGGTGTGTTCCGGGATGTCTGCCTTGCTGTACTGTCCATCTGAGTCTACGGTTCCGTCTACCGGGTATCCCTCCGTGTCTGCCCAGCCAAGGATAGTGTCCTCATCGGCCTGCCACGCCAGCTGGTTCAGCTTTTCCAGCTCCTTCCGCAGTCCGCCCAAGGTGGCGATCATCGTCTGATCATCGGTGGGCAGAGGGCCTTGGAATAGAAAGCTGTCGGTGAGGGGAAGCCACCAAGTCGCGCCCCGAAGCAGGGACCACACCCGCTCCTCGTCCGATGCAAGGCGGGCAATCAGGGGATGCTCCCCGAAGTCCCAGTCCTTCTCCACGGTGAGAGGCACCGGTTCCTCGTATGTATGACAGGCAGCCACCAGCAGCATAGCGCCAAAGGCATCCCAATCCGGCTTATCGGTGTAATAGGGCCGCTCGTTGTCCTCCGGCCATGGAGTGTAGTGCGGCTGGTTCGGCTGGGAAATGGCGGCTAAGATCTGATCCCGCCAGTCCTCCACTGCCGCCTGGATCTCAGCCGGGGACAGCTCCTCCTCGTTGTCGGCGGGTTCTCCATCCGGGGTGATCCGGTTAAAGGTGTATCCGTTTTCCTCCGCCCACTGCTGAACAACAGTTTTCCAGTTGTGAGAATAGTACCGGGTCAGCGGCCCGGCGTAAATATCAAGTCCCATAGCAATGTCTCCTTTTCTGTTATGCAGTCATTCTTTTGCTGGAGCGAACATCTGGTCAATCTTCTCCAGATCGTATTCCAAAATCCAGTCATGAAATTGATGATAGAGAGGCAATAGCAGCTTCTGTGAGCCGCCCAGCACATCCAGCCCACGGTCATCGTACAAATGGTAGAGGAACGGCCCCGGCCCAGCCAGATAGACGCTGGACACAAAGCCGTTCCAGCCGCCGATGTCCCCCAGAATGATTTCCCGAAGAAGCAGCTCTGGTTGAAAGCTGATCTTGCTGAGATCCCAGTAAAACTGCACTTGTGCATGGGTATCCCCATCTTCATCCTGCTCTGTGGCCGAAAGTTGTTCATCGGGAACTGGGAGGCCCACTCGCTGCCGGATAACGGTCAGCAGGGACTCGGCGGGTTCTTCATCGGGATACCCGTCGATCCGCAGAAGGTCCGGCACCGCCGGAAGTGCCCGATAGATCGCGGCGGCTCGGTCCAGCGCCCCCTGAACATAAGCGGGGTTGGTTTTCAGCTTCGCCGCACGCCTATCCAGATAGATTGGTTCCTCCCCGCCGATCTTAAAACGAATGCCCACCGGTGCATGGTAGAACAGAGGGTGTTCCAGCCCAGCCATGCCCAGATCATGTAAAATGTGTTCAAACCGCTTTGCCAGCATGGTATCCCTCCGTTCTCATGTCATTTCATACAGCAGAGCAGCATCGCCCTGCACCAGTTCCAGATGGGAGCGCAGCGTATTAAGCCCGCTTTGCACCGCCTCGGTGGGCAGATCCCAGTCCGGGGCAATTTCAGCGGCCAGCTCCGGGAGATCCTGCTCCCGCAGAGCTGCCAGCAGTTGAGACGCCAGCTCTCCCTCCAGCAGAGCGCAGTCCAGGGTGTCTTCCGTCTGGGGAGCAGGAAAACGGACATCCAGATCCAGTTCGCTCTCACACCAGTCCCAGATGGCCATATAGACCGCGCCGGAGCAGTCACCGTCGGACAACTCCTGCCGCTGGTTATTTTTTATCAGATAAAAGGACGCGATCTGTGACATGGTGGTTCCTCCTAAATGTTATTCGCTTCCATCAGCCCTTCGGCCTGCAACCGGATCACATAGAAAGCCCGCACCCAGTCCAGTTCCTGCTCCATGGAGTCCTCCAAAGCCAGCAGGCGGCGCTTGCCAAGCCTGCGATCCAGAAGGGCAAAGATACGGACAAGGGGATTCTCGCTGACAAGGCTTTTCTCGATGCTCTGGTTGTCAAAGATCCCAAACGCCTCATAGAACACCTTTTGGTCAAAGGTGCCCTGCTCCAGCGCATAGGCATGAGCCTGATTGATGGCCTCTTTTGCGGAGTCGTGATCTTTCAGCGTGGTGGAGCGCAAGTGATGAAATTTCGTCCACACATTTTCAAAATAGGTGTAGTAGTTGCTCCGCAGCACTTCCACGCCGTCCACACGAATGGCGGCCCGGCCCTCATGGTCGGCGCTTTTGCTGTAACTGGTGGCAAAATACTGGATGTGGCCCCGGAGTGCCGGGCACAGGTAGTCATTCTCCAATTTGTTCCGGATTCCACTCCAAGTGGATACTCTACTGTTTGACATAGGTGTTGTTTCCTTTCTGCTGATTCCTACTGCTTTTGGAGATACTCCCGGAAGCATTCGATGAACTCCCGATTCCGCTTAGGGACATCGAATCCCTTCCGATGGGGAAAGAACCCCTCCCGTTCCACATCATCCAGCAGTTTCGGCAGATTGGAAAACCGGGCAAAGAACGGTAGTGCATAGTCCTGGATCTGCCCGGAAATCTCTTGGATAGAGCGTTCCCGCTCCAGCAGAGTAGATACCTCATAGCGGGGGAAGTCATCATACCGGCGGGTCAGCCGGGCGATGGAGGTACCCACGATACCATCATAGGTATCCTCCGTCCCTTCCTGCTCACTGCGCCATTGGGCAATCACCGGGGAACTCACATCGAAGAGGGCAGTAAAAGTGGTGGAGCCAAAGCGGATGGAGGGGGAAAAGTAAAAGGAGAACACAAAGATGCCGTCTTTTTTGTAGATGTCATTTTTGCTCTTGCGGTATTTGTAACCCAGCGGGATCAAGGGCTCCGCGATCCGCTCACAGGTATAGACGAAGATCTCACGAGGTTTGGTCCCTTTGGGAAAATCCTTCTTCTCCATGTTGCCACCTTCCTTCACTCATTTACCGTTCCACTCTCAACCGCCGCGCTGTTTTTATTGCTCATTGAGATACCTCGCCAGTTTCTTCTCCAGCAGTTCTGTCATATCATTGCAGAGGCGCTTTACCTTGTCCTGCTCATGGGCGTAGTACCAGATGGTTTCCTCTCCGGGGCGGAGCAGGAGCTGGTCGCCGTCCGCTTCTTTCCAGAACTCGCCCAGCACACAATACCTCTCTCCATGGATGGTCAGATCAAACATCCCGGAAAGGGAAAGGATCACGCCTGTGGATGCCTGGATGCCTGCGGTCAGCAGGAAAAACTCCCTCACCTGGGACGGGAGCGTGAAGTCCAGCACGCTTTCTTGATTCCCAATCTGCTCCTCCGTGGCGGCAGGCTTGATCTCATCAGAGGTGTCCAGCACCTTTGCCAGCGCCTTGGAGAACTTGGGGTATCGGCCAAACAGCTCCGGGTGGCTGGCCTTGAATTCCTTTTGCTTTTCCCGTTGCATACGCTCCTGCTCCTTGCAGAAAGCGTCCAGCTCGGCCAGATACCGCTCCTGGTAGAGATTGCTGGCTTCAAATGCTAAGCCGCTCTTTTCCAGAATGGCGATGGCTCCCTTTTGGCTGCCAAACACCGGCACCCACTGAAAACCGTGTCGGCAGGGCTTCAGTTTCAGAAATTCACCCCGACTCAACAGGGCTTCCAACTCCGTCTCATGTTCGTCCCACCAGTTCTGCCAGGTTTCAGGTGTTTCCCGTCCCTCAGCCAAGTCCAGGAGTTTCGCAGTCAATGATTCTTTGTTCATAGGTGTCCACGCTCTTTCTCTGCCATTACTTCCACATTACTCGGTAGCACAAAGCTCATTCATTTTCGGAATCAGTAATTTATCCATCCACTGACAAACAATCTCAAAGGTATTGTTAATTTTTCCTTCATTTCCTATATCGAGATATATTTCATTGTCTCTTAAACTGTAAAACAGCGGTTGTGTGTTGATGTCTGGTTTGGCATAACCATAAGGGTCGTATGGACGGGTGTTGATTATATAGCAAACCTCTATGCTTATGCTATCCTTTGTGTTCCCGCCGAATGAGGAAAACGCAATCATATAGGTGAAATTTTTACTGTGCCTCGTAAGTGTTTTGTCGGATTTTTTATACTTGAATCCTAAATGCCCGTACTTTCCTTGCAACTTGGTTCCAAGCATTTGCATTGCTTCGTTAAAGTTCATTGTGCCCCCTCCATTTTCTCATCGTAAAAATAAATATAGTTCATCCCTCCGTTTCAGAGGGGGCAGGAATAGATGCTCATGGCCCCATAATCGGTGTGCAGGACAAGTCCGCTCTTGGTAAAGGAAAAACTCACCTGCCGCACCACAAAGGGGTCGTCAATGGTGGCCAGCAGCTGGCCGCTGCCGGTATCCCATACCTCTATGGGGGAGCTGCCACGATCCTGCTGAACCGCCATCAGGCTGTCCCTTGTTTGCACCGTGCAGGTGTCCGAAAAACACAGCCCCTGCCGGACAGAAAACGGGAAAGGATTGGCCATCTCCTCTCCGGTCTGGGTCAGATAGAACCTGCCGCCCACCGAGAAGCACTGGTCATCCGGGGAGAAGAAGGGATGCCAGCCCTCATTGGGGATCACTACTTTTTGGGCGGACTTCAAATCGACCAGCACATACTCACCCTCGGTGACGCGGTAGGCCGCTTTGCTCTGCCGGGGAGAGAGCATCCCGAAGCAGTAATAGGCAAAATTCGGGCCTTTTGACTTCTTGCATTTTACCGTTTCCCGCCACACCTCTGTGTTGCTGCCAAAGTCAAAGACGATGATCTCCTCGCCCGTGTACCACAGGGCCAGGTCGCCGCTGGCATCCAGCATGGCCTTCATGCTGTTTTTCTTATTGGCAAAGGGCGTAATTTCATGGGTGCGGAGGGAGAACTGCTCCAAAAGATAGCTATTGTTCAGCAGCAGAGTATCATTGGGACAGAGAACCTGTTCATAGGTCATCCGCTTGCCGCCCAGAGAGACCGTTTCAAGGATCTCCCCGCTGCCATCGAAGTGATAGAGGATCTCATCCTCAAAATCGCCCACCACCCGCGTCAGGAAGAAGTCATCCCGTGTGAGGGCGGCAGCCAAAGGCATGAAGCCGTTGCTGTCCTTACCGACAAACCGATGGCACCGCGCCTGCCCAACAGCGGCATCCGGATTCTGATAGACAAATCCTTTCCGCATCTGGCCCATCATGGCGCTGGCCGCCTTGCTCTTGACCTGGAAGGCGGAGTCGCACAGGATCTCCTTGACCTTCCCGCCATTCAAGCAGGTTCGGATGGTATGTCCGTCAATTTCAATCCGCCACTGCTTATTTGTGGCGGGGTTGAGGAAGGTTTTTTCAATCATGGTTTTGATTGTTCCTCCTTTCGGATCAGGATGCTTTTTCCCTCGGCGTTGATGCCATACAGGTCATCCAAATGGATATGAAATCCATCCTCACGAATGGTTTCCGCCATACCAAGAGCGGCTTTCGCCAATAGAAGCAGCCCCGCCCGGTTTCCTGTTAACTCCAATTCATTTCCGTCGGCATGAGTGGTAAAGGAGAGGTGGGCTCCCGGTTCCACTGGAAGGATGGGCAGTTGTTCACCATTGAATTGAATGGTCAGTGTTTTAGGTTTCATCGCTTGTATTCCACCTTTTGAAAACTCCTCAATCAAAATCCATCCAGACCAGGTGCTTTCCGCAGTGGAGGCACTGGAACAGATAGCATTGCAGATGCCCGCCATTGACGGATTCCCGGATCATATCTTTCTGCTCCTCGTCCCACATGGGATCGTCCAGCACCTCCTCCAGCACACCCAGTGCCCGCAGTTCTCTGGCACCCACATGGCCCAGGTAGGCGCAGTAGTCGCCACAGTGGGCGCGCCAGTATTCCTGCTGCCAGCCGGAGTAGCCGGGGGTGCGGTGGATCAGCTCGTCCAGCTTCTCCGG
>ENA-UEPH01001505-UEPH01001505.1-human-gut-metagenome-genome-assembly--contig:-NODE-1505-length-21044-cov-4.194210_pt1 | contig 21044 bp, 17 predicted proteins | sample MGYA00242891_ERZ507898 | MGnify/ENA primary metagenome ERZ507898 (study PRJEB26167, sample SAMN06115411) | human gut metagenome | host: Homo sapiens | place: China:Guizhou | collected 2014-10-15... | reverse complement strand
GCACAAGCGCAGAGAGTACGGAGCAAATAAATGGGTGGTTTTTTTGGGGCCGTTTCCAAGCGGGACGTGACCCTCGATATCTTTTTCGGAGTGGACTACCACTCCCATCTGGGTACCCGCCGGGGCGGTATGTTGATCCATGACCCCCAGGACGGATTCCAGCGCCAGATCCACTCCATCGAGAACACCCCCTTCCGCACCAAGTTCGAGAAGGATCTGTCTGACTTCCACGGTTGCAGCGGCATCGGCTGCATCAGCGATACCGATCCTCAGCCCCTGCTGGTCCGATCCCACTTAGGCCTGTACGCCATCACCACCGTGGGCATCATCAACAATGCCGAGGAGCTAATCCAGCAGTATTTCTCCGACCACGGACATCAGTTTATGGCCATGAGCTCCGGCAAGGTCAACGCTACTGAGCTGACCGCGGCCCTCATCAATCAGAAAGATGATCTGGTGTCCGGTATCCTCCACGCCCAGGACGAAATCAAGGGCTCCATGACCCTGCTCGTCCTCACCGACAAGGGGGAGATCATCGCCGCCCGGGACAAGTTGGGCCGGCTGCCGGTCCTGGTGGGCCAGAACCAGGAGGGCTGTTGTGTGTCCTTCGAGTCCTTCGCCTACCATAAGCTGGGTTATGCCGACGCCTATGAGCTGGGGCCGAGAGAGATCGTGCGTATTACGGCTGACGGGTATGAAACCCTGTCCCCCGCCGGCGAGGAGATGAAGATCTGCGCCTTTTTGTGGACCTACTACGGCTACCCCAACTCCAACTATGAGGGGAAAAATGTGGAGGTCATGCGCTATCAGAATGGCGAGATTATGGCCCGGGATGAGGTTCTCCACGGTCTTCTCCCCAAGGTGGACTATGTGGCCGGTGTGCCCGACTCCGGCGTGCCCCACGCCATCGGCTATGCCAACCGCAGCGGCAAGCCATTTGCCCGCCCCTTTGTCAAGTATACCCCCACCTGGCCCCGTTCCTTTATGCCCACCAACCAGGACGTTCGGAATCAGGTGGCCAAGATGAAGCAGATTCCGGTACCCGAGCTCATTGAGGGCAAGAAACTGCTCTTCGTGGACGACTCCATCGTCCGGGGCACCCAGCTCCGGGAAACGGTGGAATTTCTCTATGAGTCCGGGGCGGAGGAGGTCCATATGCGCTCCGCCTGCCCCCCCATTATGTACAGCTGCAAATACCTCAACTTCTCCCGTGGCAACTCGGACATGGACCTGTTGGCCCGCCGTACGGTCCAGGAGCTGGAGGGGGACGAGGGCCAGCTCCACCTGGAGGAGTACTCTGACGCCCGCACTGAACGAGGCCAGTGCATGCTCAAGGCCATCTGTGAGAAGCTCGGTTTTGACTCTCTCGGCTACCAGTCTCTGGATGGCCTGCTGGAGGCCATCGGTCTGGACCGGGACAAGGTGTGTACTTACTGCTGGAGCGGCAAAGAATAGGCGTCAGCACGCCATCCCAACCGGAATGTGAAGTCAGAATGGCTCCGGTCCTGCCGGGCTGAACTCCACTGTTCCGTCTGGGGCGCACTCCACAATTCCTGACTTTTAAGTTCTAATTTGATCTGGAGGTCTGAAGATGAAAAACTCCCACTCCGCTTCCTATGCCGCCGCCGGCGTAGACGTCACCGCTGGCTATGAGGCTGTTCAGCGCATCAAGCCTATGGTGGAATCCACTTATATTCCCGGTGTCATGGGTACTCTGGGCGGCTTCGGCGGTATGTTTGCCCCCGACATGGCCGGCATGAAAAAACCAGTGCTGGTGTCTGGCACCGACGGCGTGGGCACCAAACTGCGGCTGGCCATGCTGCTGAACAAGCACGACACCATCGGCATCGACTGCGTGGCTATGTGCGTCAACGACATCATCTGCGGCGGCGCCTCTCCCCTGTTTTTTCTGGACTACATCGCCTGTGGCCGGAATGACCCCGCCCGTATTGCCGAAATCGTCGCCGGCATCGCCGAGGGCTGCCGCCAGTCTGAGTGCGCCCTGGTGGGCGGCGAGACCGCTGAACACCCCGGCGTCATGCCCGACGAGGACTATGACCTGGCCGGCTTCTCTGTGGGCATCGTGGACGAGGAAAATATCATTGACGGCAAGCGCCTATCCACCGGCGACGTGCTCATCGGACTTGGCTCCACCGGCGTCCACTCCAACGGGTTCTCTCTGGTCCGCAAGGTGCTGGATGTGGAGCACACTGACCTGACCTCCCCCATGGAGGAGCTGGGCGGCCGGAGACTGGGCGAGACTTTGTTGGCCCCCACCCGCATCTATGTCAAGGCGGTCAAGGCTCTGCTGAAGGCCGGAGTAGATATTCACGCCATCAGTCATATTACCGGCGGCGGGTTCTACGAGAACGTGCCCCGAATGATGACGGACGGCCTCACCGCCCGCATTGATCTCAAGACCTTCCCCAAGCTGCCCATCTTTGATCTGATCCAGCGGAAGGGAAACATCCCGGAGCGGGATATGTACAACACCTTCAACATGGGCCTGGGCATGATCCTGGCCATCCCCGCTGTTCAGGCGGAGCGGGCTCTCTCCACTCTGACGGATGCGGGCGAGAATGCCTATCAGGTCGGCTCTGTGGTCTCTGGCAGCGACGGTGTGGAGTTAGTCAAATGAAAAATATCGCGGTTTTGGTATCCGGGGGCGGCACCAATCTCCAGGCTCTCATCGACGCCCAGGGGCGGGGTGAGCTGATCAACGGTCGAATCACCGCTGTCATTTCCTCCACCCCCAGCGCCTATGCCCTGGAGCGGGCCAAGGCCGCCGGCATCCCCGGCTATGTGGCGGCCCGAAAGGACTACCCCTCCAGCCAGGCCATGACTGCGGCCCTGGTAGACAAGCTGAAGGGATTGGATATCGACCTGGTGGTATTGGCCGGCTTTATGGTCATTCTGACTGGCGAGATGGTCCGCGCCTTCCCCAACGCCATCCTCAATGTCCATCCCGCCCTCATCCCTTCCTTCGCCGGCCCAGGGTGCTACGGCCTCCATGTCCATGAGAAGGCCCTGGAGTATGGGGTCAAGCTGTCCGGCGCCACTGTCCACTTCGTCAGCGAGGAGTGCGATGGCGGCCCCATCGTCTCTCAAAAGGCGGTGGAGGTCCTCCCCGACGACACGCCGGAGGTACTCCAGCGGCGCATCATGGAGCAGTGCGAGTGGCAGCTGCTCCCCCAAGCCGTGTCCCTGTTCTGTCAGGACCGGCTAAAGGTGGAGGGGCGGACCGTCCGTGTTTTGGAGCATCCAGAACGCGGAACGCGGAACGCAGAATGAATTTGCTTTTCTTACCCTTTTTTGCTACAATGTAACTGTGCGATATGACTGACGGTAAGTGGAAATGACCACGGGGAGTATCGCGTAATACAAGGCCGACCGTCTGGGCGCACCAATTCACAGAACTGGTGCGCCCTTTTTTTACAACAAAGGAGGAATACTGTGAAGACACATGATCTGAAGGAGATCCTTTCCAACCATCCCTATCCTGGCCGCGGCATCGTCCTGGGCCGCACCGCCGACAACAGCAAGGCCGCCATCGCCTATTTCATTATGGGCCGCAGTGAGAACAGCCGCAACCGGGTTTTTGAGGAAACCGAGGACGGCATCCGCACCAAGGCATTTGACGAGAGCAAGATGGTGGACCCCTCTCTCATTATCTACCATCCTGTGAGGGTGGTAAACGGGGCCACCGTAGTCACTAACGGGGACCAGACCGACACCATCCAGCGGTTCCTTCTGGATGGCAAGAGCTATATCGAGGCCCTTCGCACCCGCTGCTTTGAGCCCGATCCCCCCAACTACACCCCCCGCATCTCTGGTGTGGTGGAGGCCGACGGCAGTTATCAGCTATCCATCCTGAAGTCGGCTGACGGTGATCCCAGCTGCAACCACCGCTACTTCTATGAGTACGACGCCCCTGTGGCCGGCACTGGCCACTTCATCCACACCTATCAGGAGAACCTGGACCCTCTGCCCTCCTTCGAGGGCGAGCCCCGGAAGGTGGCCATCGAGGCCCCGGACGCTCAGACCTGGGCGGAAGAGCTCTGGGCCAACCTGAACCACGACAATAAAGTATCCCTGTTCGTCCAGTACATCGACCTGGCCAGCGGCGCCAGGGAGACCGTCATCATCAACAAATACGGCTGCAACCCCAACCAGAAGCCCGCCCGCATCTTTATGGAGCAGGGCGATCTGCCCCTCAAGGTGCTCAATGGCAAGCCGGGCTATATCAACTTTATGGATGCTCTCAACTCCTGGCAGTTGGTGAAGGCTCTGAAGAAAGCCACCGGCCTGCCCGCCGCCGCCTCCTTCAAGCACGTCTCTCCCGCCGGAGCCGCCCTGGGCCTGCCCCTGTCCGATACCGAGCGGCACATCTATTTCGCTCCAGAAGGGGACCTGTCCCCTATCGCCTGCGCCTATATCCGGGCCCGAGGTGCCGACCGGCTGTGCTCCTTCGGGGACTGGGCCGCCCTGTCTGATGTGTGTGACGGAGACACCGCCCGCTTCCTGGCCGCCGAGGTGTCCGACGGCGTCATCGCCCCCGGCTATACTGATGAAGCCCTGGAGATCCTGAAAATGAAACGCAAGGGCAGCTATAATGTGGTTCAGATCGACCCGGAGTACCAGCCCGCCCCTATTGAGCGCCGCAACATTTTCGGTATCACCTTTGAGCAGGGCTATAACGACCTGGATATCAGCGAGGAGATGCTCTCTAACCTGGTCACCGCAAACAAGGAGCTGTCCCAGCAGGCCAAAAACGATATGCTCCTGTCCCTCATCACTTTGAAGTACACCCAGTCCAACTCCGTGTGCTATGTCAAGGATGGCATGACCATCGGTGTAGGTGCCGGCCAGCAGAGCCGCATCCACTGCACCCGTCTGGCGGGCAACAAGGCGGATATCTGGTGGCTGCGTCAGCACCCCAAGGTTTTGGGGCTGCAGTTCGTAGACCACATCCGCCGCCCTGACCGGGATAACGCCATCGACATCTATATCTCCGACGAGCACGACGACGTGCTGGCCGAAGGCGTGTGGCAGAACACCTTCAAAGTGAAGCCCGATGTGTTGACAGAGCAGGAAAAGAAAGATTGGATCGCCCAGATGTCCGGCGTCACCGTGGGCTCCGACGCCTTCTTCCCCTTCGGCGACAACGTGGAGCGGGCCAGGAAGTCCGGTGTTCAGTATATTGCCCAGCCCGGCGGTTCCATCCGGGACGATCAGGTCATCGCCACGGCGGACAAGTACGGCATGGTCATGGCATTTACCGGAATCAGACTGTTCCACCATTAAGCACTTTCAGTGGGGGCTTTGCCCCTCTGGATACGGCGTCGGTTCTTAAGGGAGCCGCCGCCGATACCCCCCTTGCCTTTTCAATGAAAAAGATGCTTTTAACCGCCGCACGGCCAGGGGGCATAGTGTCCTGCGGCAAAATAAATTCGCTTTCGGACAGCATTAATATCCTTTCTGCCTTTGGTAGAAACTCCGCTAAACTGGATGGTCTATGGCCGCCCGTATGAAAGGAGCATATTATGAAAGTTTTAGTCGTCGGCGGAGGCGGGCGTGAGCACGCCATCTGCTGGAAGCTGGCCCAGAGCCCTAGGGTCACGGAGTTATACTGCGCCCCCGGCAACGGTGGCATCGCCCAGGTGGCCAAGTGTGTCCCCATCAAAGCCACCGATGTGGAGGGCATGGTCCAATGGGCCAGGGAGAACGCCATGGACTTTGTCATGGTGGCCCCGGATGACCCCCTGGCCCTGGGTATGGTAGACGCCCTGGAGGCGGCGGGCATCCGCGCCTTTGGCCCCCGTGCCAACGCCGCCATCATCGAGGCCAGCAAGGCCTTTTCCAAAGGGCTGATGAAGAAGTACCACATCCCCACCGCCAAATATGAGACCTTTACCGACTTAGACAACGCCCTGTCCTATATTCGGGCGCAGGGGGCTCCCATCGTAGTCAAGGCCGACGGCCTGGCTCTGGGCAAGGGGGTAGTGGTGGCCGCCACTGTGGAGGAGGCCGAGGCCGCCGTCCGAGACATGATGGAGGGCAGAAAGTTCGGTGACTCCGGCTCCACTGTGGTCATCGAGGAGTGTATGGTAGGCCCTGAGGTGACTGTGCTGGCCTTCTGTGACGGGGAGCACCTGGTCCCCATGCTGTCCAGCCAGGACCACAAACGGGCCTATGACGGAAACCAGGGACCCAACACCGGGGGCATGGGCGCCTTCTGTCCCTCTCCCAAGTACACCCCGGAGATTGCGAAGGAGTGCATGGACAAGATTTTTCTGCCCACTGTGGCTGCTATGAAGGCGGAAGGGCGTCCCTTTAAGGGGGTCATCTACTTCGGCCTAATGCTCACCAAGGACGGCCCCAGAGTGGTAGAGTACAATGCCCGGTTTGGCGACCCGGAGACCCAGCCCATCCTGTCCATGCTGGACAGCGACCTGCTGGACATCTTCGAGGCCTGTGTGGACGGCACCCTGGACCGGTGCGAAATCAAATGGAAGAAGGGCGCCGCCTGCTGTCTGGTGCTGGCCTCCGGAGGCTACCCGGTGAAATACCAGAGCGGTTACCCTATCTCCGGACTGGATGAGGCGGGCAGGCTGGCCACCGTATTCCACGCCGGCACAAAGATTGGCAAGGACGGCTCGATCCTCACCGCGGGCGGCCGTGTACTGGGGGTCACCACCACCGGGTCCAATCTGGAGGAGGCCATCTCTAGGGCCTATGAGGCGGCCAAGCCCATATCCTTCCGGGATATGCACTTCCGCACCGATATCGGGAAGGTATGAACAAGAAAGAATTGGAGGGCGTAGTATTTGACGCCGACGGCACCCTCTTTGACACCGAGCGTCTGGGTTACTGGGCCTGGGAGGAAGCCGGCCGGCAGATGGGTTGCCCTCAGGCGGCAGACTGCTATCCAGAGGTAGTGGGCCGGGGCCGCGGGGATGTGCTGGCCCTTCTGCCCCGGCTCTTGGGGCCCGACTTTCCTCACGAGCCCTTTATGGAGCTCCGCTCCCGGTTAGCCACCGAGCGGATGGAGCGGGAGGGCGTCCCGGTCAAGGAGGGCGCCCGTGAGGTTCTGGAGTTTCTTCAATCACGGAAGATGCCCTTGGCGTTGGCAACCTCCACCTATTACGACCGGACCATGTACCGGTTGGAGCACTCCGGTCTGGGCCGATACTTCCAGGCCGTTGTGACCGGGGACCAGGTATCCAAGAGCAAGCCGGACCCGGAGATCTATCGGGCGGCCTGCCAGAGGCTGGGCGTCTCTCCGGCCAAGGCGGTTGCTGTTGAGGACTCCCCCAACGGTATCCGCTCCGCCCTCAGTGCGGGGATGACCGCTGTGATGATACCAGACCTGATCCCCTCTTCCCCTGAGTTGGATTCGCTGATCTGGAAAAAATTTGATGATCTGTCCAGCCTACTACACTATTTACAGCGAGAATTGTAAAAAAAACACCCTTCTGTCCTGGTCGCTCCAGGGCAGAAGGGGTATGCATCATAGTTGGAAAGATAAGCAGTATGTTTCTCTCCGGATAGAAATATTTTGAAAAGGTGTACCTTTACAAATTTTTGCTCCACACCTTTCCAGTTCCTAAATATATCACAAGGCACCTGATTGGGCAAGTTTTTTTCAACATTTTTCCATTTCCATCCCCTTTATAAAAGCACACCTTTTTAATTTTAAATCAGAGGATATTGAAAGGACTGTAAAACATGAAAAAACTTATCTCTATCGCGGCGGCACTGGCGCTCTCCCTCACTCTGGCCGCCTGTGGCACAGGCGGCACTCCCTCCACTGGCGGGACCGCTGACAGCAGCGGCAACGTACACGCGGAAGACGGCTATGGCGAGGGACGGATTGCGGACACTGTACACACTTATTTCTTTGATTATATGGTCAACAGCGCCCACATGGCCAAGGAGTACGAGGGATATCTCCCCGCTGAAGGCAATGAGCTTTTGGTGGCTGAGGTGACTGTAAAAAATACCAGCACCTCCAGCATTGAAATGTATGATACCGACTTCCAGGTCCAGTGGAACAGCGATGACGAGAACGCCTTCTGCTATCCCATCACTACTGACCCGGAGACGTTTGAGGAGTTGCCTCCTCTGACTGACGAGCAGCTCCCCGGTACTTACCCTCTGTCGGTGGACGAGGAAGTGACCGGCCTGCTGGTATACGAGGTACCCGCCGGCAACCGGGATTTTTCCATTTCCTATTTGGAGCAGTTTGACGACAACTCTGAGGGCGATACCTTCTTCGTGTTCTTCACAGCGGAAGACCAATAAGTGATATATAAAGAGCCTGTGTCCCGTGGGACACAGGCTCTTTTTGTTGTGGCAAGGATGTGCCGGGGATCTTTATTCCTCGTACATCTTCTGCAGACGGGTCAGCTTCTCGTAGCGCTTCTTGGCGGTCTCCTCGTTCAGGGCGAAGAGCTCCTTGGCGCGGTCGGGGAAGGACCGGGTCAGGCTGGAGTAGCGGGCCTCGTTCATCAGGAACTCCTGATAGCCGCCGGCGGGCGCCTTGCTGTCCAGGGTAAAGGGATTCTTGCCCTCCGCCTTGGCAGCGGGGTTGAAGCGGAACAGGTTCCAGTAGCCGCACTCCACAGCCTTCTTCATCTCAGCCTGGCAGTTGGTCATACCGCCCTTGATAGAGTGCATCTCACAGGGGGCATAGCCGATGATGAGGGAGGGGCCGTGATAGGCCTCGGCCTCGGCAATGGCCTTCAGTGTCTGGTTGGGGTTGGCACCCATGGCCACCTGGGCCACATAAACGTAGCCGTAGGTCATGGCGATCTCAGCCAGGCTCTTCTTGGCCACGGTCTTACCGGCGGCGGCAAACTGGGCCACCTGGCCGATGTTAGAGGCCTTGGACGCCTGTCCGCCGGTGTTGGAGTACACCTCGGTGTCAAAGACGAAGATATTGACATCCTCGCCGGAGGCCAGGACGTGGTCCACGCCGCCGAAGCCGATGTCGTAAGCCCAGCCGTCGCCGCCGAAGATCCAGACGGACTTCTTGGCCAGGTAATCCTTCTCCTGGAGGATTTCCGCCACCAGCTTGCAGGCGTCGCACTGACACAGCTTCTCACCCTTGGCCTGCAGCTCCTTGCCAAACGCCTGGATCTCAGGGTTGGAGTTAGCCAGCAGCTCGTCCACGGTGCACAGGCTGGCCTCCAGAGCGGCCACATAGGCCTTGGCAGCCTCGCCGTTAGCGGTGCCGTCCTCCATGGTATCCAGCCACTTCTGGGCGGCCTCCTTCAGTTCGGGACGGGCCCACTCCACCGCGATCAGAGCCTCGGTCTTAGCGGCCAGCCGGTTGCGGATGGCCTTCTGACCCAGATACATACCCAGGCCATGCTCGGCGTTGTCCTCAAACAGAGAGTTGGCCCAGGCGGGACCCTTGCCCTCAGCGGTAGTGGCATAGGGAGAGGTAGCGGCGGGGCCGCCCCAGATGGAGGAACAGCCGGTGGCGTTGGAGATATACATCCGGTCGCCGAACAGCTGGGTGATCAGGCGGGCATAGGCGGTCTCGGCGCAGCCGGCGCAGGAGCCGGAGAACTCCAGCAGAGGCTTCTTGAACTGGGAGCCCTTAACAGTCAGGTCAGCCACATCCTCCTTGACGGAAACATTGGCCACCATGTAGTTGAAGGCGTCCTGCTGGGGCAGCTCCTCCTCCTGGCCCACCATGGTCAGGGCGCTGGTGGGACAGATGTTGGCGCACACGCCGCAGCCCATACAATCCAGGGGGCTGATGGCGATGGAGAACTTGTACTGACCCTTGCCCTTGCCGGCCTTCACGTCCACGATCTTGGCGGAAGCGGGAGCCTTGGCGGCCTCCTCCTCAGTCAGGGCAAAGGGACGGATAGTGGCGTGGGGGCAGACATAGGAGCACTGGTTACACTGGATACACTTAGAGGAGTCCCAGGTGGGCACGGAGACGGCCACGCCGCGCTTCTCGTAGGCGGCGGCGCCCAGCTCGAAGGTGCCATCCGCATGGGGCACGAAGGCGGAAACAGGCAGGCTGTCGCCATCCATGCGGTCCACGGGGTCCAGAATGCTGTTGACCATGTCCACCAGCTTGGCGGGGCCAGTGTGCTTGCTGACCTTGACCTCGTCCTTGGCGTTCTTCCAGTCGGCGGGCACATCGTACTTCTTGAAAGCGGTGGCGCCCAGGTCGATGGCCTTGTGGTTCATGTCCACGATATCCTGGCCTTTCTTCAGGTAGGACTTGGTGGCGGCATCCTTCATATACTGGATGGCCTCCTCCTGGGGCATGACCTTGGCCAGGGAGAAGAAGGCGGACTGAAGGATGGTGTTGGTGCGCTTGCCCATGCCGATGCGGGCAGCCAGGTCGATGGCGTCCAGAGTGTAGACCTGGATGTTGTTGGCGGCGATGTAGCGCTTGGCCTCGGCGGGCATATGCTTCTCCAGATCGGCGTCAGACCACTGGCAGTTGATCAGGAAGGTGCCGCCGGGCTTGACGTCGCGGACCATGGGGAAGCCCTTCACAATGTAGGAGGGGTTGTGGCAGGCCACGAAGTCAGCCTTGTTGATGTAGTAGGGGCTGCGGATGGGGTGATCACCGAAGCGCAGGTGGCTGATGGTCACGCCGCCGGTCTTCTTGGAGTCGTACTGGAAGTACGCCTGGACATACTTGTCGGTATGGTCGCCGATGATCTTGATGGAGTTCTTGTTGGCGCCCACGGTGCCGTCGCCGCCCAGGCCCCAGAACTTGCACTCAATCGTACCGGCGGGAGCCACGCTGGGAGCGGGCTTCTCCTCCAGGCTCAGGTGGGTCACATCGTCCACGATGCCGATGGTGAACTCGCGCTTCATGGAATCCTTCTTCAGCTCGTCATACACGGCGAAGACGGAGGCGGGCGGGGTGTCCTTGCTGCCCAGGCCGTAACGGCCGCCGATCACCTGGATGTCGGTCCGGCCGGCGTTGGCCAGAGCAGTGACCACGTCCATGTACAGGGGCTCGCCCTGGGAGCCGGGCTCCTTGGTGCGGTCCAGCACGGCGATCTTCTTGCAGGTGGCGGGGATGGCGGCGAGCAGCTTGTCCGCACGCCAGGGCCGGTACAGCCGGACCTTGATGAGGCCCACCTTCTCGCCGCCCGCATTCAGATAGTCGATGACCTCCTCAGCCACGTCGCAGATGGAGCCCATGGCGATGATGACGCGGTCTGCGTCGGCAGCGCCGTAGTAGTTGAACAGCTGATAGTCGGTACCCAGCTTCTCGTTGATCTTGCCCATGTACTTCTCCACCACGTCGGGCAGAGCGGTGTAGTAGCTGTTGCAGGCCTCACGATGCTGGAAGAAGATGTCGCCGTTCTCGTGAGAGCCGCGCATGTTGGGCCGCTCGGGATTCAGGGCGTGCTTGCGGAACGCCGCCACGGCGTCCATGTCGCACATCTCCTTCAGGTCATCGTAATCCCACACGGCGACCTTCTGGATCTCGTGAGAGGTCCGGAAACCGTCGAAGAAGTTCACGAAGGGAACGCGGCCCTCAATGGCGGCCAGATGGGCCACGGGCGCCAGGTCCATGACCTCCTGCACGTTGCCCTCGCACAGCATGGCGAAGCCGGTCTGGCGGCAGGCCATGACGTCGGAGTGGTCGCCGAAAATGTTCAGGGCGTGGGTGGACACGGTACGGGCGGACACATGGAACACGCAGGGCAGCAGCTCGCCGGCGATCTTGTACATATTGGGGATCATCAGCAGCAGGCCCTGGGATGCGGTGTAGGTGGTGGTCAGCGCACCGGCGGCCAGGGAGCCGTGGACCGTGCCGGAGGCACCCGCCTCGGACTGCATCTCGACGACCTTGACAGTGGTGCCGAAAATGTTCTTCTGACCAGCGGCGGACCACTGGTCGACCAAGTCTGCCATGGGAGAGGACGGGGTGATGGGATAGATCCCCGCCACTTCGGTAAACGCATAGCTGACATACGCAGCTGCGTTGTTACCGTCCATGGACTTGAACTTTCTTGCCATAAACTTACCTCCTATAAATGTGCTGCCCACACGACAGCATTCTGAACCAACATGAACACGGTCGCATTCCCCCGAATGCTCATGCAGTGTTATTATATCACTTGAAATTTGCCGTGTAAATAACTGCCTTGTTATTTTTTGCGCAAATTTTCTGGTTTCTGCGGAAACGTCAAGACTTCCTGGAATTTTCAGGCCAGTTTTGGAATCCGGGGTTTCTTATTTCGTCGTTTTGTGGTAAACTGACTTCCGTGAAAACGGCGGTTTTCGACAATTCGCAATCGGCTCTTCCGGCAGCGGGCGGCAGCCTGGAGCGGGAGGGCTTCTGGAGGTGGTCGTTTATGGTGGTGACGGTGCGCTCCCTGGGACTGAACGGCATTGCCGGGTATGCGGTCAGCGCGGAGTGCTTCCTCTCCGGCGGGCTGCCCGCCTTTGACATCGTGGGTCTGCCGGACGCCGCCGTGCGGGAGGCCCGGGAGCGAGTCCGGGCGGCGGTGAAGAACTGCGGGGCCAAGTTCCCCGTCAGCCGAATCACGGTGAATCTGGCCCCGGCCGGGCAGAAAAAGGCGGGCACAGTCTACGACCTGCCCATCTTTGTGGGGCTGCTGGCCGCAGGACGGGAGCTGCCGCCGCCGGCCCAGCAAGCGGCGTTTATCGGGGAGCTGTCCCTCACCGGGGCGCTGCGGGGCGTCACCGGCGTGCTGCCCATGGCCCTGGCAGCCCGGGACGCCGGTGTGAAGGAGCTGTATGTCCCGGCGGAGAACGCCGCTGAGGCCACGCTGGCAGGCGGCCTCACCGTCTACGGCGTACCGGATGTGGGGGCGCTGGTGCGCCACTTGCGGGGCGAGGAGCGCCTCTCCCCCGCCCCGGCCTGGGTGCCGGAGGCAGAGGAGGCCGCCGGGCCGGATCTGCGGGATGTGATGGGCCAGGAAAATGCCAGGCGGGCCCTGGAGATCGCCGCGGCAGGCGGCCACAACCTGCTGCTGATCGGCTCCCCCGGCGCAGGCAAGTCCATGCTGGCCAAGCGGCTGCCCTCCATCCTGCCGGATATGAGCCGGGAGGAGGCGCTGGAGGTCTCCGGCATCTGGTCCGTGGCGGGGCTGGCGGACCCGCAGCACCCCCTGCTGACCCGGCGCCCCTTCCGCAGCCCCCACCACACCGCATCCGCCGCCGCCCTCACTGGAGGCGGGCCGCTGCTGCGGCCGGGGGAGATCTCCCTGGCCCACAACGGCGTGCTGTTTCTGGACGAGCTGCCGGAGTTCCACCGGGACGTGCTGGAGGCCATGCGCCAGCCCCTGGAGGACGGCACGGTGACAGTGGCCCGCTCCGGCGGGACGCTGCACCTGCCCGCCCGGTTCCAGCTGGTGTGCGCCATGAACCCCTGTCGGTGCGGCTGGCGAGGGCACCCCTCCGGGCGGTGTACCTGCTCGGACCGGGAGGTGGCCAAGTATGTGGAGAAGATCTCCGGCCCCCTGCTGGACCGGATCGACCTCCACGTCAGTGTTCCCGCGGTGGAATACGCATCCATGCGGCGGAAAGAGACGCCGGAGAGCTCCGCCGATGTGAAGTGCCGGGTGGACGCGGCCCGGGCTGTCCAGACCGCCCGCTTTGCCGGCACCGGCGTCACCTGCAACGCCCACATGACCGCCCCCATGATCGGGCAGTTCTGCTGCCTGGACCACGCCGGCGATGCGCTGATGAAGTCCGCCTTCGAGCGGATGGGCCTCACCGCCCGGTCTCATGATCGGATCCTGCGGGTAGCCCGGACCATCGCGGACCTGGACGGTGCGGCGGACATCAGGCCGGAGCATCTGGCAGAGGCCATCCAGTTCCGGAATACCGATATTTTGAAGGGATAACCGGGTCCCCGCCGCAGCCCAGCGCAGCGGACTTTACGGGGGCAAGGCGGAAGCCATTCCGTTCCGGAACCGGACATTCCCAAAGGATCAGAAAACCAGGCGGCCCCGGAATGGGGCCGCCTGGTTCACTGTGGCGGAAATAACGTGGTCAGTGCCGGTTCCAGAGAAGCAGGGCCGCCAGCAGCGGCACTCCCAGAAGCACCGCTGCCAATATTATGGCGAAGATCCGGGCCCTTTTGCGGAACCCCTCCGGCGAGTAATCCATATCTCCCTTTTTCAGGCGGTGCAGCCAGAACGTGTTCAGGCCCCAGATCACCAGGCCGATCACCGGTACGATCACAAAAACCGAAAACCATCCGTCTCCGTTGGAACCATAATACAGCGGGCTCATTCTCCAGATTCCTCCTTCCGCCAATCGCCGGAGCCGCACAGGCGGACTCGCCTCTTTACCGGATGAAGTTCATCATGGGACGGGGCGTGCTCTCCGGCACAGGGACCCTGCTCTCCGCCAGCACCTTCACCATCCAGGCCATATCCCGGCCCAGGCGGGCGGCCACCTCCATGCCCTCCTCGTCTTTCAGGGCCTCGCCGGGGTCCGCGCCGTGTACGGCGCCCCAGTAGTCGGAGGTGACGATGACCATCTCCATGGCATCCATGGTGCCCAGCAGCTGCTGATACGTCTCCATGCCGCCGCTGCGGCGCAGGGTGCACAGGGCGCCCCCCACCTTGTGGTGGAGCTGATTCACCCCGCAGCCCGCCGCCAGCATCAGCCGGTCCAGCACGCACTTCATATTGCCGGAAATACCGCCGTGATACACCGGAGCTGCCAGCAGGATGCCGTCCGCCTCGATGCAGGCGGCGATGATGTCGTTGACCATATCGTCGGTCTGGACACACCGGAGGCTGCCGGTGTTCAGGCAGTGGTAGCAGGCCATGCAGGGATGGACCTTCGCCCCGGGCTGGAACACCTGGAACTCCACCCCGGCGGCCTCCACCTCCCGCCGGACCACCTCCAGCACCTGGGCGGTGTTGCCGTTCTTTCTGGGACTGCCGTTGATGGCCACGATCTTCATAAACTTCCCCTCCATAATTTGGTTTCCCCCTGTTGTCCCTCCATTATAGCAGAGGGCTGGACGGCGGGCAAGAGCTCCTTTTCCCCCATAAAAAGAGACGCCCTGACGGGCGTCTCTTTGGGGCTCTGGGGAAGATCACCAGCGGTCGTTGTCGATGTCCCGGCTGAAGATGGTCCCGGTGACGGCGTCGATCTCAAATTCGTACTCGGTCCAGCCGTTGCGGATCTCGACTTCATACTGCGCCCGGCCGTCATCCCAGTCAAACTGGCACTTCACCACCGTGGAGCCGCTGGGCGTCTCCGCCAGGGCGATCTGCTGGGCCCGCTCTGCGGTGATATAGTCACCGCTGGAAGAGTTGCTGCCGTTCCCGGAGGGGCGGCTTGTGCCGTTGTTCCAGATCTGGAAATTCTCCAGCTCCCGATCGGAGCTGAGGATGGCGCCGGTGACGGCGTCGATGTCGTAGTCATATTCGGTGGTGCCGCTGTAAAACTCCACCTCATACTTCATCCGGCCGTCATCCCAGTCCAGGTTGGCCCGCAGGAACACGGCGTTGGCCTCTTTGACACCGGCGTCATTCAGGGCGATCTGCTTGGCCCGGTCGGCACTGATATAGTTGCCGGAGGCGGAAGAGGCGCCCTGCTGGCTGGCGGTCCGGTCCGCGGTGGTCAGCTGGACCGTGCGGGTGGCCGAGTTGAAGGACACGTCCATACCCATGGCCTCGCTGATGGCCCGGACGGGGACATAGGTGGTGCCGTTGTAGAGGAACACGGGGACCTGCTTTCCGGCGGCATCCCGCGGGGTGAATCTGGCGCCGTTGAGGGTGATGCCGATGCCGTCCTCCACCTGGATGCTGCGCTTGGAGGTGGCGGTGGCCGTGACGCACAGTGCTGCGATCAGGACCGTCAGGACCAAACCGGAGCCGAAGCCCTTCCAGAAACCGTTCTGCTTCATTGTTCATTCTCCTTTTCATGTTCTGCATTCGGCGGGTCTCTCCCGCCCCTTCTGCACCATTAACGGCGCCAGAAGAGGTTTTATTGCACCGTGCGGAAAATTTTTTTATTTTTTTCGCGCCGCTGGTCCTTCCCTACAAAACAGGCTTTCTATTCCCGGAAAAATGCGCTATAATAGGGGCCGATATTCCAAACTGTTCTGATATGGAGGTCCGTTATGATGAATGCTTCCCCTGCCCCGCAGGAGATCTTTTTGCTGAAACTGGGCGAGGTGGTCCTGAAGGGACAGAATCGCCAGTCCTTTGAGGACAAGCTGCTGGCCAACGTCCGCCGCCGGGTGAAAAACTGCGGCAGCTTCCAGTGCTCCCTCCGGCAGAGCACCATCTACGTGGAGCCCCAGGGAGAGGACTGCGATATGGAGGCCGCCTGGGACGCCTGCCGCCAGGTGTTCGGCATTGCCGCCGTGGCCCGGGCCGTGCCCTGTGAAAAGACAGTGGACGCCATTGTGGAGGCCGCCCGGACCTATCTGGCGGACGCCTTTGCCGTTGCGAAGAGCTTCAAGGTGGAGAGCAAGCGGGCAGACAAGATGTTTCCCATGAACTCCATCCAGCTGAGCCAAGCTGTGGGCGGCGATCTGGCGGAGCTGTTCCCCCATGTGGCGGTGGATGTCCACACTCCCGATCTGACGGTATTTGTGGAGATCCGGGAGAAGTACGCCTACGTTCATACTCCCTCTGTTCCCGGCGCGGGCGGCCTGCCCATCGGCATGGGCGGCCGGGCGGTGAGCCTGCTCTCCGGCGGCATCGACTCCCCGGTGTCCTCCTGGATGATGGCCCGCCGGGGCGTGGAGCTGGAGATGGTCCACTTTGTCTCCCCGCCCTACACCTCCCAGCAGGCCCAGGACAAGGTACTGGAGCTGGCCCGGCTGCTGACTGCCTGGACCGGGCGGCTGCTGGTCCACATCGTCCCCTTCACGGAGATCCAGGAGGAGATCCGGCGGAACTGCCCGGAGGAGTACTTCACCCTCATCATGCGCCGGTTCATGATGCGCATCGCCGAGGCCATCGCCAGGAAGGCCAACGCCGGCGCCCTGGTCACCGGCGAGTCCCTGGGCCAAGTGGCCAGCCAGACCATGCTGGCCCTGGGGGTCACCGAGGATGTGACCTCCCTGCCGGTGCTGCGGCCCCTGATCGGCATGGACAAGGTGGAGATCATCCGCATGTCCCGGGAGATCGGGGTGTTCGACACCTCCATCCTCCCCTATGAGGACTGCTGCACGGTGTTCACGCCCCGCCACCCCGCCACCCGGCCCCGGCTGGAAGATGTGCGGCAGGCGGAGGCCGCCCTGGACGTGGAGTCCCTGGTGCAGAAGGCCCTGGCGGACGAGACCTGGGTGCGGGTGAAGTCCACGGATCCGGCCCGGATCTGACCCAATCTGTTCCCGGCCCCGCCGCCTGTCGCCGGCGGGGCCGCTGTTTCAAAAAGGAGGTCTTTCCATGTCACACACCGCGGAGATCATCGCCGTCGGCACAGAGATCCTGCTGGGTAACATCGCCAACACCGACGCCCAGATGCTCTCTCAGAGCCTGTCCACCCTGGGCGTCAACGTCTTCTGGCACACGGTAGTGGGGGACAACCCTCAGCGCCTGCGGGAGGCTCTGGACATTGCCCGGCACCGGGCCGACATCATTCTCACCACAGGCGGCCTGGGTCCTACCTACGACGATCTGACCAAGCAGACCATCTGTGCGGCCTTCGGCCAGAAGCTGGTGCTGCACGAAGATATTCTGGAGGACATCCGGGCCTTTTATCAGTCCGCCCTCCATGTGCCCATGCCGGAAAACAACACCCAGCAGGCGGAGCTGCCGGAGGGCTGCACCGTGTTCGACAATCCGGTGGGCACCGCCCCCGGCTGCGCCTTTGAAGCGGACGGCGTCCATGTGCTGATGCTGCCGGGGCCGCCCCACGAGTGCGAGACCATGCTCCGCCGGTGCGTGGAGCCGTACCTCCGCGCCCTCTCCAAAGAGGTCATCGTCTCCCACGATATCATGACCTTCGGCATGGGCGAGAGCTCTGTGGACCAGCTGCTCCATGACCGGATGGTCCGCATGGTGAACCCCACCCTAGCCACTTATGCCAAGCCCTGCGAGGTGCGGCTGCGGGCCACCGCCAAGGCCGCCGGCGCAGAGGAGGCGGAGGCCATGCTGGCCCCGGTGGTGGCAGAGGTCCGCGCGGCTTTGGGAGACTATGTGTACGGCGTGGATGTGAAGGGCCTGGAAGCGGTGTGCTTCCAGCTGCTGAAGGAGCGGAATCTCACCCTGTCCACTGCGGAGAGCTGCACCGGCGGCCGGGTGGCGGAGCGGATCACTGCCCTGCCCGGCGTCTCCAGCGTGTACCGGGGCGGCGTGGTCAGCTACTGGACCTCTGTCAAGGCGGCGGTGCTGGGCGTGCCCCAGGAAACGCTGGACCAGTACGGCGCCGTGTCGGAGGAGACAGCCCGGGCCATGGCGGAGGGCGCCCGGCAGATCACCGGGGCAGACATCGCCGTGTCCGTCACCGGCGTGGCGGGCCCGGACCGGGATGAGCGGGACAACCCGGTGGGGCTGGTGTACATTGGCCTGGCCACGCCGGAGGGCACCTTCTGCCGCCGGACGGACTCCGGCCGCCGCCGGCGGGACCGCATCCAGGAGCTGGCCGCCAACCACGCTCTGGACGTGGTCCGGCGGTATCTCACCGGCCTGCCCATCGGATAAGCGCGCACCCAAGGGGGCCTGTGGGGCATATACTGGCCTAGCCCTTCAGAGAGGAGGCTTCTGTATATGCACTATTCTCAGGGGGATTTCTGTTATCCCCCGTGTTGTATCATTCCCACTGTTACGGTGGGCAGCACTGTCACGACACCCCCCGGCACCCGGGCCCGGGTAACCGCCTCGCCCACGCCCTGCGGTGTGGAGCTGGACTTTGCCATTCCAAGGGGTAATCCGGGCCCGGCTGGACCCCGGGGGCCAATCGGCTGCCAGGGTCCGGAAGGGCCTCAGGGACCGGAAGGGCCTCAGGGGCCGGAAGGACCCCAGGGGCCGCAAGGGCCTCAGGGGCCGGAAGGACCCCAGGGACCGGAAGGACCTCAGGGGCCGGAAGGACCCCAGGGGCCGGAAGGACCCCAGGGGCCGGAAGGACCTCAGGGGCCGGAAGGACCCCAGGGACCGGAAGGACCTCAGGGGCCGGAAGGACCCCAGGGGCCGGAGGGACCTCAGGGGCCGCAAGGGCCTCAGGGACCGGAAGGGCCTCAGGGGCCGGAAGGACCTCAGGGGCCGGAGGGACCTCAGGGGCCGCAAGGGCCTCAGGGGCCGGAAGGACCTCAGGGCCCACAAGGATTCCAGGGCCCACAAGGACTCCAGGGTCCCCAAGGACTTCAGGGTCCCCAAGGACCTCAGGGTCCGTCGGGTATTCCGGCCTATGCGTCTTTTGTCACCTACCAGCAGGAGTTTTTCAACGGCAGCTCAATCTCTTTGAGTGCGGCAGCAACGGATGTGACCGGCCACATTGTGCAGGAATCTACCACTCAGCTCCTCCTGCAACCGGGAGTATATCTCATCGCCTACCACTTTGCCGCCAACCTTCTGACCGCCGGATATCTTCAAATCACACCGGGCTACGGAGGACGCGGTCATCTGGAGTACGGCGTCTACAATCGGACCGGTATCGACAATACCAGTGTATCCGGCTCTGCCTCTTTCATCATCTCCGTGGAGGAGGCTACCCGTTTTTCCCTGAACAGCAACAGCAGCGTTACCGTTCGGGACGGCGAAGCCACTCTGGTGATTCTGGCTCTGCAGCCCAGCAGAGAGGCCTGAGCTGCGCAAGACCGGGAGACCGCCTGCAGGCGGCCTCCCGGCCCTTTTCTGCCGGAGTCCAGAGGGCGGTCTCAGCCGCCCAGTGCCACGTCCAGCACCATCATCACCAGGAACCCCATCACAAAACCGCAGGTCCCCGCCCGGCTGTGGGCCTGGGGAATCAACTCCTCCACCACCACGTACAGCATCGCTCCGGCAGCAAAACTCAGCAGCCAGGGCATCAGCGGGTCCACGCCGGCCGCGGCCAGGGCCGCCAGCACGCCGAACACCGGCTCCACGGCGCCGGAGAGCATTCCCCCCACAAAGGCCCTGGGACGGGACCAGCCGCCCTGCCGCAGGGGCAGAGCCACGGCGGCTCCCTCCGGAAAATTCTGGATGCCGATGCCCATGGCCAGGGCCGCCGCCCCGGCAAAGCCCTCCCCTCCGGACACCAGGGCGAAGGCCAGCCCCACCGCCATCCCCTCCGGGACGTTATGTAGGGTGATGGCTGTCATCAGCAGAGTGGTCTGCCGCCAAGAGGCATCCTGCCAGGTCCGGTCCCGCCGCAGATGGGGCAGCAGGGCATCCAGAGCGGACAGGAAGACCACGCCCAACAGCATTCCGCCCGCGGCGGGCAGCCAGTCCGGCAGCGCCCCCTCTGCGGCCCGGTCGATGGCCGGCAGCAGCAGGCTCCACACGGAGGCCGCCGTCATGACTCCAGCAGCAAAGCCCAGCAGGGTCTTTTGAAAGTGGGGCCGGGGTTCCCCGGCGAAAAAAAACACCATGGCCGCGCCCAGAGCGGTCATCAAAAATGTGAAGCCCGTACCCAGGGCCGCCCAGCCAAGAGACTGCAGCATAGCACCAACGCCTTTTCTCTGATTCAGGCGGAACACCGCCCGTATGCCAGTATAAGCGGCAGGACTTCCCGGCGTGACAGGGCTTGCATCCGGGGACGATGTGTGATATGGTATAGGCAGCAGGAAAAGCTCATATAAGTTCGCTGTCATGGCGCGAACGTCTCTACGGAGCCGCCGAAGGCTCTTCTATGAGTGTCTGTTGGAAGGGGCCATCCCCTGCCGGCAGGCGCTTCTTTTCTGTCTGAAAAATCCGTGGTGGTTCCGCCCATATCGACGATAATACCGCTGTCTGTGTGGGCAAGTTCACTTCCACCCACTACAATGGCAGCAGGTCCGCAGAGCAGAGTCTCTACCGGGTAAGTCTTGGCCATTTCTTCAGACATCAGTGTGCCGTCACTGCGCACGATCGACAGAGGAATATGAAGGTGCCGGGATTCCATGACATGGTGAACCGCTCCCATGA
>ENA-UEPH01001504-UEPH01001504.1-human-gut-metagenome-genome-assembly--contig:-NODE-1504-length-21061-cov-15.814144_pt1 | contig 21061 bp, 9 predicted proteins | sample MGYA00242891_ERZ507898 | MGnify/ENA primary metagenome ERZ507898 (study PRJEB26167, sample SAMN06115411) | human gut metagenome | host: Homo sapiens | place: China:Guizhou | collected 2014-10-15... | reverse complement strand
TCCGGCAGCTGCGGCACGGCATCTGCGTTGCCAAAATGCTCGATAATACACAAAGTATTATCTGCGCTTTTGGCTTGACATCTGCCGCACCTCGCTCGCCGTATCGGCACTTAGAATTATGCGGTATTGCCCTTACAGATTAAAGTCCACTTCAAGTCAAGTGTTTTTTCTGATTTTTTTGCAAATCACTGCACAAAGGAGCTGCTGAACGATGTTGTATACCGTTGGCGAAATGGCCCGCATGCTGGATGTTCCCGCCTCTACCCTGCGCTATTACGATAAAGAGGGCTTGCTGCCCTTTGTGATGCGGTCGTCCGGCGGCATCCGCATGTTCCAGGAAAGCGATGTGGAATGGCTGCGGGTGATCGCCTGCCTGAAAAGCGCGGGCATGTCCATCAAAGATATCCGCACCTATATCGAGCTTGCCATGCAGGGTGACAGCACCATTGATGCCCGCCTGGCCCTGTTCCAGAAGCAACGCGAAGCCCTGCTGGCCCAGATGGCCCAGCTGCAGCAGACCCTTGCCACGCTGGATTATAAATGCTGGTATTACGAAACCGCCAAAGCTGCCGGCAGCATTGAAGCCCCCAAGCAGATGCCGCTGGAGGAGATTCCGCCCCGGTTCCACAGCGTGCGCCAGCATTTGCAGGATGTTCCCAAACAGCTGCCGGACGAGATGCCCAAAGCAATTTGAAGAACCATTTGAATCCCAGATCAATTCAGGCCAGTGCTCGCCGCCGGCCTTTTTGTATTCATTTGTATCTTAATGCTATTTTTAACCAAAACAGTGCGACTTTTTCGCCTCAGAGAATTGATAACACTTTCTATGTTTTCATACGGATACCACAACAATAGTACAACAATAGTACAACACAAACAGGATTTAAGGCAAAGAGCTGCAGGCAGTATGATGCGGGAATGATCAACCAGCAGGGTTCCGGCTGCTCCGGCGCGATGAGTGCATCGCGCCCTACAATCGGTCCAATACCTTATCGCAGTATTTTAAGCATGTAACCATCCTATTTTTTCAAAACCCCTTATCGAAAAAACTGCCCGCACAACGGCTTATCATACCGTGTACGGGCAGTTGATTTATAATTTTCTACTTTTCTCTCAGGTCTGGGTCGATAAGCGCAACCCCACCTGGTACCCCAGCAGGGTGCGGGTTTCCACCGGCTGATGGCGGATGAGGGAAAGCAGCTGCTGTGCGGTACGGCGGCCCAGCTGTTCGGCATCAAAAGAGACCGCCGTGATCTGTGTCGTACACTCCTGCAGCGCTTCGTCGTCATACAGGGAGGCAAGACGGATATCCTGCGGCACGCGCAGGTTCAGCTGTCTCAGGGTGCTCAAAGCCAGCAGGGCAACCTGGTCATCCATGCACAGGATGCAGTCCGCCCCACGCTGTACCGCGAGCTCCACAGCGCTGGTGCGTAGATCGTCGCTTTCCAGCTCCAAAAACAGCAGGCTCTCATCAATCTTGCAGCAGGCGCGGTCATGCGCCTGCTTATAGCCTTCCAGGCGGGACTGGTTGACGGTGTACAGCATGGATCCGCCCAGCAAAGCAATGCGGTGCAGGCCCTTCATCAGCAGCAGGCTGACCAGCTCGCGGCAGCCGCCCACCTGATCATGGTCCACCGAGATGACATTCTGGTCAGCCGGGCGGCCAATGGCAACAAAGGGGATGCCGCTTTTTTGCAGCATGGGGATCAGCGGATCACGCTCCAGCGTGCGGGCCAGAATCACGCCATCAATCTTGCGGTTGACCAGTAGACGCTGCATCGGGCTTGTTTCCTGCTCGCCCACCATCGTCATCAGCACATCATAATCATTGCGGGTGGCAATATCGTACACGGCGCTGACGGTTTTGCGCAAAAATGGTGCGGCAAGGTTGCCGAACTGGCGCGAGAACACCAGTGAGATATTATAAGACTGTTGGGTTACCAACCCACGTGCCAGCATATTGGGCACATAGTTTTTCTCTTTGGCGTACTGAACCACGCGGGCGCGGGTCGCTTCGCTGACACGGCCATTGCCCGAAAGGGCACGGGATACCGTGGTCTTGGACACGCCAAGGTCTTCAGCCATCTGGCTGATGTCAATTTTTTTTTCTCCTTCTGTCTGTTTACGGCGCGGCATGGGTTTACTCCTGTTAACGTTTGCTTCTATAAGATCTTCTTTCTGTCCTTGCCGGTTTTCCGCCCCACGGGCAGTTCCCAGGGTACTGTTCCAGAAACCAGTCCCCCACCCCGGCCATTCCCTACTTGGTCAATGGACTTAACATATTATACCACATTTCCCTGGATCATGGTAGCCCCCTGTGCAAAGAAAGCAAAGAACACGCTACCCCAGTATGGGGTCATTATATCATTCCTGGCTCTGTTTTTCAACCGATTTCTGGCTCTGTTTCCGTTTTCCAGTGTGTTTTATAACCTGGTAAAGTTTTCTCATTTTGTCCGTATCCTGCTCAGTCATCGTACCTGCGCCAAATTGGGCGGCTTGGGCCAATGCCAGCAGAGCTTCGGCATCCTGGGGTTCAAGGGCGGGGACACAACTTTGCAAAAATGCGGCAAACTCCGGCGCATCGGATGGTGTATCCGGCGGCAGGCCGCGACGCACCAAAAGGCGGTAGATGCTGCCAAACACGGCCAGCACCCGCGCGTTGCAGCTGCCCCGGCCATACCCCATGGCATGGCGGCGGGCCAGCACCAGCAGCACCGCAGCAGCCAACAGGCACCCCCCCAGCAACGCCGCCAAAACCAGCCTGCTGCGGGGCACGATGGTGGCTGCGGGTTCGTTTGCGCTGCTCTCCCCTGCTGCGGGGGCGGTGTCTTGACCTTGAGTTTCGGGCAGCGGGTCGGTGCGCAGGTCGGCCTGTTGGGCACTGACCAGCACGCCGGGGGTCATCTCCATGGGGGTCCAGCCCTGGCCGGAAATGTACACCTCCGCCCAGGCGTGGGCGTTATCGTCCTGCAAAATGGCGTGCCAGCTGCCGTCCTCCTGTTGGGTAAACAGGCTTTGCGGCGCGGCATAGCCCACCACATAGCGCGCAGGCAGCCCGAACATGCGGAACATAACCACCGCCGCCGAAGCAAACTGCACACTGTACCCCTGTTTGGATTCCGTTAAAAAGTAACGGATGGGGTCGGCCCCCTCCGGCGGCTGGGGAGCGCTGGCGTTATACTGGTAGTTGGTGTTCAGGTAGGCGCGGATGTAATCGCCAATGTCCGCAGCTTCGGTCAGCTTCTGGTCCTTTTTGGCTTCATCGCACAGGGTTTGCAGCTCGTCATAGCCGTCCGGCACGGCGGTGTAGCGGCTGGCGGCGTAAGCGGCATAGGATGCTTCCATCCGGTCCAGCACGCTGGGGTCGGCATCGGCGCGGGCTTCCAACTGGGTTTGGGCGGTATCCCGCGGGTAATACAGGAACACATCGTCCTGCGCGGTCTGGCCCGCGGCGGCGCCATCGCCCTGGATGGTGTAATAATCGCCCCAGTAGGCGTTGTACGGTGCATAGGTGTACTGGGTATCGGCGTGGATGCGCTCCACCGTCAGCGTCTGGGGCTGGGCGGTGCCGTCATAGGCGGTGCGCAAAAACGGCAGGCTTGCAATGGTCAGCCGGGCGTTATCCTCGGTTTTCCAGTTCATAGCGGCGCTGTCAAAGGCATCGGCATCAGGGGCCTGCCAGGTGGTGCCGTCATAACTGCCGCCGATAAATCCCCGCAGGTATACGGTTTCTTCGGGTTTGTCGCTGGCGGTCAGGGCCAGATCCGTCACTCCGCTGACCTGGATACCCCCGCCCTGGCTCAAGGCGCCATCCGCCACACCACCGGCGGCGGCTTCTACCTGAATGTTCAGCCTGCCGCCGCTGACCCGCGGCAGCCAGGTAATGGCGGTGCTCAGCGCGGCGGATTCCACCCGCTGGGCCGCGGGCTGCAGCCAGCCAAGGGGAATCCCCAGCGCCGGGCGCAGCAGCCACCAACAGGGCAGCGCCAGCACAAGGCAAAGCCCGCCCGCCGCCAGCGCGGCAGACTTTTGGATGTTATAATGGCGGCAAAGGTTCTGGCGGTAGTTTTCGGTATCGCGCCTGCCCCACAGGGCCCGCCGCTGCACCGAGCAGGAAGCCGCCCACGCCCCCATCCAACCGGCCAAAAGCAGCAGGCAGGCGGGCACAGCAGGCGCGGCCCCGGCCAGCGCCAGCAGCACAACAACGGGCAGCAGCATTAGATCCAGCAGCAGGGCATCCGCACGGCGCAGGGCCGCAGCGGCCAGCGCCCCGGTAACGGGCAGGGCGGCCAGCAGCAAAAACAGCCCCAGCTGCGCCGCACTGCCGCCCTGGGCCACCGGCAGCGCGCTGCCAAGGCGGGCGTTCAGGCTTTGGGCAATGTTCCCGGCGCACTGCTGCGCCCCGGCCAAAAAGTTCCGCTGGCAGATGAACAACACCACAAGATACACAATCACCCCCGCCAGCAGCCCCCAGCGGCGCAGGGCTTGCGGCGCACGCAGGAACAGCGCCCACCCGGCGCAGAAAGCGGCTGCCGCGGGCCACACCCACAACGGCACCGCAATGCCGAACCCGGTGGAAAGCACCAGCAGCAAACCAAAGGTGAGCGCCAGCAGCAGCGCGGCATCTGCCGCCAGCCACAACGCGGGGTGCGCTGCGGGGCGCTGGGTGCTCACCAGCACACGGTCCACAAACTTCAGCCCACTGCCGGGGTCGGCAGCGCCGCGCCTGCTCAGGGCAGTACGTTCTTTTTTGCGCTTGGGCGGGTTTTTGCGGTGCTTCGCCGCCTGTTGGGGAAAATCCCCCCATTCCTCCGCTCCGTCCAGGTCCCCACCGGGGGTCAGGGCAGCGCGCAGGGCGGTCAGCGGTTCGCGCACCATCAGGCGGTCCAGCTTGGCGCTCAGCTTCCAGTGTACCTGCTTGAGGGTATCCCCGTCCCGGTACTCCCGCAGCTCATAGCTGCCGCCCAGGGCGGCGCGGGTGTCGGCTTCGTCGCCGTCCTCATCGGGGGCGGTTTCCGCTTTGGCTTTGCCAGCCGCGGCAGCGGGCAGCACACAGATGCTCCGGCTTTGCACGGCAGCCGGGCACGCCGCGGTGAACACCCCCAGGTGATCCCGCAGGGTGATGCCCCGCACCGCAATGCTCCACACGCCGCTTTTGCCTGCGTTTAAGGTAATGCGCTGTTCGGCGCTCTCTCTGCCGCCCAGCATGGCGGCGCAGCGCAGGGTGATCTGCCCGCCGCCCCATTCATCGGCGGCGTTCAGCAGCACCACAAGCGCAGGGATGGGCAGCCGGCTGCGGTTGCGCAGCCGAACCGTCAGGGTAAAATCTTCGCCCTGTATCACGGGTTTGTCCGGCACCAGCAGCTCTGCCGTTACCTGCCTGCGCAGATAGGCGGCGTCCAGCCGCAGCAGCACCAGAAGCACCAGCGCAAACGCTAACAGGAACACCGCCAGCGGTGCCTGGGTGATGAGCGCCGCGGCCAGCAGCACCAAAAGCACCAGCGCCCGGCCCAGCTTACCTGCCATGGCGGTCAGCCTTTTCGGGGCGGGGGCGCGGCACGGTGCGCAGCAGGTCCTGCATTACGCTGTCCACCGTTTCGCCGCCTGCGCGGGCCTGGTCGTTCAGCACCAGGCGGTGGCGGGCAACCGCATCAAACACAGCGGTCACATCCTGCGGGGCAACAAAATCCCGCCCCGCCAGGTACGCCGCCGCGCGCGTCATGCTGGCCAGCGCCAGGGTGGCACGGGGGCTTAACCCCACGGCCAGGCGCGGGTCCTTGCGGCTGGCCTGGGCCAGCGCCACAATGTAGCGGTACATCAGCTCATGCACAAATACCGTGCTGACCTCCTGCTGCATGGCAAGCAGATCCGCCTGACCGGCAACGGGGCGCACACGGTCCAGCAGGCGGCCTTTGCTCTGCCCGGTCAAAATTGCCAGCTCCGCTTCCTCATCGGGGTAGCCCATTACGGCGCAGACCATGAAACGGTCCAGCTGAGACTGCGGCAGCATCTGCGTGCCGGCGGCGCCGATGGGGTTCTCGGTTGCAATTACGGTAAAGGGTGCGGGCACCGGGCGGGTAACGCCGTCCACCGTCACCGTGCCTTCTTCCATCACTTCCAACAAAGCCGACTGCGTGCGGGAGGAGGTACGGTTGATCTCATCGCCCAAAAACAGGTTGCACATCACCGCACCGGCGTGGTACACAAACTTGCCGGTTTCTTTCTGGTAAACGGAAAATCCCACCAAATCGGACGGCAGAACATCCGGCGTAAACTGCACGCGGCTTTCTTTCAGGTCCAGCGCGCGGGCAAAGGCCAGCGCCAGCGTGGTTTTGCCCACGCCGGGAATATCCTCAATCAGCACATGGCCGCCCGCCAGCATGGCCATCCAGATGGTGTTTACCGTTTGCTGTTTACCCTGCACGGCCTTGTTTACTTCGGCCGTAACGGCGGCGGCCTGCTGTGTGTACTGCATGGTTAATCCTCCCGGTGTTTTTTCCATATCACCATAATGCCAACGGCGGCGGCAATAACCACCAGCCCGGCCCACAGTGCGTTGTTTTCCAGCCAGATCATGGTATTGGAGATCGCGCTCCCCTCGGATTCCGCGCTGCCCTCCCCCGGCAATGGGGTCAGGGCCTGGGGGGCCACTTCGGCAATGGAGCTGCCGCCGGCATCCTCCACGGTCACCTGGCGCGGCGTTTCGTCCCAGGTAGCGGCGCTTTCCTGCAAATCCTCCTCTTTGGTGGTGTCCGCAGCGGCGGTGTCGTGCTCCGCAATTACCAGGTAGCGCTGGCTGTTGCGGGTGTAGGGGTGGCAGGTGGAAAGGGTCAGCAGGTCCCGCCCCGGCTGGATCAGCACGGCGTTGATATCGCTGGGGTCAATAATTTTCAGCTCGCTCACGCGGTAAATCAGCGTTTCCCACGGGGTGGTCAGCTGGATCTTGTCCCCCACCTGGATCTGCTGCACGTTGCGCAGCATTTCCGCGCCATAATAGCCGCGGTGGGCGGCAATCACGGTGTTGGTGTTTTCGCCGCCCAGCGGCATCGAGGTCTGGCCCAGCAGCGCCGCGCCTTTGGCCAGGTTTTCGCGGCTGGCGCCCAGGTAAACGGGCAGCTCCAGGTTCAGGCGCGGGATCCACAGCACAGCCAGCACATCATCGTCATAGCCATAGGCAGCAAGGTCCAGCGGGGCTTCCTCATAGGCAAACGGGTCGGTCAGGCCGCTTTGGCCCCCGGCGTAAATTTCCGCGTTATAGTCCTGCATCGCGGCGTACAGTTCAGGGTAGGCGCGTTCCGGCTCCGGGGGTTCGGCTGTGGTTTCCTCCGCCGCGGGGGCGGTGGGCTGGGCTTCGGCGCGGGCCGCAAACTGCGCAGCGGTTTTGGCGTTGCGGGTGCTGGTCCACCACTGGGCGGCGGTGGGCTGTATCAACAGCGCCAGCCCCAGCAAAATGGCCAGCCAGGCCAGAATTTTAGCAATCAGCCGTCCCATTTAGTCATCCTCCTCGCGCTTTTTGCAGCGGTGCAGCAGCAAAAGCAGCAGCAGCGCTTCGCCGCCGATCACAATGCTGCCCGTTACCGCAATCCACGGCCAGGCATCCACCACGCGCTTGACCACCGTTCCGGTGCGCAGCGCCTGATACTGCACGGCCTGCGGGGTGTTGGTTTCTTCCTCTCCATTATAAGGGATGCGGGTGCCGCGCACAAGCATGCGGTGGGTGTTGATGGCATACGGCGTGCAGGTAACAAGGGTGCAGTAATCCTGCCCCGCGGTGATGTCCAGATCCTCGGTGTGCTCCGGTTCCACCACTTTGATTTGATCCACCTGGTACGCCAGCGTTTCATCCAGAATATGCAGGTAGAAACAGTCGCCCTCTTCCAGCTTGTCCAGGTCGGTGAACAGCACGGCTTCGGGCAGGCCGCGGTGGCCGGTCAGCACGCTGTGGGTGCTTTCGCCGCCAAGTGGGTAGCTGGAGCCTTCCAGATGGCCGACGCCCTTTTGCAGCACATCATCGCTGGTGCCTTCGTAAATAGGCAGGTTGACGTCAATTTTCGGGATGGTGATATACCCCAGGCTTTCGCCCACATCCACAAGGTCCACATAGCTGGTGCCGGTATCCTCCGCTTCGCCTGCGGCATCGCGCTCCACGGCGCTGTCCAGCTGCTGGTTATAGCGGCGGGCGGCCTCCTTGGCGGCGTCCAGTTTTTCGGTATCCATGCTTTTTACGGTATCATCGTAATTTTGGATCGCTTCGCTGGCGTGGCGCTGCGCCACCGCGTTGCTGATAACCGGGTACGATGCCACCCCAATGCCGGACAGGATCATCAAGGCCGCAAAGCCGACTTTTAGTTTTGTTGTGGTATCCATAGCGTCACCGCGAACCTTTCCGTGAGAGGGTTGAAGTTGGGAGCTGATGCAATTAGAAATTAGAAATTAGGAATTGGAAGTAGGCAAAAGAATAAATAATAAAGAATAATGAATAATTGTGGTGGACCGCGGCGCATTGCGCCGCTCAGGAGATATTGGGTTGGGGGTGGTTTTTAGGGTAGTGAATAACAATAAAATAATCTGTAGGGCCTTACGGCGTTGCACACCACAAAATTGTAATAAACCTCGCCCTGCATGTAGGGGGCGGCGTCCCCGACGCCCCGTTTGACGGGCCTAATAATTGCCGCCCATCCACCCCGCGCCGCAAACGTTGCAAATCATTTGTAGGGGCCGATGCTCGCCATCGGCCCGTTTGACGGGCCTTGCCCTATTTATTTTTAGGTTCTGCACGGGGAACCACCCCTCAGGCCGCTCCGCGTCCAGCTCCCCTCAAGGGGCGCCAATATCTTACCTTATGTTTGCGGTGGCACCCCTTGAGGGGTGGCTCCTCGCCGCAAACCTGACGCCCGTGGGGTGGTTCCCCACGCAGGGCCTAAAAATCAACCGAACAACGGCCATGTACACCCAAAAAAATTTATTTCCCAATAACCCACCATAGGGGGAGGGCCAAACCCGGCCCTCCCCCTGTGTATGATGGATTATCCCTCTATACCCTATTGGTGAATTGTAAAATTGTTTTGCCTTGCGGCGGGCGCATCAGGCGCGGTTCTTCTTTTTCAGGCTCAGCAGCACGCCAACACCGGCCACAACCAGCAGCACACCAATGCCGCTGAACAGCAGGGTGCCGAAACCACCGGTGGTGGGCAGGTCGAAGCCCTTGCGGTTGATGATATTTGCGGTAATCGAACCACTGGTCAACTCTGTTGCATTAGTAGAACCTGCCTCGAAAGCTTCCTGACGCTTGTGATTAACATCATGCTTTACAAGCGCACCCTCGACATACTCATTGCGTTCATTCCAAGTCTCACTATACTCAAAGTTCAGGTCAACTTTCACAGGCTCTTTCAGCAAGTTATATCCTTTAGCGGTCTTAGTCTCAACCAGATAATAGGTTCCCTTTTCAAGGCCACTCGCAGAAACTTTGCCTTCTCCATTAGTTGTTAAATGTTTGACCAGCTTATAATATTTTTCTGCCTTTTCACCGGTCATGCCAATCGTGCTGCCCGGCACTGCACCTTCGGTCTTTTCAGCAACTTCTTCGTACAAGTCGAATTCAACGCCAGACAAGGGAGTGTTCTTATCGGCAGCCGTCTTTACAATGTTAACTGCAAACGTATAAACAATGGCATCATCATGGATTTTATCAGTCGAGCTGTCAACAGGTTGACCATCAGAACCAATTCTGTTGGTGTATTCAAGTTCTACAGTATTGGGGTTGCCCTCAATCGTGGTCACTGCATCATCATCCAGGGTTGCTTTATATCTAATGGTGATAGTCTTTCCTGCGTCACTTGCCAAAGCTTCACCCGGATTTTTAAAAGTAAGAACAAAGCCCTTGTTGGTGTTATCGCGAGCTACGATATAATTGCTGCTATCAATTTCCTTATCATCATTGTGGTATACATGAATCTTATCAGCATCAATGTTATCCGTCTGATGAGTCGGGGTATCTGTTACCTTGAACGTGCCAAGCTTTGTAATATTTGCAGGAACCGTTACAGTTACCTTGTAAGGAATCGTTGCACCTGCTTTATAATCAGTTGCTTCTACCCAATCATTAGGATCCTCTTTATCGCCGCCGCGCTTTAATACTTCCTTATTGAGATCCGGCTTGTAGTTGTAAATAATCAAAGTGCCGCTTTCATTATCATAGTCTGCGTCGTTTTTGTGTTCGTCCGGAATAACGACATCGCCTTTATCATCAATATTAAAATAGTAATACTTGCTCTCGTCTACAATATAATTCTTGTTATCATTGGCCGTTTCAACAAAACGATAGGAGCCCGTATTCAAACCAGTAACTTTAATCTGACCAGCAACTGCCGTAACTTCTCCGGCAGCAGTACCAGTTACCAAACCAGTCTTTTCTTTCACCCATACTGCCGGATTTTGGGAATCGTCCAACCGTTCCAAATCAAAGGTTACATTGTTGAGTGCTTCTTTTTCAGTAGCATTTTTATCACCAACAACGCCCTTTTTATCAATAATTACTTCGCCTCTGGAGGTGCTGTTTTTCGGATAAACAACAACATCATAAAGCCATTCTTTCAGCTGATTTGCATCCCCGTTATCCGTTTTTACGCGGGTCATAGGAATGGAAATCAGGAACGGCGTTACCGCCTTAACAACAGCCTGCGGCCGAGTTGTTTCAACAACCAAATACAAGCCCAAATCCAAGTTTGTAAACTGAGCACTGCCATCATTTTTTGTAAAAGTTTCTGCTCCAACCTGAGCATTCTTAGTGCTCTCCGTCAAATCTTTGGCCTCATAGCTTTTAACCTTGCCAGTCGCATCTTTCTCAAAGAAATCATTAATTACCGGCATTTTATAATCGTCAGAGGTCTGTTCCTTTCCGTTGTAATAGGTTTCCAGCCACGCTTCATTTTTCACCTTATAAATCGTGAAACCTGCGCCGGGAAGCGGACTGTTGTTATTCGGTGTGTCCTGTTTTTCACCTGTAGGAGTAGTCGTTTGCCCATCTTCTGCGTGAAGATATTTGTAAATGGTAATAGAGCCTTTTTTCGTGGTATCAATTACGCTCGTGGTCTTTTGGGGGGCATTCACCTTTGAGGTATCCACATTTGTGGTATCCTCCGCTGCCATTGCTGGCATGGCGCACAGGCTGAGGGCCAGGGCGGCGCTCAACAGGCCTGTGAGAAAACGTTTTGCTTTTTTCATTTCAGTACCTCTTCTCTTAAAAAAAGTCATCATCGGATGGGCGGCAAAGCCGCCCGGCTTAGGGGTTCTGCATCAGCACGGCGTGCAGTGCGGGGCGCTGCAGCGGGGAAACGCTGCCGCGCCGCCCGCACTGTGCCGTAAAGAAAAAAGGGAGGGAAAACCGGGCCGCTTGTCCACTTGGCTTAAGGCTGCGCCTGCCGTAAACGGGTGCGCACGGGCGGGCAGGCCCTGCACCCTGGGGGTTGCTGGGTTTCCGGGGGATGGTTAATGTCGCCGGCCCCCTTTCCTGTTGTAGCGGAATGTGAATATCAACAGCCCTGCCACCGCCAGCGGCATGCCGATCAGCAGCCACAGGCTTGGCGCGTCTGCACCCGTGTGGGGCAGCTCAGGCGTTTTACGGTTCAGAACGGTAAGGGTAACTGTGTAGCCGCTGGCTGCATCGCCCGTTGCGTTTTCGGCGGTGCCATCGTCTATCTTGTACTTGCCGTCTTGGGTAAATTCGATATCAATCGACTTGGACAACAGGTTGTACCCCGGGTGTGCCTTGGTTTCTGTCAGCCGGTATCTGCCGGGTTCCAGATTTTTGAACGGGTTCTCTGTAATCTCGCCGTCCGTTCCAGTTGTACCGGTCAAATAATGTAGGTTGCCGTTGTTGTTGAATGTATAGGAAGCATTTACTTCCCACTGCGTTTTTCCTTCGTTTTTAACCAGCTTTTCCAGCTTGAACTCAACACCATCTAGTAGGTTTTTCTCGTTATTGGCGTCCTTCTTGATGATATTCAGTACAAACTTTGGGTTCTGCAGCGTGTTGGTCAGCACAATCGTGCCGCTGTCGCCGGTGATGGTTCCACCATTGACTGTGGCATTGGTGACCTTTGTGCTATTTCCCTCGCTGATTTCCGCTTTCGCTTCAGCTGTTACACCATACGTATTGCCCTTAATCGGAATGGTTTCGTTCGGCTTTACCTCGGTAAAGCTGTCATTATCGTCCACCGTACCTTCCACAATACGGTATTCGTAGTTTGTCTTCGTGCTATCGTTCACGTCAAACTTGTCCAGGTTCGCAAAGGCACAGTTCCAGCCATTTCTGATCGGTCTTACCGTTACATATTCCGTGTTTGCGTCCGGATACCCCACCGGCTGCCAGGGATCGTTTTTCGTCTTGCGGCGCTGGAGCTGGACATAAATTTCTTTCGGCAAGCCATCTTCCAACGGGTCACCATTTGCGTTCACCCACGTTTTGGTAAAGTCGATGTTGATCAATTCATGCATCGTGTTCGTGAATGTCGCGGTAACATCCGTTTCACTAATTGACCCCTGCACATAGGTATTATCAACTTCCTGTGTGTCAACGCCGCCGCCTGTTACGCTCACGCCTTGCAGGTGCGATCCGTCACTCGTCTTTACCTCTTCAATACGGAAGCGTGTTCCGATGGGGATTCCGCTGATCTCGCAATGGTCCTTGGTGCTCATGTCGATGGTAACTTGTTTTTCGATGGTTTCCTGCTCCAGACTTTCGTCGCCGACATTGGTGAACGTTACCTTAAAGGTATATTTGCCTTTAATCAGGTCTTTTTCATCACTTGCCGCAGCTTTTTTGATTACCAGGTTTCCGGTTTTCACCTTATTAACAAACTGTACTTTCAGCTTTGTCAACGAAGATGTGTTTTCGTCCGGGTTCTCATAAGAGCGGAAGACGATGGTGTTGGCATTTTTCGGCTTTTTGTCTTCCGTGTAGCCTTCATTTGCAACAGTATTATTATAGCGTTCCGTTCGTCCATCATCGGGGCCCGGCTGGCTTTCCGTTGCGGGTTGTTCTTTCAGGTTTTTCGTTTCGCCGGTAACGGTACTTCCCGATCCATAGCTTTGAACCGGTTCGTCATTTTCAAAAACCGTCCATGTGGTATCATACAAGTTCGGGCTTAGGGTTTCTTTGAGCGAAATGTAACTGCCGCGGCGGAACTGGTCGCTGAAGGTAACGGTTTCATCGTTTTGCAGCATAAACTGGCCGTTTTCATCCACAACCTGCGTATAGTTGTTTTGGTCGGATGTGAACTGTGCGCCTTCGGCATTTGTCAGGCATCCGGCATTAATGGAACCATAAACGGGGATATCTTCCTGCTTGGTGGTAAAGCCTGTTTTGGTTGTAGCTTTGGCCTGGGCCGAGAATACAAAGTCCTTGAAGTAAATGTGCCGTGGGTAGTTATCGCCCACACGGATCGTTGTTACTTGCTTTGGGTCAAAGCCTTCCACCGCATTCAGCTTGTACAAGTCCAGCTTTACGGTTATCCACTTATCATTTTCCAGCGTTACCGTGCCGTATGTAGTACCATTCAGGCACGTTGTGCCCAGGCAGCCTTTCTGCTTTTTGTTTTTGTCCAGCAGTTCAAGGTACAAGTTGCCAAGCGACAATTCGCCCTGGCCGCTTTCCGACTTTGCGTAAATTTTGAACGTCAGGTATCGCATCTTGCTGATATCTATCGCATGATTCAATGTCAGTATGCCGTACCGTTCACTTCGCCACTTGCTGGGTGGATTGGTATCTTGGTATTTCGCGTACCAGTGCAATGCTTCTGCATCACCCAGCTCTGTGGTCGGTTCAAAAATATTTCCCGTGCTATTTTCGGTTGCTGGTTTACAGCTCGCATCGCTGGTATTCAACTCAATCGGTTTCACATCCGAACCAATGGTAGCGTCATGTTCAGGCTGGCGATAGTGCGTTGCCTGGTTTTGGATGTTGAATGCAAACAGATCGGGAGTATCGAAGCAGCTCTTGAACCAATCATTGACATCTGTTGTATCAACGATTTTTTGAACCTGCAGCTCGTTATTATCCGGGAAGTTGAACGCCACCGCCATGTTGGACTCCCACATACCGCGTTCCATGTAGTACATGGTAAGGGTGTGCTTGCCGGTGGAAAGATTGGGGATATCAACCGTATTGGAATAGTAATACTTTGTCGGATTATATTTTTCTCCCTTCAAATCATTACCAGTATATACAATCGTTTTCTTTTCCCCAGCACTATATTCCGCCTTTGTAACATTGTTATATTTTACCTTACTGACATAAGCGGTAACTTTATTTTTATTGGTTCCTCTCTGGTCAAAATCAATAATACCTGCCGCTTTGCCATGGGCACCGCCAATGTCAAGTACCAACTGGCCATCAATAAATACCCAAACATCATCGTCACCAGAGAAATAGAACTTGATTGACTGCTCCACATTATTGTTATCAAGAACCGTTCCATCCTCTGTTAGTGTAAATGGAATTTCAAGTTTAGCTCCATAACCATAATTGTATCGGCGAACATCTACACTAGATACTGTTTCGTTGAATGGGAAAAAGCCATGACCATTTGGCGTATCCTTATTTTGGCTGTCCTTATTTTTAGAATTATCAGAAAGAGTACCTACTGTTGATCCATCGCCATTTCCATTGCCCAGGTAATACGCTCCGGTAGTTTCATCCTTACGCAAGTATAGTGAAGTTTTTGCAGCATCATACCACCAGTAATTAACCCCGGGTTCGTTGCTAAATATCTGCTTTTGGGTAAACGGAAATTCAACATTTTTGTAAACCTGACCAAGTTTGGTATTTTTGCTGTTTTCTCCATTTAAGAAAGCTTCATTAAAGTGCGGTTCAACCAACCCTGTTCCATCTGTCCCATTGGATTCCCGCATCAACAAATTGCCATTACTGTCAAGTTTATTGCCAACAATGCCTAAAAAAGCAAACTCATATTTTCCGTTTCCACTACCTTCATCAATTTCGGAGTTGTTCGCAGCCATAAAAGACTTATATTTGTTTCCTGATGCTGACCAGCCAAATAATTTCAACCCTTCGGCCACATTTGTAAAGCAGTGATCGGCTGCCCATTGGAAATGACCTGTATATATCGGATACATAATTTTATCCGCATTTTGATAATTCTCGTAGTAATCACTTACCGCTTGATCAAACTGACGGAAAGGAATATGAATACGATATGTTGAAAAATTGGGATCTGTTGCATAGTTATCGCGGTTATTGCCATTCAGTTCATAATCTGTATAGTAATCATATAAAGTACTGGTGATGTACTTTATACCTTTACTATTGCCTCTACTATAATCGCTTGTAATGTCTACAACAGTTTTCTTCTTGCCTGCTTCTGCATCACGGACATCGTTTTTCTCGCCCCAGTAGCCATCACGGTTAATGTTCCCGCTGGCATACATGTCCGGGTCGCCGCTGTCCGCAAAGAAGCAGGGTTCGTTTAGATTTTCGGGAATGTCCAGCATGGCGGTAAGGTCGTTCTTCTCAGCAATATTCTCATTTATCTTGTCGCCTTCAAGTTTCCATGCTGAAAATCTAACTTTTTTGCACCCTTCCGGTACATCCACATACCAAAGCTCACGGCCGGAGGTTGTTTGCTCTTCCTCCATTTTGAACACTTCAGAATATGTATTGTCGCTCTTTTTGAAGAAGCAATACATTCTTCCGTCCTTTGTGGGCATCGAATTTTTAGATGTTTCTATATCTCTATCATAGGAATAGCTGGAAAGGCTGGCATCGAAGTAGATTCGGACGGAGCTTTCTACACCCCATCTTACGTTGTCTGCGCTGGTATAGATAAAGCAGTTATTTGCTTCACTGTACCTAAAGTATTCTTTATTATCATCATCACCACTAGCAGATTCACCATAGAAGTTATAATATTTGCTAGAGCCACCCTCCCATGTAAACTGGATATAAGAGCAATCTTCGGATGGGATGGTAAAGTTGATTGTTTTACCTTGGGTTACATCTCGCGCTGTTGAATCATTGTTGACCGGCTTTAAGCTTCCGTATTCGTCAGGAATATAAAAGTCTGCTTTTACATTCTTTAAATCAACTGTACTGCGGTTTTCAAACTTAATGGTCTTGCCTGCAAAGTATTTGTGGCCCTCTAAAGTGGATGCGTCTGTCCATGTTCCAGCTTCCGCATCATACATTTTGAGGTTGTAGGAGTTTATAGTAGCGGAAACTGTTAATTCTATCTTTCCTTTCCAGCCATTATTACCACTCCATAATTGAAACTGGATTGTCGTGAAATTATTACCGGTAGCATCAGTACAATTCCTCAATGCATAGATTGTGCGGCCATCACTTGTTTTGATGGTTGTTTTTTCCATTGGATGTGTACACCAAGTATTTCCACTATCCATTTGCCCATTGAACTTAATAACATCTGTATCATCAATTGTTTTACCCTCAATTGTGTTACTACTATTTACTGCAAAGTAAACCGTGAATCCATCTGTCGCTGCCCGCTCGCTAACCTCCAGCGCCCCATCCTCATCTTCCGCTTCCTCGGCGTCCATCTGCGGCTGTTCGGTCGGTTCCGGGGTGGCGGTGGGGGTCACGGTGGGGGTCACGGTCGGCACAGGGGTGGCCGTTGCGGTGGCTGCCGGTTCCGGGGTCAGGGCGGGTTCTGCCGTGGGCTCCGGCGTTTCGGTCGGGGCGGGCTGCTCCGGCTCGGCGCTTTGTTCCGGTTCCGGGGTGGCGGCGTTCTGCTCCGGCGGAGCGGTATCCTCCCCGGAGGCCGTTCCCGGCTCATCCTCCAGCAGCTCTACTTCGTCAGGTGCGTCGGGCAGAGGATCCACCTCGGCGTATACAGGCAGGGCCATTGCCATAACCAGGCAAGCGGTGATAAGCAGCGCTGTCAGCCGGCGTGCCCAACCTGTTGTGTTGTTTCCTGTTCTATTCAATCTGCTCACCCGCCTTTCGCGCTGGCTTGATGGAAGCACATTGTTCCTCAGGGGATCCCTGTGAAACAGTAAAAGAAGCCAGCTTCTTTTACTTGCGCAACCGTTGCCATGTTGTTTTCAAAAAAAAAACCGCATCGAGTCTTCTCATTGCGCATTTACTTTTTATTGTTAAAATATAGCACCTTTACACCAGAAAGGCAATACAATCCACGTAAATTCCTGTTTTTCAGCATTTTTACTGATTGCGCTTTCCTCCGATTATACAATATGTTCAAAGCCTTTGTATAATTTATTTCTAATTTTCTTTTTGGCAGCGGTCATTTTATATACTTTGACCGCGCGTTTTATGATCCCCTGCGCACGCAGAGCGCAACTTTGCAGCAAAATTCGCCTTTTTTGTTGCGTTTCCCTGTTTTTGCGCAATTATTTGTTTCGCATGCGCCTGTTTGCGGCGGGGTCTGGCGGCTGGGTGGGCGCCTTGTGGGAGGGATGGCAGGTTTGCGGCGCACGGTTCCCGTTTTTTTGCGGCGCGATGGGTACACCGCGCCCCTGCAAACGGTTTGCGGTGTTTGCGGCGGCGGGTGTGTGTTTGGTGGATTGCATGCCCGCCAACGGGACGCCGTTCTCCCTTTACAACGGGGTGCGGGTTTGCTGTAGATATGCCATTCGCTTTTTTGTCCCCCCTGCCCCGCCCCTGATTCCCGGTTCCCCTTTGCCGATTTCTATTTGCGCCAGCTCCTGAGGTGCATCTGAGAGCAACGAAAATAGCGGATCTTTCGCAAGCACAAAATCCGGCTGCGTTTACTGAGGCAACACCGCACAATTCCCGCCTTGCGGCTTAAGCACCGCTCCGGCGGCTGCGGCACTTAGAATTATGCGGTATTGCCCTGAAACAGACGAGCTTTTTGACGTTTCAGATAGATCCCAGCTCCCAGCTTTCAATCTATCCTGTGTAAACTGCAACCCCTCACGCGCCATTCTGTGCGGCACTTACCTTATAGTATAAGAGGTGCTGCCCTGTGTAAATTTGCAACTGATCTATTTGAAGCAGCTGTGAGCTGTTGCAATTTTGCACAGGGTATTGCCCGCATTCTGTGCCGAACATTCCCGAAACGTGTTGGAAAAACGCACAGGATTGCCTTGTTTCCCTATGCCGCTTATCGTTGGAAAAACGCACAGGTTACCCCCGGAACAGTTGCAATTTTACACAGGGTATTTCCGCTTCCCTGCCCCGCCGTGACCCGCGTACCTGTTGGAAAACCACACAGGATAGGCCCGCTCCCAGTGTTGCAATTTACACAGGTTTGGCTGTTTTTGGCTTATTTGCAACTTTACGCAGGTTGCTTTCCGCACAGGAAAGTGGTGGTGGAATGCACAGGCTGCAATTGGTTGAACACACAGGTTTGCGTTGTTAAATTACACAGGCTCTACCTATTACTAATATAGAACTAAATATCTAAGCCATAATAACAACCAGAGGTAAGCCGGGAGATGGGGGAGAACGGGAAAAAAGTGGTGTTGCCATTCCATCAGGTTACAGAACCCTGAAACAGCAGGACAGAAAAGCACAATAAAACCCTGTGTAACCTGCACCCGGGCTGCAACCCCCACAGGATATATGGCAAACCACAACGCGGGTGTTGCATTTTGCACAGGGTAATGGCGGTGAAACCCTGTGTAAATTTGCAATTCTTGCGCTGGAAAACAGGATGTGCTATAATATCTAACATGATGTGCGTGACCACCCAGGATACAGCAACCGATACAGGAGGCCCCTGCTTATGGCGGCAAGTAAACAAAAAAAAGATGATCCGTTTGTCGTTACGTTTGAAGAACGCGGGGACCAGACCATCGTTCGCAAATCCAATGACCTTGTACAGATGACGCGCAACAACCTGACGCTGAGCCAGCAGCGCCTGATGCTGCATATTTTTTCGATGATTAAGCCGGAGGATACGGACCTGCCCTCTTATGAGCTGAGCATTTATGATTTTATCAAGATGACCGGCATGGACCCGCACAGCGGGGCGCTGTACAAGCAGGTGCGCAAAAATATTGAGGAGCTGGCCAACGCGCCCATCCAGTGGATCAAGAATAACGGAACTTCCACGGTGGAAACATTCCGCTGGATCGATAAAGTGCGCATTGATGAGGGCCGCGCGCGCATGACCATCACGCTGGATCCGGTGCTGAAACCGCACCTGGTGCAGCTGAAAACCCTGTATACCACCATGGATGTGACCTACACCATGCTGATGCGGTCCACCTATTCTATCCGCATTTACGAGCTGTGCAAGAGCTACCAGAGCCTGTACCTGAAAAAGAAAGCGGCCGGGGAACCGCTGGTATGGAACTTGAGCATGCTGTATGAACAGCTTTCGTATACGGCCAACCGATGGTCGGATTTCCGCCGCCTGGCACTGGAAAAGGCAAAGGCGGAAATTAACGAAAAGACGGATATTATTTTTAATTACGATGTGTACGAAAAAAAAGGGCAGAAGGTTCTTTCGCTGGTGGTAACGATTGACCCGGTGGATGATGCCGCCGCACAGGCCAACCTGGACAGCATCAACAGCACAGTGCGCAAAAAGAGCAAAAAGAAGGGCCGCCCCACCGTGGCGATTGAGGATTCGCTGCTGGATGACCCCAGCGTGATCACCTTTGATTATGTTTCGGCACCGGAAACAACGATCCCCTATTCCTTTGGACGCCACCGCACCGAGCTGCGGGAGGAAATTGTTGTGAAAGCGCGCATGGATCAGCTGCGCGCGGAGATTACGCCCGAAGAGCTGCACGCGGTGGAAGTGATCATTGATGTGTTGGCAGATGCCTGCTGCACCATCCAGGCAGGCGATGGCGAGCAGGACGGCGGCAACAAAACGGTGTTTGGAAAGATGAATGCCATCATCCTGGATTGCGGCGGGCTGACCAGTTGGCTGGCCGGTGTGGCACCCCGTTATGCACAGGAGATCATTCCCCGGTCGCAGACGATGCGCAGCCCGGCGCGGTACCTGAACAAGGTGCTGCGCGAGGATATGGATAACTATCGCATTTATATTTTCCGCAAGGCAAAGCCGGTAGCAGAACCCAAAGAGGAGCTGTTGGAAGCGGAGTACCATGTGATGGACGAGCCGGTGCAGCAAACGATGCCGGAGCCTGAGCCGCCCAAGGTAGAGCTGATTCCCGAAACGATTGTAAAACGGCAGGATATGCGAAAAGAGTTTGCAAAGTTTGTAGATGATGGATACCTGGAAAAGACGTTGACGAGTGGCCAGCGCGGCGCTTACCACGAAATTTACCGCCACCTGGCAGCACGGTGCGTGCCATCGCCTTCCAGCCTGCGCAATGGGCTGAAAGACGAAATGCGGCTGCATTACCTGGCCTGCATGAATGAAGTGATTGAAAAGTATGGCAGCCTGACCCCGTTGATGGAAGCTATGGCGCATGAACTGGACTTTGATGTGTTTTGGGCAAAGGCCGCCAAGGACCCTAACGTGAATAACCCGATGGGGCTGTTCTACCACATTATTGAAGAACGCGCGCTGAACCCGATCGGCACCATAATGAACGACCAGGCACAACGGCAGAAGGTTACCGCCAAGGAAAAAGGTGAAAAAGATAAGTGGCACAACGAAAGCTGGATGGATGCTTTTGAGGAAGATATCCCGGATGACAGCGAAGAGTAATTGAGATGAAGCGGAGCGGAACATCCGGGAACGCTATTATAATAAGGTAAGCAGCGGCTGGCAGTTTGCTGGCCGCTGCTTTTTTAGTTTCAGATAGACCTTGGGATAATAGGTGAGAATGAAGGCAGGTGAGCGGGAATGCCTGGATGAAGTGAAGAAGGATGGGAAGGAAAAGCGACAGAGAAAATGCGTGAACAGCAACGAAGAGATGCCTGCATAATATTCGTCAAAATATCCGTTGACACACGCGAAGCATATGATATAATAGAAGCTATAACAGCAACGAAGAGATGCCGCACGGCATGGGGGTGGCCATTTTTGCAACCCGCGGTTAGATTAAGGCAATACCGCATAATTCTAAGTGCCGATACGGCGAGCGAGGTGCGGCAGATGCCAAGCCAAAAGCGCAGATA
>ENA-UEPH01001489-UEPH01001489.1-human-gut-metagenome-genome-assembly--contig:-NODE-1489-length-21361-cov-34.956399_pt1 | contig 21361 bp, 21 predicted proteins | sample MGYA00242891_ERZ507898 | MGnify/ENA primary metagenome ERZ507898 (study PRJEB26167, sample SAMN06115411) | human gut metagenome | host: Homo sapiens | place: China:Guizhou | collected 2014-10-15... | reverse complement strand
GAAGATTCAGGGAAAAGGATCCTCTGGACAGGTCAGGGGATAAATTTTTCTCCAGATATGATAAGATAGTGGAAGCCAGAAAGAAGCATCAGAAACATATATTGTGATTACTGATAATAATATATTATCTATAGGAACAACAACAATATTTGTGTCGTTGGTATTTAATGTTTAATGTTTTAGATTTGTAGGTATAACAAGTATACTATGTATCAACTTAAGAATTTGCCGCCACAGAAGCTCCCTTATACAAAGAAGACAAAGGAGTGGAGGAAGAAACATTTGGATTGGGCTGACAGGAAGTCATTTTTCAATGACAATTTTGTCCGCAAGTCCGTGATACATAAAATGATCAATTACGATCTTCTGAGAGGTAATCTGCATATGGGAGACCTTCAGATGATTATAAATCCTGATAATGTAGAGGCTGCCTATATACCTGAAAAGATACAGCATTATCCTATCATGAATTCAAAGCTTGAGGTATTAAGAGGGGAGGAATATAAGAGAAGATTTGATTTCAGGGTAGTGGTTACAGATCCTAACTCTATCAGTTTCAGGGAAGACCAGAAGAAAGAAGAGCTTTTCAGTGTCCTTCAGAGCATAATAGCCGATACCTCTGACAATGAGCAGCAGTTCAATGAAAGGGTCCAGGAGGCCAGTGATTATTATATGCATGAGTGGCAGGACCTCAGGGAAATAAGAGCCAATGCATTACTCAGGCATTATTATAAGGAGCTGGAATGTAGGGATAAATTCAATGACGGGATCATGGATGCCATGGCTGTCGGAGAAGAAATATATCAGTGTGAGATAGTATCAGGCGAGCCTGTGATAAACAGGCTTAATCCTTTAAAGGTAAGGATATTCAGGAATGGATATTCAAACAGGGTAGAGGATGCTGATATGATAGTACTGGAAGACTTCTGGTCTCCGGGACGTATAATTGATTATTTTTATGATTCGCTGACAGAGGAAGATATAAACTATATAGAGAAAATCCCGTTCTCACCTGTTGAAGGAGACGATGATATACAGGGGATAGATGAAAGGGCAGGATTTATGTTCCTTCCTGATGAAGGAGGAGAAGCCTTCGGACAGGGAATAGTGCCTGACTCATCGGTATTCTTCGGGGAAATACCTGGCAGAAGTTCCATGTATTATGATCTGGCAGGTAATATAAGAGTACTCAGGGTATACTGGAAATCCAGAAGAAAGGTGAAAATGGTGACATCATTCGATGAGAATGGTGATAAGGTGGTTACCTTCCAGAATGAAGATTATGTCATTTCGGAAGAACTGGGGGAGACAGAGAAGATCTTTTGGATAAACCAGGCTTGGGGAGGCACCAAGATAGGAAAGAGTATATATGTGAATATGGGCCCTCTTCCCGTGCAGTTTTTCCGTATGTCAAATCCTTCAAGATGTCATTTCGGAATCATAGGGACTCTGTATAACCTGAATGATCATTCCCCATTCTCTATGGTGGATATTATGAAGCCGTTCAACTACTTGTATGATGCAGTATATGACAGACTTGTAAAAGCTATATCATCATACTGGGGTACATTGTACGATCTTGATATGGCCCAGGTCCCGGAGGACTGGGATATAGATAAATGGCTGTATTTTGCCAAAGTATCCCATATAGCTGTAAAGAACAGCTTCAATGAAGGCTCGAAGGGGGCTGCTACAGGTAAGATTGCTGGTAACTATGCCAATAACAGCAGGGGTATGATGTCTGCCGGGGATGGTAATTATATACAGCAACTGATCAATATACTGGAATATATCCCTGTCAAGATGTCTGAACTGATAGGTATATCAAGACAGAGGGAAGGACAGATTGATAACAGGGAAACCGTAGGAGGAGTCGAAAGGTCTACCTTACAGTCATCACATATTACAGAATGGCTGTTTATAAAGCATAACAGCCTGAAAAGAAGAGTACTGGAATGCCTTCTTGAACTGGCAAAAGCATGTGCCAGAGGGAGGACACTGAAATTCCCCTATCTGTTATCAGATAATTCACTGGCCATGTGTGAAATAGACGGGGATGAATTTGCTGAATCAGACTACGGACTGGTAGTGGATACTGACTCGGAAGTACTGGCTCAGAAGCTTGATGCTTTGGCTACCAATGCTTTACAGCATAACAGGCTTGATTTTTCAACTATCATGAAAATATACACCTCAAAGTCATTGGCTGATACCCAGAGGATGATAGAAAGGAATGAGAAGGAGGTAAGAGACAGGGAGATGCAGGCACAGAGGGAGGCTAATGAGGTAAGGATGTCAGAGATAGAGAATGAATCAAGGATGCGTGAGGCAGAACTTGCCCAGAAGCAGGAAGCTAACATACGTGATAATGAGACTAAGATACTTATTGCAGGAATGTCTTCCAATGAACAGGCCTCTCCTGGCCCCGGATCTGATGAATTGCTGGAGAAAATAAGGCAGTTCAATGAAAAGATGAAGCTGGACAGAGAGAAACTGGCTCTTGACAAGACTAAGCATAATGATGATATAGCATTGAGAAAGAAGGAATTATCCTATAAAAATACTAAAAAATGACCAAACAGGATCTTGAACAGATAAGAAGGTATTTCCTCGAAAAAGGTATCAGGGACACTGATCTGAAAAAGGCTAATGCACTGGATGGTACTGAGATATGGGGAGTTGTACAGGGAGGAAAATCAGTAAAGATATCCATGAAGGATATACTGGTATTCCTGAAGCCTTTGATGGATGAAAATGACGGACTGTTCTGCGGATTCCATACATCTGAGGAGAACCTGAAGGGGTTATATCCTACAGCTAAGGAAGGGGCATATGCGTGGGTGATAACAGAGGAATTTCCTGATTACCCGGGGGAAGTATATACATACAGTCTGCTGCACGGATGGGTGGCTACTGGTGTAAAAGCTTCTGACAGTTCCAAGGTGGAGCTGGATGATTATATCAAGTCACAGGAGGTGGATGAAATCAGTAAATTACCTGATTATACAGCCTCCAGGGCTATTATGGATGGTTCCGGTAATATCATAGAAGATACATATGTAAGGAGGGATGAGCTGATAGACGGGGCTATAAAGGGAGATTCTTACCTCCCTGAATTCAATACCAGTGTATTTCTCATTACAAAGGAACAGGTACAATATCCAGGTTTCCTGAGGTCTACAATAAGGGCTATTTCAGGCACCGGATATGTAAGGGATACACTGGCTATGTTCGAGGTATACGGGCTTAATGAGGCTAGCCAGGAAACTCTGATACAGGCAAGTACAGAGTTACAGAATTCCCTTATGTTCGACATATCTGTATCTAAGTATAAGCTGATCAGGGTTAAAATATTTCAGGACCTTAAGAAATCCATACTACTGTATACGCAGGATATTCCTGTAGTAAGGGACGGGATAGACGGGAAAAATGGAAAGGATGGGATAGACGGCACAAATGGCTCCAATGGTACTGATGGTACTAATGGTACTGACGGCCAGACTCCGTATATAGGAAGTAATGGTAACTGGTGGATAGGGAATAAGGATCTGGGTATTCTTGCACAAGGGACTAATGGAGCTCCTGGAAAAGACGGAGCTACTCCTACAATTGAGATAAGTGACCATGACACATGGGTAATCAATGGGGAGGATACAGGGAAGAGGACGAACGGGAGGCCTTATCTTCTTACAGCCAGGATATATAATAATACTAATATGGATATCCCGCTTAAAATAAGCGGGTATAAGGATCCTAACTATGTAGACAGGGTTACAGTAGGAAGATACAATGATATGATACGTATTCTTCTATATCCTACCTCTTCTGTTACAGTCGAAAAACTGTATATGAGAGTAATGAATAATGTATTTACTACTACATACCCATTAATGGACTACAGGTATACCACATCTACTGTAACAAGTATAAAGCAGGAAAGGGATTATGTGTCTATTGTTATACTGCTTGCAGATTTCAACGGAGGTGCGAATTACCATGAAGAAAGAAGTGATCTTATGATATTCATACCCTCACTGCTTGATAGTGATTATTTCCGTACTTTATAGGCTATGAAGAATATACAACAGTTACTGGCAAAGGATAAAGAATCAGGGGAGTGGATACATATATACCCACTATCATTTGTAGAGACTGTATACAATGGTGCTACAGGTGAAAGACTGGATAATATACTGTTCCATTTCAACTGTATTGCAGTTCCATATAAAGGGACTATATATGATACCAGAAATTCTGTAAGGAAGCAATTCCGCAGGAAGGGCCTTGAGATTTCCTATATCATGACAGATGGTACCATAAAGATAGAAAGGTATACTGCCATGGTAGTAGACGACAGAAGCTGGGGAGACGATGAAAACTGGGAATCTGCCAGTAACAGGGATATTCCGAAAGGCAGTATTACCTCTGAATCTTTGTCCAGAGAACTTCTTGAGTATCTCGAAGGTGTGGTAGGTCAGAAGGGAGATAAGGGTGATCCCGGTGATGACGGGGAGGCAGCTACAATATCTGTCGGCACTGTACATACTGTACAGCCTAATGAAGAAGCTAAAGTGGTAAATTCAGGGACTCCGAATCAAGCTATGTTTGATTTCTGGATTCCCAGAGGAGTAAATGGCACCACCCCGGACCTGGAGGTTGGAAATGTAGAGACATTGGATCCTGGTACCGATGCCAGAGCTTCCATTACGGGACCTATAGAATTTCCCAAACTGAACCTTTTTATTCCTAGAGGGGATAAAGGAGATTTCTTTTTTATGGTACTGAATACGAACAGCATCTTTGTAGATGCTTTCGGAATACCTTATCCCGGTGAATTACATGCTACCATACGAAGGATAGACGGGTTTGGGGACCAGTCTGTAATTCCCTGTTATTACCAGATAGATGAAAGTCTTGACGGGGTAGACTTTCATACTGTATACAGGTCAGGCTCCTCTCCTGAAAAGGAAATGACTCCTTTTAAACTTCCCGGCAATGATGAATGCCGCAGATGTTACATGATAAAGGCCTTCCTGGACCCAGGTTTTGACCTTGCCGTATCTGTTGAATACATATGGAGGGTAAAGGACGGGGAACCTAATACCCCTCAGGAGGTTATAGATATGCTTAAGGCTTATCTGAAAGAATCAGGAGCTAACCAGGTGGCTTTTATAACAGATGAAGGAGATCTTGTGGGAGGAGGCTCTTATGAGGAATTTGAAGAAGCAGTATTAAATGAATTACCTAATGCATTAAAATAAGACTGAGATGGATAAAATCTTACAGCAAATAGGAACGTTTCTAGGAAGAAAATTCAGTAAAATATATACTATTTTCAACGACAAGTATAATGAACTGGACAATAAAAAGGTAGACAAGGAGGAAGGTAAGGAGCTGATGCCTTCACCGGAAGGAGCTTCTGATACTGTATTTCTGTCTGAAACAGGATGGAGAGAAGTGAATACAGATAAGATCAGGACTCATGTCATAAGCATTTCTATTCCTTTTGATTCTGCATGGGATTTTAATGGCGCACAGGAGATTACCCTGGAAGAAGGTGATTATGACAGGGATGAGGCCGATTCATTTATATATGACTATTTCAGGTATAATAATCCCAATGTAGTAATAAGGAATACTAATACTACTGCACAGTCTGCTCAAAAAGGTTACCATACTGTATGGAAGGTAGCCCTGGATACCATTGCAGAAGGAAGAGCTTTAAGACTTTATCTGGATATTCCTGAGAATCTGAGTTTTACTATGGCTCCTGAAGCAGATAGTGCCAGATTTACAAGATATTGTATTCTCCTCTATCTGTCTCAGGATGAAGGGAATCAGACCTATATACTCAACAATATAGGAATACTTCCGAATGGTACTGACAGTTTCATCCCAAGGAAATACCTGGATGGTAAGTTAAGTGACATTACAAGTTCTTATCTGCCATTATCCGGAGGATTGATGACAGGTAATATAGCCTTTCCTGATGGAAAGGGGCTTGGATCTGCTGTCGGTCAGTCTGATTTACTGGTAAGGAGCGGGAATACTGTAAAGCTTGGATCTGCCGGATTTTCTGCCAGATTATATGCTGAAAATCCTGTTGTCCGTGAGGGCCTGGAGGGGATGTTTACAATGTATGACACTTCGAATCTGGATATAGATAAGCCGTTTGTAACTGATCTGTGGGCTGTATATGATGCAGAAGGTAAAAATACCCAGAGTATAGCTGTGGATTTGTATAATCCTGTTGCTAAGTCAGCGACTAAGGTATACATGGAATTACTGCCTGTCACTGATACGAATATGGGTCTTATGACCCCTTCCTATAAGACGGCTCTGGACAGGCTTATTCCTTCGTCAGGAGAATCATTATCCATTTATGGTACTCCTGCTTCAACATGGCAGTTAACTCTTGGTACAGGCCCTAAACTAAAGAATTCAGGGGGTATATTCGAACTGCGTGACAATTCTGATAATGCTTATACTGACCTTATCCTCAATAATATTACAATTAAGGGTAATGTTACCCAGGAAGGGTCATCATTCATAACAAAAGCTGAGACTGTAGAAGTATCCGATAATATTCTTCTTTTAAACAGAGGGGAGGTAGGATCCGGGGTTACAAAGGGAATTTCAGGTATACAGGTAGATCGGGGAGCCCTTGCTGATTATCAGTTTATATTCGACGAATCTGATGACAGGTTCAAGGTAGGGGTAGAAGGGGATTTATGGCCTGTGATGTTAAGGAACAATGAATCTGATCTTAGTGATAAGTTCTTCCTGTCATGGGATGCTTCCCTTAAAAGAGCAGTAACTACGAATATTGTTCCTGAAACAGGGCTTCTCTTTTCAGGTGGAGTAAGTAATCACCCTGAATATGATATTACTGTAGTAGCAACTGGTAGTGGTAGTATTAGATTCGGTGCTTTACAAGCGAACACCCCATGGTCATGTACAATAGGATATAATTTAAATACCAGAGATGTGCCAAGTGCTGATATTCTGGACTTTGCCACATCATTGAATGCTTACAGGTATGATAAGCCTTCCGTATTGAACATGATATATTTTGATACCTATCTTAGCCCTAACAGTATAGAGCCATACGGAGCCAGTAGTATATCACTGACTACAGGATCCGGTGATGATCTTATACATACTAAAGGAGGTCAGAATTATATCATCTATGATTCCAGTAATCTGGATGTAGAAGGATTGATACAGAATTATACTCTATCTGGTAATATTATAGGCACTCCTAAGACTACTAGGATAAAAGGAACCACTATTCCTTCTGGAAGTGATTTTATCAATAATTTTAGAGAGCTTATATGGGGAACGAATGATTTTACTACGTGGATAGTTCCTTTTAGAAGTAATTCGGCTGATAGTGGTCTTGGTGGAGCTTATGCAGCTAATCTTGGATGGTCACTAGGTGATACCCATGCTTATATTAGTGTATCTTATAGAAATGATTTACGTAGTGTAATAATAGGTGGAGGAAATGAAGGGAAAATAAAGTGGTTTGAACAAGTTGCATTTAAATCAGATATAAATAATCTGAGTACTGTATACTATCCTTATAGTGGTAGAGGTCATATGACTATAAGAGAAGATGGGAAACCTATATTCACTAATAACCAAGGAATACTATTTAATACGACATCTGGTTTTATTGAAGGAATATATGTAACTACTAATAATCATTTGAATATTGGAGGTATTCAATCTAATAATATTCCTGTAGATATTTATAATAAGTTAAATGTAAATTCAATATCGACTACTCGTGAGCAACTCGGATTATTGAGTTATCATCCAACAGATTGGACTGGAGTAAGTAATACACAAGTAGGAGTAGGCACACCAGACTCTCAACTGGTATTTAGATCAAATAGTTCTGATCTACTACATTATAGAGATGGTGTGCATTGTCTGATATTTGATTCTTATAATTTCTCAAGGAATCTCGGAACTACAAGCTTAAATAGTTCGTTTAATCATTTTCCGATGATGGCTGCTCAACCATCTAACAGTGATGCTACTACAGACAGAGGATACCCAATACAGCAAGCAGGATCTCTTATCGTCATTCCCGGAGTATATAATGGTTCAAGTCAAATCTATGGAACCTTTAATTCTAACAGATGGTTTGTAAGAAGTGGATCACCAACATCAAATAATGAGAATGAACACACAGCTTGGAAAGAATTAGCTACTACGAATCATTTGAGTGGTTATTTACCTTTGAGTGGGGGGGTACTAAGTGGTAGTAATAGAATTGTATTAAGAATTAATTCACCAAGTTCTGCGCCTGCGGTCGATATTGTTTTTTCTATTGGTAACAGTATTAAGGGTAGTGTTGGATTTGAATTAGGTACACTTGGTGCTTTTTTATCAGATGACGTAAACGATAAAGTATTTTGTTTAAAAAATGGACCAGAAATTAGAACTAATTCAGGAACTTTAATTGGTAAAATACCTTATAAATCTGATTTAGATAAATATCTTCCATTATCCGGAGGGACTCTTACTGGAAGGTTAACTGTTCCCAGAATTAACACAAATTATATAGAAAGTATAGATGGTAATGCTCTACTAGCCTACCATCAAGTTGGAGTTGATGGAGTAACTAATGCACAAGTAGGAATTGGTACCGTGGTAGATCAAATGATACTGCGATCAAGTAATACTAATTTAATGCACTACAAAAATGGTACACAATATACTATTTTAGATACGTCTAACATAGCATCATTGACTATCCAATTCAACGGATCTACTAATACTATCTATGCTCCTAATGGAGCTAAAACTGTGAATATCACTCCTGCTGCTATTGGGGCAGCTGCTGTAGGTCATACACATGTAATGAGTGATATTAGGGGCTTGTCATTAGCTTGGAGTAGTATTACCGGAAAACCAGAAACTGCTACCAGATGGCCGAGCTGGTCTGAAGTAACAAATAAACCAATAAATCCAAGTTATTCTTTTGGTGGTAATAATGATTCAATAACTACCGCACAATTTTTGACTCACCTTCAAAATCTTGGTGCATTCAGTACTGGTTTTGGTATATATCGTGGTAGTTGGAGCTATATGGCTAATCAATCAATTACTGATACAGGTGTTGGTGTAATACATCTTGCGGGTAGTACTGTAGAAGTTATCGGTAATAGGGCATCAAACTGTACTATTAGAGTAACTGTACCAACTACTTCAGGTAACGGAACAACCAAACGTATTTATGTATATTGTAATAATGGTGATGATTATAAACCCGGTTGGTTTGCTGTTGCAAGAACTGATGAATTAACTTGGAATTCTATCTCTGGTAAGCCTTCAACATTCACTCCATCATCTCACACACATACTAAATCTCAGATTACTGATTTCCCCTCATCTATGCCAGCATCTGATGTGTATGCGTGGGCAAAAGCATCAAGTAAGCCTTCTTATTCTTGGTCTGAGATAACAAGTAAACCAAGTACCTTCACTCCGTCAAGCCACACACATCCTTTATCTGATATTAGTGATCTACAAGCTTCTTGGGATGCTTTGTTAAAGGCTGCACCCTCAGCTTATGTGACTCGTTGGCCATCTTGGAGTGAAGTTACAAGTAAACCATCATTTGCTACCGTAGCTACATCAGGAAGTTATAATGATTTAAGTAACAAGCCTTCTATACCAAGTGCCGAGACAGCTGCTACTATCATGTCAAAAATTAACTCTCAGTCTGAAATTACTTTCAGTAAACACGTAGTATGTTCAGCCGGAGCAGGTACTTCTTCTACATCTGATATCAGATTTAAGAACAATATCACCTCCCTGGCCCCTGTATTGTCACATGTTCTTGGATCGCCCGGATTCTTCTATACATGGAAGGATGAGGATGAAGTACTGGTAGGGACATCGGCTCAGTATTGGGAAGGCAGGATTACAGGGCTTGTAAGGGAGATAAATGATAAGAGTAAAACCAAAACATTCTCCTATGAGAGATATACTGTTATATTACAGGAAGCTCTTAAAGAGGAACATATGCTAAGAGAAGCAGAGAAGGAAGAGTATAGGAAAGAGATTTGTTCTCTGAGAGAGGAATTAGAAGATTTGAAAAAGCTAATACAGAAACTGTTATGAGTAAGGAATTTCTGACTGTCATGGATGCTTCCAATAAACTGGGACTTCCGGGCAGTACAAACACATATACCTTTATAACAAAAGGAGCAGCTATTACTGCCGGAGCGGATCCTGATCTTCTCACCGGATACGGATATAATGATTTTCCTGTGGATGATGATATAGTTAGGAAAGTGGATAATATGGAAGTGTTAAATAATTTCCTTTCTGCCCGAGCTGTCTACTGTCGTATAGGTATTGTAGCAGATCCTGACGATGAAAGAATTCCATTTGTTTATGCAGCTTCTGATTTTAAAAATATCACTTTCGGAGTTGTGGTTAATGGTACGATGGTTACTACATCTATATCTCTAAGTGGTTCTACTGGATATTGGTATAATATAGCTACTTCGGCTTTATCAGGTAATTATCTATTTTGTTGTAGTGGATCTTCTTCAAATGCTAATACGCAATTTAGAGTATATAAATTAAACACATCTAATAATACTCTTACTGCTATAGCTGCTTATATTGGTAGTAATTTTAAATTTCCAAGAAGTTTTTCTTTTGTAGAGAAGATTGGTGATTATCACTATGCGTATTTTGATGTTTCAGGAACGTATAGGCATGTAGCAAGATTATATGTAAATGAGACTAATGATTCAAGTTCTTATGCTAATGGTGCAGATGTCAGTCCTATTATGTATTCACAGGTTCTTACTAGAGAATCTAATGGTAATTATGCTACATTTGCTAAAGCAGAAACTAATAATATGTATATAAGAATTAGTAGTAATTGGGATTATCATTCTTCTCAAATGTCAAGTCTTTCTTTATCATATACTCCAATGACTGAATTTTTTGTTAGATGCTTAACATACGGAAGCAATAAGTGTATAAATGTATCTCAGTCTGCTACTCTTAAATATCCTTGTTTATGTGAAATATATAGCGGTACTATAGTAAAGAATTTTGGAAATGTTGGAATACAGCCAGAGTTAATTAATTATAAAGGAGATATATGGTGGACAGAACTAAATAGCTCTGGAAATACGTATAAAAAACTAACATAAGTGTATAACAATTAAATACTGTGTTAATAAATGGCTAATGAATTTATTACAGAAACTGACTTAGATAGCTTGTTTATCAAAACAGCTGCTACAAAAGCAGATACTATTCAGGGGGGGGGGATGTTGATACAGTCAGGACTTAGTAACTTTAATACTGGTAACATGACTACAGTAGTATCTTTTCCGAAAACATTTCCTACCAAGTGCTGTATGGTACAACTTACTCCTAACAACTATTACGGCTACTGGGCCAAAGGAGATGTTCTAACTATCAAATCTTTCTCAAATTCCTCACTTACAGTGGAATTAGTAGGAACTGCCCCGGTAAATAACAGAAATGAGTTTTTCTGGCTGGCGATAGGATATTAACGGCTTAAACACTTTAAATCAGATAGCTATGACAATGACAGGAATTGACTTTAAAATGCGGAGAGGCCTTATATGGCTCTCAGAAAATGGTAAGGATATCAGGGAATCTGTTGAAGAGATCCTTACTGAGGCAAAATCTGCGAATGCTGAACTTACGCAGATCACAGGATCTTTGGCATCTGTAGAAGCAGATGTGGCAGAAATTGCCAGTACTGCCACTGATACCAAGGATAATACAGACACCATGAAGGCTTCACTGACTTCACTGGATACTAAGGCTGGGCAGACCAATACAAAACTGGATACTGTTATTTCAAAACTTGATACCTTGAATACCAGTATCACATCCCTGGCTGCCAAAATAGAAGCTGTTATTTCTGCTATAAATACTCAGGGGGCAGCTATTGTGTCTGCTATACAGAGTACAGGAGGGGGAGCGTAGGACATAAAATCTGTTTAGATTTATTTGTTATATCTGTGTAATGTATTATATTTGTCATAATAAATAAATGTGATATATGTCTGTCAGCTCTAAAATACTGGTAATATTTCTGGTTCTTACGGGACTTATAGCTGTTATAGCTGTCAAGGATCATAAGATAAAGAAATTATCAGATGCTGTTTCGAGGCAGGAGGTTAACCTGAAGGCTTATGATTCAGAGAACAGTTTACTGGAATCTGAGAACAGGGCTTTCAAATATACTATACAGGAGTATAAATACAGACATGATTCTGTTCTGTTTAAGCTTCGTCAGGTCCAGGAGGAGCTGGGAATAAAGGATTCGAAGCTTAAACAGGTTCAGTACTTGCTGACACAGTCTGCACGTACTGATACTGTTTTTATGGCAGATACAATATTTAGTGATAGTTTCATCGAAGCTGACACTGTGATAGGTGATAAGTGGTTTTCTGTAAGATTAGGATTACATTATCCTAATCTTATTTCAGTATCCCCTTCATTTGTAAGTGAACTGAGTATATTTACAAGTGCCAGAAAAGAGACTATTAATAAAAGGAAGAAGTTTTTCCTATGGAGATTATTTCAGAAAAAACATACTGTTCTCATCACAGATATATATGACAGTAATCCATATTCCTCTGTTAAGAAAAGTAAGTTTATGGAAATAGTTGACTAACCTGTATGTGTACAAAAAAAGAATTATATCAGATAATGGCTATGGAAACTGAAGTTACTTTAGCTCTCATAGGATTTGCTACTTCTATCACCTCAGGAATTATTTCCTACAGGGCAGGGAAGGGGTCCAGGAGACGGGATAATGCAGAGGCATCGGCGGCTGAATATGAGTCCCTGAATAAAATGAGGGAATTCTATACTCAGACACTTGAAGCTGTAAATTCCCGTATGGAAGAACTGAGTGCCCATGACAAGAACAGCCGTAAGAAGAAATATATTCTCAGGTCTATTATAGACTGGCTGTCAGGAATTGCTTGTAAGGACATCCACTGTGATAAGAGAGTTTCCCTGTCACAGACTGAGATCGATGCTATCACTAATGAATCCAGTATAGTAGAATTTAATATCAAACAGGATGGAGATAAAAGTAGAGAGGACATTTCTGGGCAGTGATTACACTGTAGGGAAAATGTATATTGACGGTGAATATTTCAGTGATACCCTGGAGGATACTGTACGTGACCTTACAAAGGAAAAGAAAGTATATGGTAAGACGGCTATTCCTGCTGGAAGATATGAGGTAATACTCAATTATTCCCCAAAGTTTAAGAAAGAGTTGCCAAGGCTTCTTAATGTCCCTCATTTCGACGGGATTCTTATTCACAGCGGTGTCACCCCTGAGCATACTGAAGGGTGTATCCTTATAGGTGAAAACAAGGTAAAAGGGCAGGTTCTTAATGGCAGGTATTATCAGCAGGTTCTGGTGGACAGGTTTGCCAAAGAGAGACAGGAAGGCAAGAAATCATATATCACTATTACAAATGGGTAATACAATAATCGTCAGATGCAGCTGGCATTACCAGCCTTTCATATCAGAAGTAAGATTACGTGAATTAGCTGGCCTTGAATATCTATGGTAAAAGTATTATATGTAAAAGCTGCCGGATGCAGGAGAAGGGTCCCTCCTGTCCATACCTGTAAGATAAGGTAGCCACCCAGGGCCAGGAGAGTGGATTTTTAGAAGAAATTGTTTAATTTAAAATTGAAATATTATGGGAAGACCATCAACACCAAAAGGAAAAGCCGGATATACTCCTAAAGGAAGAAATGCCGGAAAGAAAAAGAAAGAAAAGTGATATATGGATAAGGTGATGTTATACAAACTGGAGCTTATTTGTGTAAAGATAACTCCTATCCTTGTTTCTGCATTATATCTTCTGAATATCATCATGGATTACTGTGATCTTCGTAGTGATATATTAGATTATATAGCAGGAACATCACTTCTCACCACTATTCCTATGTATGTATCATCCTATGCCTTCAGATTCTGTAAGTATCATAGGATGTTCATACATTATATAGTGGTAAATAATATTATCACTATGATAGATGATTTAGTCTATATTCCTGTTTCTGATGCTGCTATGTTCAGTTTATTTCTTATAGTGGCTGGTATATTCATGTATTTGGTATTATATTATCATATGAAATATGGCGATCGAAAAGTTTCTTTCCCTTCTTGCTACACATCTAAGAAATGTGGCAGATAATATTGAAGCAGGAAATTCAGATATGTCTGAGGAAGAAGCTGTTTCCTTACTTGAGAATATACGCCGGGTTACTGACAGGGAAGAGATCATGAGTAAATATGAGGCATGCAGGTATCTGAATGTGGGCAGGAGTACATTTGATAGCTATGTAAGATCCGGTGAATTGCCGAGAGGTGTCAGGAAGCCGGGTTTTAAGAATATATTATTCCTGAAGAAAGACCTTGATCTTTTTATAAAGAAGAAAAGGGAAAAACATAATAAAAAAGACAGTAGCATCTGTTTATGACGCAGAATTTTTACTATTTTTGCTATGTAAACAGTAAGAGAGAGAGTGCTCTGCCTGTGGTGAGGACAGAAGTAGTCTGGCCGGGTAACCATATAGATCATAAGTAGTAACCATTTTTTCTGCATTAGGGTTGACTATTTTGATTTCCTGAGATCAGTTTTATTTCTCTTCTTTCCGTAAAGCAGAGCACATAACATAAGCAGACAGCCATTTTTACTGACCATAATTGTATATTAGATTGTTGGAGGAGTCCGGTAAAAACCGGACTCTATTCTTTTTATATACCCGGCATCAAGACACCATCGTAACTTCCTCATTATTAAACTCCTTCTCCTGGCCCTGGCAATGTTATGTTCAGAAAGTTCCCTGTAGTACATTTGGGTATAGATAGCTATCTGATATAACATTTAATCCTAAAAATTTATCCTGTTATGGAAATTATTGAAAAAGAAAAAGTAAAAGAAGTTCCTGCTGACTACTTCTGTGATAAGTATGGCCGCAGGGAAGACGACTATTATTATGGTCGCAGGAATGTCAATGGTAAAGCCAATGCAGCTTTAGCACTGGGTAAACTATAAACTATGCTCAGTATAAATCCCTTTAATTGCTGGGAACTCCTTTTATAAGGACAATCAGCAGCTAAGCCTTAAAAAGTTCATTGAAATAGTGGGAGTCCCAATAATGCCTAGTATATTTGAATAAAAAAAAATACATGGTATGGTAGGAACAATATACAAACTTACATCTCCGTCCGGAAAGTCTTATATAGGACAGACTATGAACATTAGTATTAGAAGGAGAACGTTTAAAAATTTAAATGCTTACTATTCTGGTAAAAGAGTGGATCTGGTACTAAAGGATGTTTCATGACGGAAGAAAGTAGGCAAAAAATCAGATTGGCTGCTCTTGGTAGAATAGGTGCAATGAAAGGTAAACATCTTTCTGAGAAGTCCAGAAAGATGATTAGTGATCATGCTAAGACCAGAACAGGGTGTAAGAATCCTTTCTATGGTAAATCTCATTCAGATAATACTAAAAAGAGAATCGGAGATGCCAATAGCAAAGCTGTTGTACAGTTAGATCCTTGTACCAATTCTGTGATTGCAGAATTTAGTTCTGCTAAAGCAGCCGGAGTAAGCCTTGGGAACCCGAGGGGTAACTCTGAGATTATAAAAGTTTGTAGACACTATGTCTCCCCTAGGAGCAAAAAAAAGATATCTTACAGCCCTTGGGTATAAATGGAAATATAAGGAAAGTTCAACGACTATTCCGAGAGGAAGTACATCACAAGCTAATGGTGATGGAAATGGGGGACCTCAATAAAATGAGTGAAGATATAGTCTCACCTTCTGTAGTAATACAGAGAAGTTCATAAGGGAACTGCACAAATAGTTGCGTGTTTGTGTGAAGGTAATGATAGTAGGTACTGCCCTTGGAGGTATAGCCTTATGGGGAAGGAACAGAGTAGGTGCTGGAGTATTCGGTGGGTCATCAGTTCCTGCAAATGTAAATATCAACGGAGTTGATGCCATGAATGGGTACAGCACTACAGGAACCAGATGTTCAGGTCCGAATGCCTGGGAGGCATGGCAGAAAGGATGCGAGGACACCCTGGCTTTACAGAAAGGATTATATGACTGGGCCCTGGTACAGCAAAATCAAAGGTTCCAGGACAGGCAGACACTGGATTCAGAGTTTTTCAGCCTTTACAAATCACAGGTAGATGCTGACTTCGGATTGTACAAATCCACCCGTGACGGATTTGACATCCTCAATAACAAGCAGATTGATATTGCATTCAATCTGTACAAGAATTCCCGTGACCAGTATGATGATCTGGCTAAACAGATCTCAGATCTCAGGGCCCATGTTGCTGTAACCGATGCAGTACGTCCTTATCAGGACAAGCTCCTGCAATGCGAAATTAACAGTGCCAAAACACTGGGAGCCTTCGAGGATGAAAGGATTATCAACCTGATTTACAGGCTTGACTGCCGTAACATTAAGGGTATCAACTGTTTGCCTACTGAACCTACAGTTACTGGATTACCTTCCAATAATCCCTGCTGCTGCCAGAGACAGACTACCACTACCCCTGCCCCGTCAGCAGAATAACAGACAAAACAAAACAGGGGACTCCGGGTCCCCTGATTTAACACTTAAACATTAAAAGATATGATCCCACAACCTACAAATAACATATTTCTCGGAGGAGATCCTCTTCTCAACACTTCGTCACTGGATGCTCAGATCAGTGCTCTCAAGGATCTTGCACAAAGATATGAAGCTGCCAGACAACAGATACCACAATCCACTCTCCAGGCCCCTCCTCAGCAACAGGTAAAGCAGAGATTATTATGGGACGAGATAGATTCTGAAATCAGCCCTATGACTGATGAGCAGAAGTCAAGATTGTTCAATGATGAGGACTATGCCACCAATTACAATATTCTACAGTCTATGGTACAAACCGAACTGCTGAATCTTGTGAAGGGAAGGATAGAACAAAGCCAGGAAGGACATGAGCTGTTGTCTTCACAGCTGAGAATTGTAAGAAAGCTGAAAAGCAAGATAGTAGATGATACCAATAAGGAAATGGAATTATTCAGAAAATTCCGGGAATTCAGTAAATCCCATCCTGAGGTTACCTATGAAGAATTTATTAAATCACAACTGGGATGATTACTAAGCAGGCACTACTTGAGAGGATATATACATATCTGTCCGGAAAGATAGATATACTGGCTAATGATAATCCTATGATAGGATTCGTCAGGCCCTTGATTGTAAAAGGATTGAAGAGGAAACTGGCTAAATTCGGCAGTTTTATGGATGATTTTGCCGAAGATGACGGAACCTTTGATGTAGAAGGTACCCTTGGAGAAATGGTAAAGAGTGTGTCCAACATCAAGCCATTCAACCTGGATCTTCCTGTAATAGGCAACGTAGGTATAGGAGGAGGGAATATAAGGTTTTCTCTTCCACTTGTAGATAAAGAGATAGTGTTTAATCAGGGAGATCTGGATGAACTGATAGGAGTACTAACAGATAAAATAAACGTATCATGAAAGAAATATATTTAGATGATGAAAGATCTGCATATCAATACAGTGACAGGCATATGTCTCCTGAGGAAGAAAGGAGATATGCCGAGGATCTTTACAGAAAAACCCACGGGTATCCTTCTGAAGGATATCACAGAAAAAGTACTCACCATACCATGGAAACTCCTGTCTCCTTTATTGATATGGCAGAAGAATACGGAGGTCATGGTGGTTCTGTCAGACAATTCTTCGACAGGATACAATACCATTTCAACCACATGGATGAAGAGGAGAAATCAGAGTTCAAGGATATGATGAAAAAGCTCCATGAGGGGCTTAGTGGTGGCCATTTCAATGAATCATACGGACGCCATGAAGTGTCTAAAATGTTCCACATCGAGGGTAACAAAAAGTATGTAGGAGAGAAATTCGATATGAATAAGGCCAGGGAGGTAAAGGAAATGTATAAATCCATTATTCCTGACAAGTACACTCTGGCTGATGTATATGTGGCTATTAATTCCCAGTATCATGATTATGCAGTCCTGTTCAAGTCATGGTTCGGAAATAGTTCCGACCATAAGATTATAGAGTCAGCTGTCAACTTCTGGTTCCGGGATGATGATTGCCCGGAATGTAAAGTGTGGGACCATTTCAAGGACTGACAGGTCCGGGGACAGGAAACTGTCCCTTTTTCTTTATCCATGCAGATAACACTTGTAATTATACCTTATATATCCTGCCAGTTAAGTAATTGGCAGGTAACTGATCTGCCCATATATTTGTATATATTATATAAATAGGAGAACAATATGGATTTTGACATTAGTAATGTAAGTAGTATGATTGTCGATTCAGAAGATCTGTTCGAACAATCATCCTCTCCCGGACCTGACGAGACTCAGGATCCTGTCAGTGAAGAGAAGACAGGGGGCCGGGAGGAGGAAAAAAAAGAAACAGAAGAAATTAAAACACCCGTTGAGAGTGGCCCTGTAGAATCATCAGAACTATTCGGCGACCCGGAGGAAGTAGATGGGGAACAAGATAAACAGGAGAAGGAAAATACCAATTCTGGTGATCCAGCAGGTAGTTCTCCGACGGTTTATTCTTCCATAGCCTCCGGGTTACAAGAAGAAGGTATTTTCCTGGATCTTGAAAATGAAAAACCAGAAAATATAAAGTCTGTAGAAGATTTTGCCAGGTACTTTGAAAAGCAGATTGAAGCCAGACTCAGTGATGAACAAAAAAGGATACAGAATGCCCTGAATGCAGGAGTGGAACCTGAGGAGATCCAAAGGTATGAAAGCTCACTGAAGTTCCTGAATGGTATTACTGAAGAACAAATCTCAAAAGAAGGGGATGACGGTGATACTCTCAGAAAAAGAATCATATATCAGGACTATATCAACAATGGAGCATCACGTGAGAAGGCTATCAGGATGACAGAGATGTCATTTACCAATGGCACTGATGTTGAAGATGCTAAGGAAGCATTGAAATCTAATATCAAGTACTATCAGGGTAATTATGACTCTATCATCAAGGAACAGGAGGAGGAGAGGAAATCTGCTGAACTAGCCTATAAGGAATCTGTTGAAGCCTTGAAAAAGACCATGTTATCCACTGAGGAACCTATCAAAGGGTTAAAGGTAGGCAATAAGGTAAGACAGAAAGCTTATGATGCTGTGACAAAGCCTGTTTACCAGGATAAGGAAACAGGTAATTATTACACGGAGGTTCAGAAGTACCAGATGGATCATCCTGAGGAATTCAGGCATAAGATCGGAATCCTTTATGCCATTACCAATGGATTCCAGTCACTTGACGGTGTTATAGACAAGAAAGTATCTGCTGAGACAAAGAAAGGTCTGAAAGAGATAGAGACGAAGTTGTCAGGGGTACAGGTAACACAGGATGGGACATTGGATCTGAGCCCTTTCTCAGGAGCTGAATCTTCATTCAGACTGGCTAAGGAAGTAGACCAAGTGTTTTATTAAAAATAGATTAATATGGCAATGCAATTAGCAAAGTACCAGATGGTCAATGTTCAGGGCTGGAAGGGTTAAGTTAGGCCCCCCTTTAAAGTGATTTAAAGGTAAACACCGCGCAAAATCGGGGAATTCAGTAATGATAATCCCGAGGTAAATTAGAGTTCTAAAAGACTTTAGTCACCGTAACGCGTAGAGAATGAAACTATGAAAGGATTTATCTACATTATCAAAAACACTATAAATACCAAAGTCTACATTGGTCAGACGAAGGTTAGCATAGATGTCAGATGGAAAGAACATCTGAGACATGCCAGTACCGGAGATCAACTGATTAATAAGGCTATGAGGAAATATGGTATTGATAAATTCTATATAGAGTGTCTCGAAATATGCAATATCGAAGATATAGACAGTAGAGAGATGTACTATACAGATTTATACGATTCTGTAGACAAGTCTAAAGGTTACAATGTAAGTATAGGAGGGTTAACTCCTAGATTTAAAAGAAAAGAGCTTGATATTCAAACCTTGATTTTCCTATATGAAGATCAACAGTTTTCAACAAATAAGATTGCTGAGAAGTTTGGAGTATCTGTTTACATTATTAACTCTACATTGAAAAATGCCGGGGTTAAAATAAGAGACAGACATGATTCTGCTTCCAGGTTTGATAAGATAAGCAAGGATGTTCTGATTGATGCTATAAGGTCTTATGCATCTATCAGGAAGGCAGCTAAGTCTATAGGAGTTCCTTATTCTACTTTCAGAAAAGCTTGCATATATAACCACGTAGAATATAATTTCTCCAAGAGTGTGCGGCACCTCAAGTAGGTGAAAAGGTACGCTGAACTGGACCAGAAATGACTGGTCGATAACCAATGAGGGAGACCTCCAGAGCTATCGGATAAAAAGCCGATAGGATAACAAAATGCTGACAAAAGATAATCATCTCGGTATGATTTACAATCTTGAGCCGCAAAGGGCTACTAATTTATGGGTTAGACTGTTAGCAAATAACTACGGTCCTACCTTGGATACTTACCTGAGAAGGTTCCCTAAAAAGAGTTTCCAGGATGACTCTGAATATTACTGGAATATTATCGGTTCTTCAAGGAGGAATATTCCTATCATTGAAGCCCGTGACCTGGATGGTACTGTTATTACTGCTGGTATGGCAGGTGCCGGAACTGCTCCTTTCTATGTAGTATTTGCTGAGGATTGGTGGGCAGACGGGAATGTGATCGTAGGAGAGAAAAATGAGCTTTATATGCTCCGTGTCCTGGGAGAACCCCGTATGGAAGGAACCCGTGCAGTGTATAAAGTAGAGCTTATGGGAGGCAACACCAAAGGTATGCCTGCTGAGGAGCTTGCTGCTGGCAAGAGGTTCTCTGTGGAGTATTCTCCGGTTGAAAAAGGCCTGTCCCGTAAGGTAGGTGACATCAGGTTCTCATCTCCTATCGCTATGAGGAATGAATGGTCTACCATTCGTATCCAGCATAAGGTACCGGGAAATATGCTGAATAAGAAAGTAGCTGTCGGTATCCCATATGAAGATCAGAATGGGAATGTCAAAGTTGCAAATATGTGGATGCACCATGTAGAATATCAGCTCGAAGTACAGTTCAGTGAAGAGAAGAACAACCTGATTATGTTCGGTCGGTCCAACAGGAATGCCAACGGAGAGTATATGAACTTCGGCAAATCAGGTGAGGTTATCCGTATGGGTGCTGGTCTTAGGGAACAAATGGAGGTAGGTAATACTATCTATTATACCAGATTCTCCCTGAAACT
>ENA-UEPH01001472-UEPH01001472.1-human-gut-metagenome-genome-assembly--contig:-NODE-1472-length-21704-cov-31.997318_pt1 | contig 21704 bp, 20 predicted proteins | sample MGYA00242891_ERZ507898 | MGnify/ENA primary metagenome ERZ507898 (study PRJEB26167, sample SAMN06115411) | human gut metagenome | host: Homo sapiens | place: China:Guizhou | collected 2014-10-15... | reverse complement strand
CCGTTGGCTTTCAGAATAATGAACCCTTTGCGAACACCGGCAGCTTTCATCTTACCTTCCGTTACTCCTGTTACTTCAACACCCGAACCAAGATTGAGTTGCTTCTTCAGTTCTTGAGGAACTTCGCGGAATGCAGCACCCAATATTTCCATGCCTGCATTCTTAACAACTTTTGTAGTACCTTGTTCGTTCTTTAAGGTCAGTTCAATATCCTTTTCCTTCTTGTCACGTAAAACTTTTACCGTAACCTTGTCACCCGGACGATGCTTAGCCAATCCCTCCTGCAGCTCTGCAAAGTTCTTCACTCTCTTGCCATCTATTCCGATGATGACGTCATTTTCCTGCAATTTACCTGCAGCAGAACCGCCTTCAATAATTTCACGAACCCATACACCATCTACTGCGCCCAAGTCTTTTATTTGTTTCTTCATCGCCTCATCCATCAACTGCTGTTCATCATTAATCGGTGTACCTTTGATACCTAAAATAGCACGCTGTACGGTTCCATATTCTTTTAAATCTGCCACAACCTTCTTCATAATGCTGGCAGGAATAGCAAATCCATATCCCGAATAAGCTCCTGTCGGTGAATACAATACTGAGTTAATACCAACCAATTCACCTCTTGCATTAACCAATGCACCACCACTATTACCTTGATTGATGGCGGCATCTGTTTGAATGAATGATTCTACACCTTGATTGTATACACCCAATGTACGAGCCTTTGCACTAACAATACCGGCAGTAACGGTAGATGTCATATTAAACGGATTACCTACCGCCAGTACCCACTCTCCTACCTTCAATGCATCCGAATCACCTACGGGAACTGTAGGAAGATCATCTGCTTCAATTTTAACTAAAGCTAAATCCGTGCTGGGGTCTGCACCTATCACACGTCCCTTAAATTCACGTCCGTCATTCAGTTTGACACTAATTACATCTGCATTATCAATCACATGGTTATTAGTAACAATATAGCCATCTCTGGAGATTATCACTCCCGAACCGAATCCAACTCTTTCCGGGGTATGCACCTGACGTTGTTGACCGCCTCCTCTGCCGTTTCCAAAAATATCACCGAAGAATTCAGAGAATGGATCACGAACCGTTACCGTCTGAGTTTTAGACTCCTGAGTAGACTTTATATGAACAACTGCATGTACAGAATTCTCGGCTGCCTGAGTCAGATCGACCGGTTGCATATTAACCGCATCCAAAGCAGCCAATCTTGTATTTTGACTTTGTTGGAACACATCATTAAAAGCCAGACTTTTATTCTGTTCAGGCTTCAACATAGTATAAGTCGTTACTCCCGCTACACCTGCGCTAACAGCTACAATCGCCGTTGCCCCTAGTACCATTTTAGTTGCTTGTTTCATAACTTAATATCTATTAGTTTGTTAATTTCATTTTTCAGTTTAACTTTTATACCGCTAAAGTAATGACAAAATATGTACGGTTGTATGCATTGTCAGATAAATTTTCCCTCTTTTAACAGAGGCATACAGGCACTTAACAGGGGTTAACCGCAATATCTGCCAAATTTGCATTCGTTATCAATAGCTGACAACAGACCTGTCAGAGGTACTAATTCAACATTTCACATTCATTTCGATACTTTTTCTCATCCTTTTGCAGCTTTTCGAGCTAAAAGCATTATCTTTGTCTTCTCAAAGCAGTCGGTCGGTCTGTCGCTGATGCCGCAAGGCAGAAGAGGAAAGTCCGGGCAACACAGAGCATCCTACTTCCTAACAGAAAGCTATCTGCGAAGGTAGAGTAATGCAGAAGAAAAAAACCGCCTTGTTCTTTCGGGAATAAGGTAAGGGTGAGAAGGCGGGGTAAGAGCCCACCAGCCGCATGGTGACATGTCGGGCTGTGTATCTTAGGAGTTGTAAGGTCATGTAAACCGGCATTATGAGGGTTGCTCGCCCCACGTCGGAGGGTAGACCGCTAGAGCCTGTTGGTGACAACAGGCGTAGATAAATGACAGACGCCTTACCGCTAGATAAGGAACAGAACCCGGCTTACAGACCGACTGCTTTTTTTATATAAAGAGCCTAAATGAGTACCATGAACAAGGAAAAGCTGAAAGGCCTGCAATCGTTTCTCAAAGATGATATATGGCGAGTGACGGAAGACGAGGTTAGTAAATCCCGTGGAATATTTTATAATGCAATAAAGATAGCAACCCTCTCCATCCGTGAGTTTACCCAAGGACGTATTATTAATAAAGCTTCGGCACTGACATACAGCACGCTGCTTTCCAGTATTCCTATATTAGCCATCTTATTTGCCATTGCGCGTGGTTTTGGCTTCTCCAATTTATTGGAGACTCAGTTTCGCAGCGGACTGGAAGGACAGAGTGCGGCCGCAGAAACAGTTCTCGGATTGATTGACTCTTATCTGATTCATGCCAAAAGTGGTATATTTATCGGTATCGGTTTAATCATGCTGTTTTGGACTATTCTCAGCCTGACATATAACATAGAACGTACTTTCAATTACATTTGGCAGGTGAAGAAACCACGCACTCTTTACCGTAAAATGACAGATTACTTTTCCATCCTTTTACTTCTTCCGCTATTAATCGTATTGTCAAGCGGTATATCCATCTTCATGACAACGATGCTGAAGAACATGGAAGATTTCGTATTGCTGGCACCGCTAATGAAATTTATGGTCAGACTTATCCCTTTCATACTCACATGGGGTATGTTTACAGGACTGTATGTGTTTATGCCGAACACAAAGGTAAAAATCAAATACGCTATCATACCCGGTATCATAGCCGGTACTGCGTTCCAAGCATTCCAATATCTATATATCGGAAGTCAGATATGGGTTTCACGTTACAATGCCATTTATGGTAGTTTTGCCGCCATCCCAATGTTCTTGCTGTGGACACAAATATCGTGGAGCATCTGTTTGTATGGTGCGGAACTGTGCTATGTAGCCCAAAATTTGAAAAATTACAGTTTCAGTAAAGAGACAGCTCATATCAGTCGTCGGTATCATGACTTTCTTTGCATCCTTATCATGTCGCTCATCTGTAAACGCTTCGAAACGGAAGAACCTCCTTATACCGCCGTCACATTGAGTGATGAACATAAGATTCCCATCCGGCTAACCAAAAACATATTATATGAACTGCAAGATATGCACATGATTTATGAAACTCCTGTAGATGATGACGATGAATCCTTTGCATATCTCCCATCTGTGGATATAAACCGGATGAATGTGGCAATGCTCCTGAACAGACTGGATGTAGCCGGTTCAGAAGCATTCAAGATTGACCGTGAGCGATACAGTGCTCCGTGGGAAGCACTGATGCGAGCTCGCGAAGAATATTATCAAAGCACCAGCAAGATACTGTTGAAAGACCTTTAGTTATTGAATTGCATCATACGGCTCAAATATTTGCCGATGATATCGAATTCTATATTCACAATGCTTCCCGACTGGAAAGTGTGGAAATTGGTATGTTCGTAAGTATAAGGAATAATAGCAACCTGAAAAGTATCATCTGTCGGATTGCACACAGTCAGACTAACACCATTTACGGTAACCGAACCTTTATCAACCGTCATATAACCACGCTTTGCCATCTCCTTGTCAAACTTATACTTAAAGGTATAATAACGGCTACCATCCACGTCCTGGATGCTGATACATTCCGCAGTCTGATCTACATGCCCCTGCACGATGTGTCCGTCCAAACGTCCGTTCATCATCATACTACGCTCCACATTCACTTTATCCCCTACCTTCAACAATCCAAGGTTGGAACGCTCCAATGTTTCTTCAATGGCAGTTACTGTATATGTACCATCCTGAATGCTTACCACTGTCAGACAAACACCATTGTGAGCAATACTCTGATCTATCTTCAGTTCGTCTACAAACGAACATTTCAATGTAAGGTGCAGGTTAGTTTGTTCTTTTTCCAAACGCACTACTTCTGCATATTCTTCTACAATTCCTGAGAACATAATTCATTAATTTAATAGTTAAAGTGCAAAGATAAAGAGAAAAAGCCGTCTTAAATAAAAGATTTATGTATTTTTGCACAAATTACTTTGCAAACATTACTAATACTAACAAATATGGATAGCACAAGAATCGTTGGCGAAAAGATTAAATCGCTGCGTGAAACAAAAGAAATCAGTGTAGCAGAATTAGCAGAACGTTCAGGGCTTGCCGAAGAGCAAATCAACCGCATAGAAAATAATGTAGACCTTCCTTCACTGGCTCCTCTTATCAAAATAGCACGTGCATTGGGAGTACGCCTGGGCACTTTTCTGGATGACCAAGAAGAGCAGGGAGCAGTCGTTTGTCGCAAAGAGAGTGCCGAAGATACAATCAGCTTTTCAAATAATGCAATGGACTTACGCACTCACATGCGCTACCATTCTCTGTCAAAATCGAAAGCCGACCGCCATATGGAACCTTTCATTGTTGATGTAGCTTCGAATGACAATGTTGAGTTTACCCTTTCGTCGCACGAAGGAGAAGAGTTCATTTATGTAATGGAAGGTGTCATTGAAGTGTGTCACGGCAAAAAATGCTATGTGATAGAAGCCGGAGACAGTATTTATTATGACTCTATTGTCCCCCATCATGTGCACGGACTTTGCGGACAGGCAGCCAAGATATTGGCGGTAATCTATACACCCATCTAAATCGGATTTTGACATGGAATTATATACCCGAACCCTCGGAGACTGGCTCGAACATTGGGCTGAAGCCACTCCCGATAAAGAATATATCGTCTATTCAGATCGTAACCTGCGTTTTACCTGGAGGCAATTCAATGAGCGTGTTGATAATATGGCAAAAGGATTGCTTGCCATCGGCGTCAAACGAAATACTCATGTAGGAATTTGGGCAGGCAATGTACCCGACTGGCTCACTTTCCTGTATGCTTGCGCCAAAATCGGTGCTGTAGCTGTAACCGTAAACACCAACTACAAGCAAGCCGAACTGGAATATCTTTGTCAGAATTCAGATATGCATACGTTATGTATCGTCAACGGTGATCGTGGCTCGGATGACTACGTCAACATGGTTTATGCCATGCTGCCCGAACTGAAAAGTTCACAACGCGGGTATCTGAAAAGCAAGCGTTTTCCTTGCATGAAGAATGTCATCTACATCGGTCAGGAAAAATACAGAGGAATGTATAACACTTCTGAAATCCTCCTATTGGGAAGTAATGTAGAGGATGACGAACTCACTGAAGCCAAGAAACAGGTGGACTGCCACGACACGGTGAATATGCAGTACACTTCCGGCACGACAGGATTCCCAAAGGGAGTCATGCTTACACATTATAATATAAGCAACAATGGCTTCCTCACCGGAGAACACATGAAATTCACTTCTGATGACAAGTTGTGTGTTTGTGTCCCTCTTTTCCATTGTTTCGGCGTAGTACTTGCCACCATGAACTGTCTGACACATGGATGTACACAAGTAATGGTCGAACGCTTTGACCCGTTATTGGTACTTGCGTCTATTCATAAAGAACGATGTACAGCCCTTTACGGAGTTCCGACAATGTTCATTGCCGAGCTGAACCATCCGATGTTCGATATGTTTGATTTGTCAAGCCTTCGCACAGGTATCATGGCCGGATCTCTCTGCCCGGTGGAACTGATGAAGAAAGTGGAAGAAAAGATGTTTATGAAAGTGACCAGCGTATACGGACTGACAGAAGCAGCTCCCGGCATGACAGCCACTCGTTTGGACGACCCATTCGATGTGCGTTGCAACACAGTAGGACGCGATTTTGAGTTTACAGAAGTCCGGGTAATCGACCCCGAAACCGGCGAAGAATGTCCGATAGGCGTACAAGGAGAAATGTGCAACCGAGGATACAATACCATGAAAGGCTATTATAAGAACCCGGAAGCCACTGCCGAAGTGATAGACCGGAACGGCTTCCTGCATTCGGGAGATTTGGGAGTCAAAGATAAAGATGGAAATTACCGAATCACAGGGCGTATCAAAGATATGATTATCCGTGGTGGAGAGAATATATATCCACGTGAAATTGAGGAATTTCTCTATCAGATGGAAGGAATCAAAGATGTACAAGTAGCCGGTATTCCTTCTAAAAAATACGGTGAGGCAGTAGGCGCCTTCATTATCCTGCACAAAGGAATAGAAATGAATGAATTTGACGTTCGTGAATTCTGCACAGGCAAAATTGCACGATACAAAATACCCAAATATATCTTCTTTGTTGATGAATTTCCAATGACCGGCAGCGGAAAGATTCAGAAATTCAAGTTAAAAGATATAGGACTGGAGTTATGCCAAAAGCATGGAATAGAAATTATTTAATATATATTCATGGGGTCAAAACAGGGATAATGCTGTCGTTTAATCCGTAGGGGCGAGATTCGCTCGCCCGAAAACAGTTTACTTTGCGTCTTCGGGCAGGCAAACCCTGTCCCTACAGCTGACGATGGGATAGACCGGTTTAATTTTGATACACTTCCATGTTTTTCTTGTTACAATATCCAGCAACAAGCATCAGTTATCACCCTTTTACCATTTTTCGCCGATACTTCTATGTTGTTCTCCCCTTTTTTCAGCCGAATATCTTTAAAGATACACACTTTTACACCATCCGGCTGCATTTTTTTTATTATTTGTCCGTTTACCTTCAGAGTTACTTCTGCACAATTAGAAAATATCTGTACCTCTGTCACTGGTTTTACGCGGTTCACGCTACGGCGACCGGCAATATAAACCATCGGTTCAGGATTCCAGTTTGCTTTATAAAAATAAAATGCATCCTTTTTAACTTTACGGTCGTGCGTCACCAATCCTTTATCATTGATACCCGGACGATCCCCTTCTGTACGATGAGCTGCTCCGAAATCAAACATATTCCAAACAAAACTGCCCCAAACGTATGGACGTTCACTAATAATCTTCCAATTCTGAATATGATATTCCGTCTGCCAGTTTTCCGGATGCCACCAACTTCCCGGGCTGGTTTGTACCAATGAATCCTGCTGATGATAAATACTTGCTCCTGCCCCATACTCACTGATAGCAATCTTTATTTCAGGGTGTGCCTGATGTGTCTTGTCCAGCCATGAAGCCAATGTCGCCGGAGTTGCTCCATACCAACCGTCATATCTGTTCCACGCAATATTATCTGTTATGAAATTAATGGCACCGCCTTGGTTACTGGCTGATGTGGTGGGACGTGTAGGATCTTCCTGATGTGCCAGCACATTCAGTTCTTTAATGTACTCCAACGGATTATCTCCATTTTCTTTCAGTTCATTAAATAACCCCCAAAAACATATACTCGGATGATTAAAATGTTGACGGATCATCTCCTTCAACTGCTCCTTACCATTTTCACGAAAAGAAGGCTGGTCGACAAAACCTTTATCAGCATAACCTCCGGGACCGACAAACGGTATCTCTGCCCAAGTCACAATTCCATTCCTATCCATTAAATCATACATATAAGTAGCTTGTGGATAATGAGCCAGACGAATGGCATTTACCCCCATTTCAAGCATCAATCGAGTATCTTCTTCATGATGCATCGGACGAAGTGCATTTCCCACCTCTGCCCACTCCTGATGACGACACACCCCATGCAAAGGCAAATGTTTTCCATTAAGAAAGAAACCCCGATCGGCATCTGTCGCATAATAACGAAGTCCCAACGGCTGTTCCACTTTGTCTATCTCTTTTCCATCCTTCACCAGGGTTATCACTGTCTGATACATAAAAGGATCTTCCCTGCCATTCCATAAACGAGGATTCAGCAAGGTAAAACTCATTTCTTCGGGTTGTACGCTGGTATGAGGTGCAACAGTCACCTTTTTATCCGCCTGATAAACCACTTTATCTCCTTCTTTTACTTGGAGCCTAAGAGTTGCCTGCCGGGGATGTTCCGTTCCGTTCGACAGGTTAATACGAGCCAAAACAGCGGCTTGTTTCTCACCCACATGCTGCTGAAAAAGATATACTCCCGGAGAAGCATAATCCAAAGGAGAGATACAAATATCTTCCGTAACAAGTAAATGCACATCCCTATAAATCCCCCCATAGAAATTAAAGTCACCTACCAAAGGCATGACATCAAGCTGTTCACCATTATTCACACGAACCAGCACGGTATTATTTTTCCCATAATTCACCTTATCGGTGATTTCAAAAATAAATGCCCCATAGCCGCCCCGATGCTCTCCTATCTGTTTGCCGTTGATGAAAACATTGCTTACACAGTTTGCTCCTTCAAAACGGAGAAACAGTCGTTTGCCTTTCCACTCGGAACGGATAAATAGTTTTTTTGTCATAATTACCGATTCCTCGTTTATAGTCGGGTTTGCCACTCAAAGCATCTTGTGCATTCCAAGTATGAGGCAAATCTACCCGGCGACTTGAATTCTTATCCACTTGATGGGAGAATCGGAAGTTCCAATCCTGATTGATGAGTATATTTTCTCTTTGCGCAAGAGTCTGCATACTTACTGCCATGGCAAATAATGCAGAGAAAGTCAGTCGAAGGTGTTTCATGTTCTTACCTTTTAATATCCATGTAATCTAAATTCAACAATACCATTACCTCTACAAAGGCTTTGTTATACAAAGATAGAATAGTATCACTACCGCCAACTATAACTTTTGTCGGTTTTATCTCATAAATTTGTCCAAATAAGGGAAGAACGAGGTATATGGGCATAAAAAAAGGAGCAACGCCTTGCTCCAACCTTTGTTAACCTTAAATCTAATACTATGAAAAACACAGTGCAAATATACGGACTTTCGGGAATTCTGCAATAGTTTATCTGTATTTTATGCAGCAAAACAATGTTATTTAACATAAATCGGTATCCCGTTTACAGCTGTTTGCAAAACAGGGATACCAATTTTAATTTCATTAAAAACTTGATTAATAAGTATGGCCGTCTTTTTCCAATTCTTGTGCTGTAATAGGCTTTCGGTCTATTGCACGCCAAGCATAAACAATGTATGCCAAAACAAAAGGTACCAAAACAGATACATAAGCCATGACGCGCAAAGTAAACTCACTGGAACAACTGTTGGCCAGTGTTAATGAACTTTGCAGGTCAGCAGTAGAGGGATAATATGCCGTGTTATTATAACCCACGCAAAGGAGCAGCGCCAAAACCGTCAGCACAGTACCGATGCCCGCAAACCAGATACCGTTGGTAGATGTCTTGCTGAAGACAGATTTGCCGATGCCGAACAATACACCGACCACTCCTATCAGGAATAAAACCAACAAGACAGGCATATCAATGAAATTCATAAAATACTTGTAAGGTTCCATATATACTTCCTGCGTATCGGGACTGACAGCAAAACCATCACTCAATAATGTATGTATCACAAATGCCAGGAAAAGAATCAGGAAAGGAATCGTATCTGTAATCAATTGGCAACGGCAATGAGGAATCAATTCTTTATCACGGATATTATTGATAAAATACAAGTTGCCCAATATACGTGCCAAGAACAAAACAGCAAAGCCCAAAACAAGATTCCATGGATTAGTCAGTGCATCCAACCCATGCCATCCATTGGCCCAACTGCTGATGACAGGCATCAGTTCATTACCCATATTTCCTTTATTCACCAAGAAATTAGAGCCCGTAAAGAATGTAGCCACTGCTCCTCCCAGCAATAACGGCCCTACAACTCCGTTGATTACCAGGAACCATTGATAGGTACGCTTGCCCAAAATATTACCCAATTTAGACTGAAATTCATAAGAAACAGCCTGCAACACGAAAGTGAACAAGATAATCATCCACAGCCAATATGCACCACCGAAGCTGGTGCTATAAAACAAAGGAAATGAAGCGAAAAAAGCTCCTCCGAAAGTAACCAACGTAGTAAAAGTAAACTCCCACTTACGTCCTGTGGAATTCACCAGCATGGTACGCTCTTCGTGAGTGCGACCCAAAGTGAACAGTAAAGAATTGCCACCCTGCACAAAAAGCAGAAACACCAACAGGGCACCCAGCAATGAAACCAGGAACCACCAATAATTTTGTAGAAATATATAGTCCATAGAATTTTATTTAAATGATAAATAATGGAATTACCGCATACAAAAGTTATTCACCTTTTATTGCCTCCGGTCCTTTCTTTATGGCCTTAACCATAATATTGATTTCAGCAATCAGCATAATAGTAAACAATATCAGGAAAATAAAGAAAGTTATCTGCACGGAGCTCGTCTGCAACTTGGAAATAGCGGCTCCCACCGGCAACATATCCTGAATAGCCCACGGCTGACGACCTACTTCGGCTACCACCCAACCGGCTTGTCCGGCAATATACCCCAACGGGATAGTCCAAAGTGCAAGTTTCTGTAACCACCCTGCATCTTTCAGTTTGTCTTTCCGAGACAGGACAAGTACCACAATAAAGAATAAGATGAAATATCCTCCCAACCCTACCATGATGCGGAACGACCAGAATGTCAATCCGACAGGAGGAACCAAATGAGCAGGATCTTTGATATATCCGTATCCGAAATAAGCCACATTCTCATCCAATGTCCGGCGTGCTACACTTGCAGCCTCTTTATTACCCTCCTTCTGCGCTTTGCGGAAAGCATCCAAAGCAGCAATCGCCTTTTGACCGCGCTCTATTTTCTCTTGTGCAGAAAGAGCGATGGTTCCCTCCGGAGTTTGGTAACCGCCTTCCAGTAAATTATTGATGCCCGGCACATATCCGTCTATGTCATGAGTGGCCAGAATAGAAAGCATTTTTGGAATCTTTATGTCGCCTACCACCGTAAACGGCATCCCATTGCCACCCTCTTGAAGTCCTTCGGCCGCAGCCATTTTCATCGGCTGCACTTTGGCCACCTGAACGCCGGAGATATCTCCTGTCCATGCCACTATCAGCGAAGCTGCCAACCCAAAGACGGCAGCCACTTTGATGCTTGCTTTCGCAAATTCAATCTCGCGCTTGCGAAGCAGATACCAGCAACTGACACCCACTACAAACACTGCACCAAGTACCCAACCGCTCAGCACGGTATGGAAAAACTTAGCCACAGCCATCGGCGAGAGTGCCACCGCTGCAAAATCCACCATCTCATTACGCACTGTCTCAGGATTGAATGCCATGCCCACCGGATATTGCATCCAAGCGTTGGCAACCAGAATCCACCATGCAGAAAGTGTTGCACCGATACCTGTCAGCCATGTAGATGCCAGGTGGAAACGTTTACTTACTTTGTTCCAGCCAAAGAACATAACGGCAATGAACGTTGCCTCCATAAAGAAAGCCAGAATACCCTCGATGGCCAGCGGAGCACCGAAAATATCACCTACAAACCAAGAGTAATTACTCCAGTTCGTACCGAACTCAAACTCCAGAATCAATCCCGTAGCAACACCTACGGCGAAGTTAATACCGAAAAGCTTCATCCAGAACTTTGCCGTGCGTTTCCAGAATTCCTTACCTGTGACTACATAGAAAGTCTCCATGAGCCCCATAATCATAGCCAGTCCTAATGTAAGAGGAACAAAAAGCCAGTGATACATGGCCGTCAGTGCAAATTGCGCCCGCGACCAGTCGATTAGCGAAGTGTCAATGTTTTCAAACATACCGTTTTGATATTAAAATATTTATGGATTTGCGCGTTTAATCAATTCTTCCCCTACATATTGCTGCTTCTCCTGAGGGGTCTTCTCCTTTAAAAAAGAAGGAAAGAAAAAGAGTTTCAAAATAAAAAACATAATAAACAGTTTAATAAGAATAATGGCCCAAAGCGTCCGGCCAAGGGTCATCTCACGGAAACCGTCCCGATAGAACGTCCATATACGAACTAACAAAGTATTACTCATAGAAACTTATCTTAAACTTGTAATTATTACAAAGAAAAATACTTTATCGGTAAAAAACAAGTTTTTGTCCATAGAAATGTGCGGGGAATCTATATTTATTGCCGATAAAAGCAATGTCCCCTACATTTGCAGTAACAAATTAAACCGCAAAAAGGATGAAACAACGAGTAGTATATTTAGCAATTAGCTTATTAGCGACCTCTTCATTGACCGCTCAGGAAGTAAAAAAATGGACTCTGAACGACTGCATTGAATACGCTTTGGAAAAGAATATCCAGTTGCAACAGGATAAAATTTCATTGGAAGAAAGTGATGTGGATGTAAAGACTGCGAAAGCAACCCTCTTCCCCAGCCTATCGTTCAATACCGGACACAACGTAACAAACCGTCCGTATCAGGAAAACAGCAGTACTGTAAACGGCACTGAAATTATCAGCAGCAACAGCAAAACGACTTATAGCGGCAACTACGGACTGAATGCTCAATGGACGGTTTGGAATGGGAACAAACGCATAAACACAATCAAGCAAAAAAAGATGAGCCGCGAAATAGCGGGACTTACCGTAGCACAAACGGAAAATTCATTGCAAGAACAAATCGCACAAGTGTTTATCCAAATCCTGTATGCCGATGAATCGGTGAAGATTAATGAGAATACCTTGCAAGTGAGTCGCGCCACTTATGAACGCGGTGTAGAACTCTTCAACGAAGGAAGCATCTCCAAGGCCGACCTTGCACAATTGGAAGCTCAGGTTGGTAATGACCAATATCAACTGGTTACAGCCGAAAGTTCGCTCCGGGGTTATAAGTTACAACTCAAACAACTGCTCGAACTGGAGGGAACCGAGGAAATGGATCTTGTTCTCCCCACTTTGACAGACGAACACGTGTTGCAACCTTTACCCGGCCAAACGGATATATATCAGCAGGCACTGGCTTCGCGTCCCGAAATACAAAGCAGCAAACTCAATATCGAAAGCTCAAAGTTGGATATTTCCGTTGCCAAAGCAGGCTACTATCCCACCATCAGTTTAAGTGCCTCTGCAGGCAGTACCACCAATAGTGCCAGCGAAAACGGTTGGGGAAAACAAATGAAGTATGGTTGGAACAACATGATAGGAATTAATCTCAGTATTCCTATATTTGATAACCGCCAAAACAAAAGTGCTGTTCAGAAAGCACGTCTGCAATACAGCAGCAGTCAGCTCGACTTAATCAATAAACAAAAGGAGCTTTACAAAAATATAGAAAGCCTCTGGCTGGATGCCACAAACGCCCAACAGCAATATGATGCAGCCGAGAGCAAACTGAAAAGCAGCCGAATCAGCTTTGATATGGTAAACGAACAGTTCAATCTGGGCATGAAGAATACCGTAGAACTCCTGACCGAGAAAAACAACCTGCTCAGTGCACAGCAACAACGCATCCAAGCCAAGTATATGGCTATCCTGGACCGCACCTTGCTGAACTTCTATGCAGGACAAGAAATAAAGTTATAATACCGAAAATATAAACGTTATACATAGTAATACAGTATGGAAAAGAAGAAAACGATCCTTCTCAGTGCCGCAGTCGTCATGGTTGCAGTCGGCGGTTTTTGGATGCTTGGAAGCTCTGAAGCAAAAAGCACAGTGAGCTTTGCAACAGAAAACGTAAAAAAAAGCAATATCAGCAATTCAATCACTGCTACAGGAACCATCGAACCTGTGACGGAAGTCGAAGTCGGTACTCAGGTATCAGGCATTATCGACAAGATTTACGTTGATTATAATTCTGTGGTAACCAAAGGTGAACTGATAGCAGAAATGGATAAAATCACACTCCAGAGCGAACTTCAGTCTGCCCGGGCTACTTACGATGGCAACAAGGCTGAATACGACTATCAAAAGAAATTGTACGAACGCAACAAGAAGTTACACGACAAGCAGCTCATCAGTGATACCGATTACGAACAGTATGTATATAACTACGAACGTGCAAAAAGCTCTTTCGATGCCAGTAAAGCCGCCCTTGCCAAAGCCGAGCGCAACCTTTCGTATGCCACCATCACCTCTCCCATTGACGGAGTGGTAACCAGCCGCGATGTGGAAGAAGGACAAACAGTTGCCTCCGGTTTCGAAACTCCGACTCTCTTCACCATTGCCGCCGACCTGACCAAAATGCAGGTAGTGGCAGATGTGGATGAAGCCGATATTGCCGGAGTGGAAGACAGTGCCCGCGTCACATTCACCGTGGATGCCTATCCCGATGATGTATTTGAAGGTTATGTAAGACAAGTACGTTTGGGAAGCACCAACAGCAGTAGCAGCAGTTCCACTACCGGCACTACTACAGTTGTCACTTATGAAGTAGTCATTACTGCCGATAATCCCGACTTGAAGCTGAAACCCCGTCTCACAGCCAATGCCACTATCTATACATTAAACAAAAACAATGTATTGACTGTGCCCGGCAAAGCACTGCGGTTCACACCGAATAAAGACATTGCCAAAGGATATAAAATCAATGACTGCCAAGGAGAACACAAAGTGTGGACACTGGAAGGCAATACTTTTACCGCACATCCGGTTAAAATCGGTATATCAAACGGTACATTGACCGAGATTCTAAGCGGCATCACCGAGAATATGCCTGTCGTCACGGAAGCCGTGGTCAATAGCAATGCCCCTCAAATGGAAGGAGTCGGTGAAAATGGAGAAAGAAGTCCCTTCATGCCCGGCCCTCCGGGAAGCAAGAAAAAAAACAATAAATAAACTTGCACATCAAAACCTATATGCAAAAAAGACAGATGAAAAAGATTATCGAACTTCAAAATATCAAACGAAACTTCCGGGTGGGTGAAGAAACCGTGCACGCCTTGCGCGGCATTTCCTTCACCATCTGCGAAGGAGAGTTTGTCACCATCATGGGTACTTCCGGTTCGGGCAAATCCACCCTGCTGAATACACTGGGGTGCCTTGATACCCCCACCAGCGGAGAATACCTGCTGGACAGCGTATCCGTCCGCACCATGAGCAAACCCCAGCGTGCCATACTGCGCAACCGCAAAATCGGTTTCGTGTTCCAAAATTATAACCTGCTGCCTAAAACTACGGCAGTGGAAAATGTGGAACTCCCACTGATGTATAACTCTTCCGTTTCGGCAACCGAAAGACGGAAAAGAGCCATTGACGCCCTGATATCCGTCGGATTGGGTGACCGCCTGGAACACAAGTCCAACCAAATGTCGGGAGGACAGATGCAACGCGTGGCCATCGCCCGTGCTTTGGTCAACAACCCGGCTGTTATCCTTGCCGATGAAGCGACCGGTAACCTTGATACCCGCACCTCTTTCGAGATTCTTGTACTCTTCCAGAAGTTACATGCCGAAGGACGCACGATTATCTTCGTTACCCATAATCCCGAACTGGCACAATACAGTAGCCGTAATATCCGCCTGCGCGACGGTCATGTGATAGAAGACACGGTCAACACACACATCCTGTCCGCCGCCGAAGCACTGGCCGCCCTGCCTAAGAACGATGAAGACTGACCTTCATCAGCAATAAGAAACAAATTAAAACAATAGCCAATTATGAACGGAACAAACCTATTCAAAATAGCTCTCCGGGCTCTAGCCAACAACAAATTGCGCGCCTTCCTCACCATGCTGGGTATCATCATCGGCGTAGCATCCGTTATCGCCATGCTTGCCATCGGCCAAGGCTCGAAGAGAAGTATCCAGCAACAAATCTCGGAAATGGGTTCGAACATGATTATGATTCATCCGGGAGCCGAGATGCGCGGCGGAGTTCGCCAAGACCCTTCGGCAATGCAGACATTGAAACTGGAGAATTATGAGAAACTCAGCGAAGAGTGCACTTACCTCTCCGGCATCAGTCCCAATGTATCTTCCTCCGGGCAATTGGTGGCAGGGTCAAACAACTATCCCTCCTCGGTAAGCGGAGTAAGCATTGATTACCTTAACATCCGCCAGCTCAGTGTGGAACAAGGCGAAATGTTTTCCGAAAACGATATCCGCACCGCCGCCAAAGTCTGCGTCATCGGCAAGACCATTGTCGACAATCTTTTTCCCGACGGCTCCGACCCTATAGGAAAAGTCATCCGTTGCAACCAAATACCCATGCGTGTTGTGGGCGTATTGAAGTCCAAAGGTTACAACTCCATGGGACAGGATCAAGACGATGTGGTACTCGCCCCATACACTACCGTAATGAAACGATTGCTTGCACAAACCTATCTGGGCGGTATCTTTGCCTCCGCCCTGACCGAAGACATGACCGAAGAAGCGGTGGAAGAAATCACTTCTATCCTGCGGCGAGAGCATAAGCTGAAAGCCACCGATGATGACGATTTCACCATTCGCACCCAGCAGGAGCTGAGCAGCATGCTGAATACCACCACCGACCTGATGACCACACTGCTCGCCTGCATTGCCGGCATCTCGCTCGTGGTAGGAGGTATCGGAATCATGAACATCATGTATGTTTCCGTTACCGAGCGTACACGCGAAATCGGCCTGCGAATGTCAGTCGGAGCACGCGGTGTCGATATCCTTTCACAGTTCCTCATCGAAGCCATTCTGATTAGTATCACCGGCGGTGTGATAGGCGTGATTATCGGTTGCGGTGCCAGCTTCATGATTAAATCAATAGCCCACTGGCCCGTATTCATCCAACCTTGGAGCGTACTGCTGTCTTTCGCAGTCTGTACCATTACGGGAGTTTTCTTCGGATGGTATCCGGCCAAGAAAGCGGCAGATCTTGACCCGATTGATGCCATACGTTATGAATAAAACAATTTAGCGCCACACCATTCTTCTCGTTTCATGACTGTGGGAAAGTAGCCCACAGACTTGAAACGAGAAATTTATCGCTACGATAAGATAAATTTAATACCTTCTGCATCCTATTTTAACCCTGAACTTTTTATCTTTGCCTATTATGAAACAAATATTCTCTCAACGTCGCCCGCTGGAGCCGGCCATACATATCGTCAGCTGGTTGCTGATATTCGGCTTTCCACTTGTTTTTGCAGACAGAGGAAACAGCATGGACTGGCATCAGTTCCTACGCCACAGTTGCGTCCCCCTCTGCTATTTTCTGATATTCTACATCAACTACTTATGGTTGGTACCACGCTATCTCTTCAATGACGAGATGCGAAAATACATCATCGCCAATGCCATCCTCATATTTTTCTCCTCATTGATGCTTCACTTGCTGCTGGAAGCCTTCAGCACTCCTCCACCCGAGGAATTTACCCGGCGGATGCCTCCACGCTGGATATTCTACATACGCGACATCGTGCTGATGATATTCGTTGCCGGACTGGGAGCTGCCATCCGCACCAGCCTGCGATGGAGACAAGCGCAAGAAATGCTTCTGGAAGCCGAACGGCAAAAGACGGAAGCGGAATTGAAGAATCTCAAGAACCAATTGAACCCCCATTTCCTGCTCAACACACTGAATAATATCTATGCACTGATAGCATTCAACTGTGACAAGGCGCAAGAAGCGGTTCAAGAACTGAGCAAATTGCTCCGACACGTACTTTACGACAATCAGCAAACCTTTGTTCCATTGGAGAAAGAGCTTGACTTTATCCGTAATTACGTGGCACTGATGCGCATCCGGCTGCCTCAGCAAGTAGAAATAAGCCTGCATCTGGAAACCGATCCGGGCAGTTCGTTACTCATTGCCCCCTTACTCTTTATTTCTTTGATAGAAAATGCCTTTAAACACGGCATCAGTCCTACAGCTCACAGCTTTATCAGCATCGCCATCACCGGGAATACAGATGGCACGGTACGCTGCGAAATACAGAACAGCAACTACCCCAAAACCGGACAGGACAAAAGCGGCAGCGGCATCGGACTGGAACAGGTAAGCAAACGATTGGAACTGATTTATCCCAAACATTATGAATGGGAAAAAGGCATCAGTGCAAACGGTCAGGTTTATTCTTCTATATTAACCATTCAAACCAAAAACTTATGATACTGAATTGCGCCATAGTAGATGACGAACCTTTGGCTCTGGAATTGTTGCAAAGCTATGTGGAAAAAACCGCTTTCCTACGGTTGGCAGGCAAATACTCCAGTGCAGTGCAGGCAATGAATGAGATACCCGCACACGAAGAAATTCATATACTTTTTCTCGACATACAAATGCCGGAACTGAACGGATTAGAGTTTTCACACATGGTGAACCCCGAAACACGCATCATCTTCACTACCGCTTTCGGCCAATACGCATTAGACAGCTACAAGGTCAATGCGCTGGACTACCTGCTGAAACCAATCAGTTATGCCGATTTCCTACAATCGGTGAACAAAGCGATGCAATGGTTCGAACTGAAACAAAAAGCCGGAAACAGACCGGAAGAAGAAGTTAATAACGAATATATTTATGTTAAAAGCGATTACAAACTAGTACAGATAGCCCTTGACAAGATTCTATACATCGAAGGACTGAAAGATTACATAAAAATACATATAGAAAACGAACCCAAAGCCATCTTGTCACTTATCAGCATGAAGGCTATGGAAGAAAAGCTTCCGTCAAAGCATTTTGTACGTGTACATCGCTCATTCATAGTGCAAAAAAGCAAAATAAGAAAGAAATCGAAGATGCATTAATTGCAGGGCGAATGCCTGAAAATTCCCGTGAAATATTAGTAAAGTCGGCTCTTTATCTGAATTTATATATATTTTATAATCAGCATCACCAAAATAATGTTGTGCCATCCTTTCGGGTGATTGTAAAAGTAAAGCTGAAGATACCGTTAGCAGAATGATTCCTCCAAGGCTTAATGATATAACAATGCTCCATACTTTTTTGGGTTCTCTCTTAAAATTCATTATTCCCAAAGATATTGGCGTAAGCTTTCTATTTTTTTCTTGTTTCGATATTTTTATATTACTAATTGCTGTCATCCTCACAGATTCCATCGGAGATGCCTTCATTGCTATTTTAATTGGTTTATTTATAGATATACTGACAATAATGCCGCAGATAGCTACGGTTATCATTGCACATACAATATAATTCCCAATATTAATTCCTTTTGCTAGTATTATTGCTGAACAAAGTATTGCTAATGAAATACCTGTCAGTATTCCTCTAACACCTAAATATCTTCCTTCCTTTTTTACAATCTTTTTTATCTGCTTTTGTGTCGTTCCTATCGTTCTAAGTTGTCCGTAATTTTGTATTTTATTAATTATGGAAATTTGGAAAATGCTTTTTATAACAGTATAGCTTCCTATCAAAACAAGTCCAATTAATATTCCTAAGATACCTAATTGATCTGCAGAAATCACTTGATTAACGTACCTGAAATATGGATTATTAAATGCCACAGGTAAATTATTTTTTTCACCAATTTCTCTGCAATATTTCTTTATATCTTCAACATTCTTTTCCTTCACATGCACATAAACCATATTGGAATCTTCATTGTAGTTTTCATAATTTTCCAGTTTTTCCCAAGATATTAAAAACGGAAATGTTTCTCCACTAGTCGTCATATCAAGAATCCCTGAAATCGTATATTCTCCTGATAGTTGATCCGTGTTTAAATTGATCTTATCTCCTACCTTTTTATCTTTTCCATACTTTTCCAACCATTTTTTACATACAGCAATCTGTTTTTCTTCCTCTGGAACTTTTCCACTGGATAAACTCATTTGATTTCTCATCATATAGAGCATTGGCTGATCCATGTAAAAAAAAGTTGCTGTATATTTTTTGTCAGACGGTATATCCCCAACAATATAGTATTGTCCTACTCTTTCAAATCCCGTTTCTTCTCTTAGCTTTAACAGTTTTTCTTCTGAAACATTCATATATACTGCTTCGTATGTATCCTGAATCTGTTTTTTCTTCACTTCCAGCAGTGAAGTCGCAATAAGTCCTGAAAAACATATCAAAAATGATGCTAGTGCTATAGAAATCATTAACATAACATTTCTTCGCTTTTCAGACTGAAGATTTCTCTGTACAATATTTTTTATTGCTTTTTTATTCCCTGATTTTCTCATTTTCACCAACTCCAGTTTTCAAAAATTTTCCATCTTCAATCCTCACTATTCGTTGTGCTAAATCTGCAATGTGCTCATTATGAGTAATCATCACAACACTTTGCTCAAATTTTCTACTCGTACTTTGAATCAATTCCAGTACATCCCGACTCGTCTTGCTGTCAAGATTTCCTGTAGGTTCATCCGCAAGTATAATTGCCGGCTTCGTAATCAAGGCTCTTGCAATCGCAACACGCTGCTGCTGTCCGCCAGATAACATATTCGGCATACTTTTCAGTTTCTCCTTTAAACCGAGCATATTAATAATTTCGTTCAAAAATATCTGATCAACTTCCTGCCCATCTAATTCAATTGGCAAAACTATATTCTCATAAACATTTAACATGGGGAGTAAGTTATAGTTTTGAAAAATAAAGCCTATATTCCTTCTTCGAAAGATTGTGAGCTGCTCATCATTTAAGTCTGACAATTTTTTTCCTTGGATTTTAATTTCCCCATAGGTAGGTACATCCAATCCTCCCAACATATTTAATAAGGTAGATTTACCACTTCCTGATGTACCAACAATAGCTACAAATTCTCCCTTTTCAACACTAAAATCTACTCCATCCAATGCCTTTGTTATATTAGGTTCCTTTCCATAATATTTTTTTATATTTCTTGCTTCCAATACTTTCATAATTATTTCTCCTTTTAAATCTTTCTTTAATTCATATCTATCTATATATCAATGAAAGGCTACTCGATTTTGTTTTCTCGAATAGCCTTCCATATTTTTGTATGTATTACTTAGTTGTATTTAAAAAAGCGCCGCCACCGATACAATCATTTTCACATTTCTTACGAACGATATCGCAGTCTGGCCATTCATAAATGTCAACTTCTTCTTTTAATAACTCTTCATTTTCAGTTACTTCGATTCTCTTTTCTTCCATGACAACCATCCTCCTATTTAATAATCCGGATTCAGAAAAGATCCGCCACCAAAGCAGTCATTTTTACAATGATTCTGGATTTCTCCACAGCCTGCTGCATAAACATTGATTTCTTCTTTTGATAATTCCTGAGCTTCTTTTTCTTTTAATTCGTTCATAGTCTACTGTCTCCTTTCCGAAATTACTCCTCTTCTGTAATTAAAGCTAATACCCCAAAACAATCTGTTACGCAATTATACCTTGTCACACCACAGTCATTCGTATAAATACTTACTTCCTCTTTGCTAAGTTCTGAGGATTTTCTTTCTGCATTGAATTCTTCCATAGAACTCACCTCCTTATGCCTATATTTATACGCTTGCACACACCTTTTATCTATATTTCTTGTTTAAATTGCTCTTTTTTCTTCCTAGTTGGCTTCTCCCTCCCATTTTCTCTTTACCTTCTCCATATACTCAATATAGATTTCTAAATTTTTCTTTCTGTTTTCTTTAGCATCATAGTAAAACAGCACATAATTTAATACTGCTTTTAAGAAAATGCACCGGTAATCATAAGGTTCTTCTGATGCCATACAACGTCCACCACATATATAGCGGTAATCACATTCTTTACATATTTCTTTATTTTCAGCACAGAACAATCTCTTAATTTCATCTGTGGGTAGGGCGAAAGAAAACTCTGAAATTTTAACAGATATGGAACATCTTGATATGAACCTGAAGATAGCAAAATATATATTGAAACAGGGATACGAGAATAAAAAAATAGGGGAGGCGGATATACGTTGCTTGCTTTTTATTGCATCATGCTGTTTGCTATACGTTATGTTGGCAATAGACAGCCGGA
>ENA-UEPH01001463-UEPH01001463.1-human-gut-metagenome-genome-assembly--contig:-NODE-1463-length-21902-cov-4.345704_pt1 | contig 21902 bp, 10 predicted proteins | sample MGYA00242891_ERZ507898 | MGnify/ENA primary metagenome ERZ507898 (study PRJEB26167, sample SAMN06115411) | human gut metagenome | host: Homo sapiens | place: China:Guizhou | collected 2014-10-15... | reverse complement strand
ACTCTTCCGCAGGCGGCTGGGCGAGGTGACCGTCGGCGTCAATGATCTCTTCGACCAGAACGGCACGACCTTCCGCCGCACGGTGACGGGCACCTACATCCGCAACGTCTCGAACCTCGGTCTGGGCCGCTATTTCCTTGCCCAGTTCTCGTACAACCTGCGCCTGTTCCCGCGTCAGGGAGCCGCCGTGACCCGCATCTTGCAGCAGGGGGCGGAATAAACACGCCGATCAGAGTTTTTCGACCGAAAAACCGGATGCCGGAGTCGTATTTCCGGATTTTTCGCTATATTTGTTCATACATTCAAGCAAAGTAAGGACAAATGAGGCAGAATCATCTCTCTCCGGCCCTCCTCTGCGGAGTTGCGGCCGCCGTTCCCGCGGCATGCGCCGCGCAGCAGGGGGCGGGCGGCAGGGAATCCGGGCGGCCCAATATCGTCTATATCATGACCGACGACCATGCTTATCAGACTGTCGGCGCCTACGGGCATCCGATTTCGCGGCTGGCGCCGACGCCCAATATCGACCGGCTGGCACGCGAAGGAATGCTTTTCCGCGAGGCGTTCGTCGAAAACTCGATCTCGGCGCCTTCGCGGGCGACCCTGCTGACCGGCGTGTATAGCCATCGTCACGGCCAGACCACGCTCAGCTACGGCATTATGGACACGACGCTGGTGCATTTCCCCGAACTGCTCCGGGCCGAAGGCTACCGGACGGCGATCTTCGGCAAATGGCATCTGAGCGTCGAACCCAAGGGCTTCGATCATTACGACCTGCTGTGGGATCAGGGGGAGTATTACAATCCGGTGATGCGCACGCCCGAAACCGGCGGCAGGTACGTCCGTCAGGAGGGATACGCCACCGACATCATTACCGACCACGCTTTGGCGTGGCTCGACGGGCACAGGGACGACGACGCGCCTTTCTGCCTGATGATCCACCACAAGGCCCCGCACCGGAATTGGATGGCCGACCTGAAGTACCTCGATCTATACGAGGATGTCGAGTTCCCGGAGCCGGAAACCCTTTTCGACGATTACGCCACGCGCGGCGACCAGATGCGCCAGCAGCAGCTGACGATCGACCGCCACATGGGATATGCCTTCGATTTCAAGGTGGAGGAGCTGAAGGACGAGCCGACTCTGCAATACATTCACGACAGCTGGGATATCGCCATGAGCACGCTGACGCCCGAACAGCGCCGCGTGTGGGACGACTCCTACGGTCGTAAGAACCGGGACTTTCTGGCCGACCGTCCTGAAGGGAAGGAGCTGCTGCGCTGGAAGTACCAGCGTTACATACACGATTACTGCCGCACGATCCGTTCGGTGGACGACCAGATCGGCCGGGTGCTCGACTATCTGGAGGAAAGCGGCCTGATGGACAACACGCTGATCGTTTACACCTCCGATCAGGGATTTCTGCTGGGAGAACACGGTCTCTACGACAAGCGTTTCATGTACGAGGAGTCGTTCCGCACGCCGCTGATCATGGCGTGGCGCGGGCATATCCGCCCCGGTACGGTCTGCCGGGAGCTGGTGCAGAATATCGACTATGCCCCGACGCTGCTCGACGCCGCCGGCGTCGCGGTCCCGGACGGAATGGACGGCGTTTCGCTGCAACCCCTGTTCCGCAGCGGAAAGGCGCGCGGCTGGCGGACGTCGCTCTATTACCAGTATTACGATTATCCCGCCGTCGGCAGCGTGCGTGCGCATTACGGCATCCGGACCGATCGTTACAAACTGATCCATTGGTTCGGTCCGGGGGCGGACGGCGACCCCGACATCGACTTCTGGGAGCTGTACGACCTGCGGAAAGATCCCTGCGAGGTGCATAATGTTTACGAGGAGCGCGGATACCTTCCTATCCGCCGGGAGCTGGCGCGGCTGTTGGCCGAAAAACGCGGCGAGCTGGGAATCAGATAGTTGGTTTGCATGTCGGTTGATAAGGACATTCGGAAAATCCTTTCCGGATGTCCTGTTCTCATGTCCGGTCGTAAAACACGCTTCCATGCACCTGCCGCCTGCCGTTCCGGTCGCTGTGTTTATGTGAGTACATTGAAACGCTTCTATTTTGCTATTATTCCCCGATTTGCAGCCGTATTGCCGAATGGACACCGCCGAAAAATATCGCATGTGCATACTATGTATAATCAAATAAATGTCGTATATTTGTATTACGATAATAAATAGCGCAATGAAACTTCGACTCGACCCGAACTCCACCCAGCCGCTGCATCAGCAGGCGGAAGACCTGCTGCGCACGATGATTCAGCAGGAGGAGTATAAAAAAGGCAAGCTGCTGCCCAATGAGGTGGAACTCTCCAAAGAACTGAACATATCCCGCAATACGCTTCGGCAGGCCATCAACCGGCTGGTTTTCGAAGGTCTGCTTATCCGCAAGAAGGGTTACGGCACGACTGTTGCGCCGCAGAACGTGATGAGCAATGCCCGCAATTGGATGAGTTTTTCGCAGGAGATGCACGCGCAGGGAATGGTGGTGCAGAATTTCGAACTGCATATCAGCCGCAAACACCCTTCGCAGGAGGCGGCTGCGTTTCTGAACGCTCCCGAAGGGACGAAACTGCTCTGTCTGGAGCGTTTGCGCGGACGTCCGGGACTGCCGTTCGTCTATTTCATCTCCTATTTCAATCCGGCGATTCCGATGACGGGCGAGGAGGATATGGCCATGCCGCTGTATGAGAACCTGCAGAAGAATTACGGCATCGTCGTCAAGACTTCGCGCGAGCAGATCTATGCCCGTGCGGCGAGTCCCGATCTGGCCGACAAGCTCGATATCAGCGAAGGCGCGCCGATTCTCGTGCGCAAACGCTTCGTGCTCGACATAAACGACAAACCCGTCGAATACAACATCGGCTATTACCGGGCTGACAGCTTTACCTATTCGATCGAGTTCACCAACGATTGACGGCGCGGCGGCTGAATCCGGCGGTGGCAACTGAGACGGCAGGATGCGGGTCTGCGGTGCGCGGCTGAAATGGCGGCGCGGCCGAGACTGCGGGATCGGTATCGGATGCGGCCGAAACGGCAGTGTGGCTGCAACGGCGGGACGGTGTCCGGTATGGCTGAATCCGGCGGTGCAGAGACAGACCGGGCGCCGGGTTGGTCTGTAAGACGCTCCGGAGTGTCGGACTCGGTCTTTGCGGCGGGGCGTTCCGTAGGGAGGTCATGGACCGCGGAGCAGGCCAATAGACAATACGAATAAAGGCGGAACATTGTTCCGCCTTTATTCTTGTCCGTATCTCCGGGGTTATTTCAGACCCCAGCTCTTGTTGGGTTCGGGTCCCATTTCGAGAACCAGCTCCCCGCCCTGCAGCAGCTCCGAAGCCGGGAAGTGGAACGTGTCGAGCTGTCTGCCGTTCAGGCGGGCGCTCTGCACGTAGATGTTTCTGCGCGAAGCGTTGTGGGCCTTGATGGTGAACTTTTTGCCGCGGCCGTAACGTTCGCCGAGGTCGATCGTCACCTCTTCGAAGATCGGGCTTGCGATTTCGTAAACCGGATCCACGCGGCATCCGCCGTCGGTCTGGAACAGACCGATCGAGGTCATGATCGCCCATGCGCTCATCTGTCCCTGATCCTCGTCGCCGAGGTAGGCGTTGGCGATGCCGTAACCGTAGTAGCGGTCGAGGATCGAGCGGCTCCAGCGTTGGGTGTGCCACGGCGTGTCGGCGTAGTTGAACAGGAATGCGAAGTGCATCGACTGCTGGTTGCCCTGCACGACGGGATGATCCCAATACTGGTCGTTCGGGGCGTTGTAACGCCACGCCTCGTCCTGATTGAAGCCCCAGAGCAGGCGGTCGGTGAAGCGCTGCTTGCCGATCTTCTCGACCAGCGCCGGGACGTCCTGCGGTACGAAGAAGGTGAGCTGCCATGCGTTGCCTTCGACGTAGTGCTGGTTGGCGCCGCTGCGGAAGGGATCGAAGTTTTCGAGCCATTGGCCCTTGCTGTCGCGCATGTGGCAGTATCCCTCGTCGCTGATGACGTTGCGCCACCAGTAGCCGCGGTCGTTGAACGTGCGGTAGGTCTTTTCGTCGCCGAGCGCCTTGGCCAGCTGGCCTACGGTCCAGTCGTCGTAGGAGTATTCCATCGTATTCGAGAAGCGGCCCTTGTCGTAGGGGACGTAGTGGTGTTCCATGTAGGCGGTCAGGTCGCGGTTGCCGGCGAAGCCCTTGAATACCTTCTGCGCCGGGGTGGTCTGCATCTTGACCGAGGCTTCGAGCGCCTTCTTGGCGTCGAAGTCGCGGATGCCCATCTGCCATGCGCTGACGATCAGCGGAATTTCGTGTTCGCCGACCATGACGGGAATGTAGTTCATGCCTGCGGGGCCTTTGGCCAGCCAGCCGTTGGCGTCGTACATCGCCAGCTGCGAGTTGACCCAGCGGCTGCTCCATTCGGGCGTCACGAGGTTCCAGAACTGGTTGAGGTTCCAGAACGTGTTCCAGAATGCGTCGCAGCCCAGCATGACGTCTTCCGAGGGATCGGCCACGGTGTGTACTTTGCCGTCGGTCGAAACCCACTGGCCGTTTACGTCGCTCCACGTGTTGCGGCTGCAGATCGCACGGTACATGTTGTTGTAGAAACGGACCTTTTCGAGCCGGTCGTTGGTCTTTACAGTCAGGCGGCTGAACAGGTCGTTCCATGTGTCCACCTGATTCCGGCGTACGGCCTCGAAATCCCAGCCGAAAGGTTCGGTGACTTCGGCGGCGAGGTTCTGCGCGGCGTTTTCGACGCTGACGAGCGAGATGCCCGAACGTACCTGCACGACGGGATTCCGCACGGGATCGAACTCCACGAACAGGCCTGCGTATTTGCAGGGGCCGCTGCTGAGCTCCCGGATGTCGTTGGCGACGACGTCGTCTTTCCAACTGCCCACGCGGAGGATCGGACGGTCGAATTCGACGACGAAGTGCAGTACGTAGTCCTGATCGGCGTCGTGGCTCCATACGCCCGGCGAGAACTGGTGGCACGAACCCTCGATGCGGCGCTCTCCGACCCGCTTCACCGAGACGTTTTTGAGCTGGATGCCGTACTCGGTTTCGGGATGCAGCTCGATCAGGATACGGCCCGTGCCGCGGTCTGCGGGGAAGGTGAAACGCTCGAAGCCGCAGCGCGTTGTGGCCGTCACTTCGGCCTTGATGCCGTAGTCGGTCAGGTCGGCGCTGTAATAGCCGATGTCGGCCCGCTCGGTGCGCTTGTCGATGCGCGAACGGTAGCCTTCGTCGGGCTTCTGTTCGTCGCCGACGCGGGTTTTCAGCTCGCCGTTTGCGGCCATGATGCCCAGTCCTCCGAGCGTCCACTCGTGGATGTGGCTGAAACAGCCGATATTCTCGAACGAGGGCTGGTAGCCGGCCTGCCATCCCGTATTCTGGTTGTCGGGGCTCATCTTGACCATGCTGAACGGCATCCACGGTCCCGGCGCGATCATCCAGCGCGAGTGGGCCGTGCCGATGCGCGTATCCACGTAATCGGCCGGCGTCTGGAGCTTTTGCGGCGTGCGTACGACGCTGCCCCGTGCTATTTCACGGCCGTCGCAAAGAATCCGGTAAGCGCTCTTTTTGGCTTTCTTCACCTGCGGCATCGGGGCTTCGAGCTGGTAACGGCCCGTTTCGATGCGGTGGTTCAGTATCTCTTTGCCGTCGAGTTCGACGCTGAGCGCGGGTGCGCCTTCGAGCCATTCGAGATCGACCAGCAGGGGCTGGACGCGTCGTTTGCCGTCGGCCAGTTCATAGGGAGCGGCCTCGATGTTGCGGATGAAGAGCTGCTGCGGCTGTTCCACGTTCGTGCCGGCAGGGCCTTCGAGGCTCACGCGGTCGAAAAGTATCCACGAGCCTTCCAGCACGGTGATCGTCACCTCGTTGCCGCCGGCCTTGAGTACGCCGGGACGGATCGGGATTTCGAGCCGGCGGGGCGTCGCTTTGGCGAGATTGCCCGTGATCGACAGCGTATCGACGATCTTTTCCATCTGGTTGGGCTTGCGCTGGTCGGCGACGCTGAGTCCCGGAGCGTCGAGCTGGAACTTGGCGTCCTGCGTATTGACCGAAACCTTTACCAGCGGCAGGAAGTTTTTGGCGTAATCGAGCAGATCGACGACGAGCGTGCAGGTTCCGTCGGAGGGAATCTCTTTCAGGCCGAAGAGGATATTGACCTGATGCGTGCGCCAGCCCGACGTGGGCCATGTGCCGCCCCACGTGTCGGCAGGTCCGGGCAGGACGTAGGGGAAATCGGCGGCGGGAACGGAGTGCCCGACGAGGAAATATTTGTCTTCATAGCCGAAATCGTTGGCGAGGAAGTCGCGGAAGCGGTCCGGAGCCAGTGCGAATTCGGACGCCGACCGGTCGGCCTGTCCCACCGTCCATATAACCGAAGGAGATTGCTCCGCAGCCGTTGCCGCCGTGGCGAGAAGACATGCTGCAATTCCCGAAAACAATGTTTTTCTCATGGTTTGGGTTTGTTGGTTGATTAAATGTTCATACAATTTTGGCGTAAAATAAACAAAATTTTCGTGTAAATGCAAATTTCAGCTCTGTTTTGCTCGAAAAAGTTGAATTTGCCGCTGCTTTATGGTTTTTTATTGTAGGTACATATGTGCGTTCCCTGCCGCCTGAAACAGGCGTCTGCCGGTGTTTACCTATTATTATATATGGAAAAGGCGGTTGCTGTCCGGGCTTCGCTCTCGGAATGCGGATAATTCGCCGTTGGCGGATATGTTGTCGCAGTAGGGCTGTTTTGCGCGTGACGGCGGTCGGCGTTGTGGTTTCCGACATCGGACATGCCCGATTGTCCGTCGGTGCAAAACCCGGTCGTCTACAAGGCGTTAAGCCTCCCGCCGGAATCTTCGGCCGCAGAGGGGGCGGTATGTTTCTGCTATGTATTTTATTGTTTGCACAATAATCGGTCTGACATGTCCGGTCTTTTGGGATAGAGCGTGTTTGATACGTTTATTTGTGTTTAATATATTGAAATACAATGTTTTATGTTTCTTGTTCGTCCGCGTTGTATGGTGCGTTTGAAAAATTATTTGAAATTTTTTCGCTTGAAACAAACAGAATACGGAAAATATTTTTACATTTGCGATGTGGTAATGTATGGACATATGTGAAAACAACCCGACATATGTCTTTCCGGCCTGCCGGATACGTATAACGACTAACCTGTAGAAATGAAGAAGTTACTCCTTTTATGGCTCCTGACGCTGGCGACGACCGCCGCCGTGCATGCACAGCGTGTCGAAGTCTATCGCCAGTTGCCTTCCGACCAAATTACGGCGTCGGCCAGTTCGACGCTCAGGGGCTCGTCCGCCGCGGCTGCGGTCGACGGCGCCGGCATGCGGGGCGACCTGCACGAAGCCAACAATCTGGGGCATGGCATGTGGGTGTCGCAGGCTTCGGCCGGAACGGTGCGTTACAGCCCCTCGACGCGCGAAGGGGTAGTGTGGTTCCTCTGTCAGGTGGGCGATAAGAATTCCCCCCCCCGTCAAATCGATCAGATCCGCATATGGAATCATAACCAGAACGAACACACCCGCCGCGGACTGAACAAAGTATATGTCGAGTATTCGGCCGACGGCCAAACGTGGCAGCTGCTGCCCGACGGACGGCTCGACTACCACGTCATTCCGGAGTCGGTGGGGCGCAATCCCGAACCGGCCGACCTTATCCTGAACACACCGGGCCTGAAAGCCCGCTATATCTGTTTTACGGCAGCTGCCGGCGGCGAGGGCAACCACTACGACCGCAACGATCCGGTCGTCATGCGCGAAGCGGCCGACATGCACCAGAATCCCGATTATTACGGGCTGGCCGAAATCCGTTTCTATACGAAGGAGCGCGCCGACGTGCGCACGCTGGCTCCCGTTTCGGAGCTGTCGCTCGCGGCTTCGCAGGGCTATCTGAAAACGCCCGAAGGACCGTCGCGCGAATTCACCCTGCGCTTCGACAATCCGATATATGCCGGGGCCGACCTCGCGTTCGAATGCGGCGGCCGTACGTGGAACGCCGAAATCGCACCTTCGGGCGTCGGCGTCGTGCGTTACGACGGCCTTTTTCCGGCGGGATACATGGAGGAGACGGCGAAGTTCGACGTGCGTCTGACGAGCCGTCAGGGAACCGTCGAAAAGCGTTTCGAGGTGCCTGCCGCCCGCAAATGGACCGTCAATTTCCTCTCCCATTCGCATCAGGACATCGGCTACACGCACCGTCAGATGGACGTGATGAAGCTTCAGTGGCGCAATCTGGAGCGTGCGATGGACCTCGCCGAGCGGACGAAGGATTATCCCGAAGGCGCCCGTTACTGCTGGAATACCGAAGCGACGTGGTCGATCGCCGGGTATCTCGAAGCCTATGCCGGAACCGACAAGGCCGCACGGCTGATTCAGGCCGTACGCGACGGCGTAATCAACATCGACGCCCCGCTGGGCAGTATCCTGACGGGCATCTGCCGTCAGGAGGAGTTGATGCACATGTTCGACGACGCGCACCGGCTTGCCCGTGAAATCGGCGTGGAGGTGAATACGGCGATGATGAGCGACGTTCCCGGACAGGTCTGGGGACTTGCCACCGCCATGTCCAAAAACGGCGTGAAGTACTACTCGCCGGGTCCCAATTACGTGCCTTTCTACGGAAAGATCGGCAACGACCGCGCCGCGGCCCTGCACGTCGAATGGGGCGACCGGCCCTTCTACTGGCAGTCGCAGTCGGGAACCGACAAGGTGCTGGTGTGGCAGGCCGGACGCGGCTATTCGTGGTTCCACGGCTGGCTGGCCGGACGCCTTTCGGTGTGCGGTGTGGAGCCGATCTGGAACTACCTGCAGGAGCTGGAGACCGACGAATTTCCCTATAACACCTGTTATCTGCGCTACACGGTCCACGGCGACAACGGACCTCCCGACGAGCTGATGCCCGACGTGATCCGCGCGTGGAACGAGCGTTACGATTCGCCGCAGTTCCGCATCACGACGACCAAGGAATTCTTTACGGCATTCGAAGAGCAGTACGGCGAATACCTGCCCACCTACGGGGGCGACATGACCCCGACGTGGGAGGACGGCGCCTCCTCGACGGCCCGCGAAACGGCGATGAACCGCGAGAGCGCTGCCCGTCTGGCCCGTACCGAAATTCTCTGGAGCATGCTCTCTCCCGAAAGCGACTATCCTGCCCGTGAACTCGCCGAGGCGTGGAAGAATGTGCTGCTCTTTTCCGAACATACGTGGGGCGCGTCGGCCAGCGGTCCCGATCCCTACTCGCAGTTTACGAAAGACTTGTGGGCCGGCAAGAAGATGTACGCCGACAGTGCCGACGTGCAGTCGCGCCGTCTCTGCGACGAGGCGATGGCCGGCATAACGGCCGGCGAGGGGTATGTTCAGGTGCTCAATACGAACCTCTGGCCCCGTACGGACGTTGTGACCGTGGCGGCCGACCTGACCGGCAAGCGGCTGCTCGCTCCTTCGGGAGAGCCGGTCGCCGTTCAGCGCCTGCACGACGGCGGCTGGATCTTCCTTGCCGAAGAGGTGCCCGCGCTTTCGTCGTCGGTTTACCGGATCGTTCCTGCCGCGTCTTCCGCGAAGGCGAAGAAGAGTCCTGCAGCTCCGGCTTCGATGATCATCGGCGGCAACGTGCTCGACAACGGGCTGGTGCGTGTCGCGGTCGATCCGGCGAAGGGTACGATCCGCTCGCTGAAGGCTGCGGGCGCCGATTACGAATATGCCGCAGGCGAAGGACTCAACGATTATATCTATTCGGGCCGCATTGCCGCCGATCCGCGGGGCATCGACCGGGTGACGCGCGTCGAAGTGCTCGACGACGGCCCCGTCGCTGCGACTCTGCGCATCGTCTCCGACGCTCCGGGCTGCAATGCCCTCTGGCGTGACGTGACGGTTTACAGGGGACTCGGCCGCGTCGATATCCGCAATACGGTCGACAAGCAGGATATTTTGGAGCACGAAAGCGTGCGTTTCGTCTTCCCGTTCAACTTCGCGCATCCCGAAATCACGATGGACCTCGCCATGAGCGAGATGCACCCCGAACGCGAACAGCTCGCGGGCGTCAACAAGCACTACTATTCGCTGCTGAACGGCATGGCCGTCGGCGATCTGGAACACGCCGTATGCCTGACCACCCTCGATGCCCCGTTCGTCGAGCTGGGCACGCCTTCGGGCGAAGATTACCGGCTCAATCCCCGCCACGGCTACGGCTGGTGGCCCTCGGCGCAGATTTCGCCCGTGGTCTATTCGTGGGTGATGAACAATACGTGGCGGACGAACTACAAGGCGTCGCAGGGCGGCGTGGCCAGCTTCCGCTATTCGTTGCAGATCAGCGATCCGTTCGATCTGAAACTCAAACAGCGCGGCGCCGAACGCGAACAGCCCCTGATCGCCGTCGAGAGCGGCAGGGCCGAACCTGTCGGCCGGCTGTTCCGGCTCGAAGGCCGCAACCGGATCGCCGTGTCGGGCATCGCGCCTTCGGCGGACGGGACGGGCTATATCGTGCGTCTGCAGAACATGGGCGATCAAAGCGTGCATTCCGCATTCGTCTGGGGCCGGATGAAGGCCCGCCGGGTGAGCGTCTGCGACTACCGCGAACAGCCCCTCGCACCGTTCGACGACCGCTCGTTCTGGATGAAGCCCTTCGAGTACCTGATGCTCAAAGTCGAAACCGAATAACTCAAACTACCTATGAATAGACTCTTTTTATCCCTGATTTCCTTGGCGGCCTGCATGAGCTCCTGCACGTCGCCCGAACCGCTGACCGACTATGTCGATCCCCGTATCGGAACGGCCCATTCGCGCTGGTTCTTCTTCACGCCCGCGGCGGTGCCGTTCGGCATGGCGAAGCTGGCGCCGACCACCGACGGCCACCTCGGAAATCCCGGCGGCTGGCAGGCCGTGGGCTACGACGCCCGCCATACTTCGATCGAAGGTTTCGCCAATTTCCACGAATTTCAGGTGGGCGGCGTGGTGATCGCCCCGACCGTCGGTGCGTTGCAGACCGTTCCCGGTCCCCTCGACGATCCGGAGGCGGGTTACCGTTCGCGCTTCGACAAGAAAGACGAGGTGGCCCGGCCGGGCTATTACTCCGTACTGCTGAAAGACTACGGCGTGAAAGCCGAACTGACGGCTACCGAGCGCGTCGGTTTCCACCGTTATACCTTCCCCGCTTCGGAGGAGGCCAACCTGATCTTCAACATCGGCACGAAGATGGGCGAAAGCGGTCCTGCGCGCGACGCTTCGGTGACCTTCACCGAGGACGGCCGTATCGAGGGCTGGGTGGTGACCGAACCCGTCTATGTGGACATCTATCAGAAGGGCGCCGTCGTGAAGATGTATTTCAGCGCCGTCGTGGATGCCGAACCTGCGTCGTGGGGCGCCTTCTGCGGCGAGGAGGTTTTTGCCGGTGAGCGGAGCCGTACGGGCGTGGGCGCCGGCGTGTACCTGCGTTTCGATACCCGTGCGCGTCGGGACGTCGGCGTGAAGATCGGCCTGTCGTATACGTCGGTCGAGAACGCCCGCCTGAACATGCAGGCCGAAGCCGCCGATCTGGATTTCGACGGGGCGCTCTTGGCCGCAAACGAAGCATGGGAAGAGGCGCTCGGACGCATCCGCGTCGAGGGCGGCAAACGGGAGGACCGGGTCAAATTCTATACGGGTCTGTTCCATGCCGTGCTGGGACGCGGTCTGGCCAGCGACGTGAACGGGGCCTATCCCGCGAACGACGGAACCGTCGGGCAGATTCCGCTCGACCCCGCCGGCAATCCGCTGCATAACCATTATAATACCGATGCCATCTGGGGCGGATTCTGGAACCTGACCCAGTTGTGGAGCATCGCCTATCCCGAATATTACGCCGACTGGATTTCGAGCCAGCTGCTGGTTTACAAGGACGCCGGCTGGCTGGGCGACGGCATCGCATGCAGCAAGTATGTTTCGGGCGTGGGCACCAACTTTACGGGTCTCGCCATCGCGGCGGCCTACAACTGCGGCATCCGCAATTTCGACGTGGCGCTCGGCTACGAAGCCGCCCTCAAGAACGAACTGGGCAGCGAAGGCCGTCCCGCGGGAGCCGGCAAGCTGGATGTGGGGCAGTTCGTCGAGCGCGGCTATTCGCCCTATTCGACGGAGCTGCACATGCAGACCACGCCCCGCGGTTCGGGTTTCTCGGCTTCGCATACGCTCGAATATTCGTTCAGCGCCTATGCCGTGGCCCAGATGGCCCGCCAGCTGGGACATGAAGCCGATTACGAACGGCTTTCGAAGCTCTCCGAAGGGTGGAAACTGCTCTTCGATCCCGAAACCAAACTGATGCGTCCGCGCGACGAGCAGGGCCGGTTTATCGCCGACTTCGATCCTTATGCGCCGTGGGTGGGCTTTCAGGAGGGCAACGCCGTACAGTACACCTATTATGTTCCCCACGATATCGACCGTCTGGTGGAGATGGTCGGCCGCGAGGAGTTCAACAACCGGCTTGACAGCACGTTCCTTATTTCGCGCGAAAATATCTTCGGCGGCGGCAAGACCATCGACGCCTTCGCGGGACTGCACACCTACTACAACCACGGCAACCAGCCGAACCTCCATATTTCGGGCCTGTTCAACTTTTCGGGCAAGCCGTGGCTCTCGCAGAAGTGGATGCGCACGATCTGCAACGAATTCTACGGTACGGAGGAGATTCACGGCTACGGCTACGGACAGGACGAGGATCAGGGACAGCTGGGCGCATGGTACGTCATGGCTTCGATGGGACTCTTCGACGTGAAGGGCCTGACGGCTCCCGATCCGTCGTTCCAGCTCTGCAGCCCGCTGTTCGACAAGGTTACGATCAGCCTGAATCCCGATTATTACGAAGGCCGCGAATTCGTGATCGAGACTGCGGGCAACGCTCCGGAAAACTGCTATATCGGTTCTGCGCAGCTCGACGGCAAACCCCTGACGGGCGTACAGCTGCCTTTCGCGGACGTGGTGCGCGGCGGCCGTCTGAAAATCACGCTCGCTTCGGAACCCAATACGTCGCTTACGGAATAGCAACGCCAATTAGACCTAATTATAAACCGCTTATGTTGAAAACGGAAATCTGAATTCCCGGCTCCGGCCGGACCCCGTGTCGGGCCGGAGTTTTTTGAACCCAACCACTTAAAAACAAAACGTATGAAAATTAGTACTAACTTCTTGAACCTGCTGAAGGTTTGTATGTGCGTGGTGTTGGCTTTCGCGGCCCTCGAAACCCGCGCGCAAGGGGAGTCCTTTACGGTATCGGGTACCGTCAAGGATGCTTCCGGGCAGCCGGTGATCGGAGCTACGGTCTTCGACACCACGACCCAAAAGGGAGATGTAACGAGTACGACGGGCAGCTTCTCGCTGCAGGCTGCTCCCGGCTCGGTGCTGAGGGTGAGCTTCGTCGGATACGCCGAGCAGTCGGCCAAAGTCGTAGCCGGAAAGACCACCTATGATTTCGTGCTGGAGAGCGACGCCCTCGAAATCGAGGAGCTGGTCGTCGTAGGTTACGGCACCCAGAAGAAAGCCTCCCTTACGGGAGCCATCTCGGCCATCAACAACGAAGAGATCATCACGACCAAGAACGAGAACGTCCAGAACATGCTGACCGGTAAGGTCGCGGGACTCCGCGTGAGACAGAACTCCAGCGAACCGGGCCAGTTCAATACCTCGATGGACATCCGCGGCTTCGGCGCTCCGCTTATCGTGATCGACGGTGTGCCGCGCGACAACATGGCGCGGCTCGATCCCGAAGATATCGAGCAGGTTTCGGTGCTGAAGGATGCGTCGGCAGCCATCTACGGCGTGAAGGGCGGTAACGGCGTCGTGCTTATCACCACCAAGAAAGGCGACAAGGGCAGGGTCAATATCAATTATTCGGGCAACATATCGTGGCAGCGTCCCTCGAACTTCCCCGACCTCGTGGATGCGGCCGACTGGATGACGCTCTACAACGAGAAATACACGATGCACTCCGTAGACAACATGTCGCCTGTTCCGCAGTACAGTCAGGAGGATATCGCCGCCTACCGCAACGGCGAGAAGAAGTCCTACAACTGGAAAGATGCCGTCTTCCGCAATTCGGCGCCCCAGACGCAGCATACGGTGAGCGCCAGCGGCGGCAACGACAAGGTCACCTTCTATACCAGTCTCGGTTACCAGTATCAGGCGAGCTTCCTGCAGCACACGCCTATTACCTATGACAAGTACACGCTGCGCGCCAACATCAACGCGAAGATCGCCAAGAACCTGACCCTCGACGTCAACCTCGCAGGTCATATGGATGAAAAGAAGATGAGCAACTTCTCCTCTTCTGACATCGTGCGTAGCACGTGGCTCTTCACCCCGCTCGATCCGTTCTACTATGACGACGAGCAGACCATGTACCATACCAAGGACGACAACACGGGCATCGTCAACCCGCTGGCCATGATCGACAAGGATGCCAACGGATACCAGAGCCTGATCAGCCGCTGGTTCCAGTCTGCCTTCTCGTTGCGCTGGGACATGCCGTTCTTGCCGGGACTGTATGCCAAGGGCTTCTTCAGCTACGACTATACCCTGAACGACAACAAGTTCTACAGAAAGGCGTTCAATACTTATACCTCCACCGGAGCCGCGACCAGTTTCCTGAAGGGGGACGCACACGATTATTTCGTGCAGCGCAACTATTACGGCAAGGAACATCGCCAGTGGCACGTGCAGGTGGGCTATGACCGCACCTTCGGCCGTCACTCCGTATCGGGCATGCTGCTCTTCGAGGATCAGCACAAGGTGGGCGACAACTTCTACGGCAGCCGCGAAGTGGTGTTGCCTATGGATCAGGTGTTTGTCGGCGACGGCGAAACGCAGCAGTTCAACCAGTCGTCAGGCGGCGGTTCGCTTTACGACTATGCCTACCAGTCGCTGGCCGGCCGTTTCAACTACGACTTCGGCGGCAAGTACCTCGCCGAATTCGTCTTCCGCTACGACGCATCGTCGCGCTTCCCGTCGGGCGACCTGCGCTGGGTCTTCTTCCCCTCGGTATCCGTCGGATGGCGTATTTCGGAGGAAAACTTTTGGAAAGAGTCTTCGCTCGACTTCATCGAGAACCTGAAAATCCGTGCATCGTACGGTAAGACGGGTTACGACGATGATTTGAATTACGAGTTTCTGACGGGCTTCACCTATCCCTCCGGCGGATCGATCCTCGGCGGCGATTACGTCAACGGTTCCGTTCCCAAGGGCATTGCCAACAAGGATATTACGTGGCAGACCATCAAAATGTTCGACATCGGTCTGGATTTCAGCGCATGGAACGGCAAACTTGGCCTGACCTTCGATTATTTTCGCCGGCATCGTGACGGACTCTATGCCAGACGAAATCTGAGCCTTCCGGGCAGCGTGGGCGCGAGTCTGCCGCTGGAAAACCTCAACAGCGACCGGGATACCGGTTTCGAGCTTGAGTTGAGCCACCGCAACCGCGTCGGCGATTTCTCCTATGCGGTCAAGGGCAATGTTTCGTTCACGCGCCGCAAGACGCTCTACTACGAGCGTGCCGAGTCGGGCAACTCCTACCTGAACTGGCGTCAGAACAACAACGACCGTTTCAACAGCATCTGGTGGGGTTACGGCGAAGGCGGGCGTATCACCAGCTGGGATCAGTTGTACTACAATCCCGTCTATATCGGCCGCGGCAGCGTGATGGGAGACTATCTCTACGAGGACTGGAACGGCGACGGCTGGATCAACGATCTGGACGTACACCCGATCGGCTACACGGATATGGTTCCGATGGTCAATTTCGGTCTGACGATCAGCGCATCGTGGAAAGGAATCGACTTCTCGATGCTCTGGCAGGGTTCGGGCAACCGTTACATCATCGCCCGCGAGTTTCTGCAGGAGCCGCTCTGGTCGCGTACCAACGCCATTAGCGAACACATGGACCGCTGGCATCCGGCCGATCCGACGGCCAATCCCTACGATCCCGCCACGAAGTGGGTCGCCGGCGAATACGGCTATACAGGCTCGACGGCAAATCCCAACTCGGAGCATGGGTTGCAGAATGCCCGCTACCTGCGTCTAAAGAACCTCGAAATCGGTTATTCGCTGCCCAAGAAGTGGCTGACGAAGGTGGGTATCGAGAATGTCCGGATCTACGCCAGCGCCTACAACCTGCTGACGATCACCGGTCTGGATTATCTCGACCCGGAGTTCTACATTCATCCGTCGGATGGCGGGGCCAGCAATATGGGATACTTCTATCCGATCAACAAGACCTATACTATCGGACTGAACGTCAAATTCTAAAAAAGCAAAAAAATGAAACGTCTGAAATATTATCTCCTGATACTTTGTGCGGGCGCATTCGCCGCGTGCACCGATTTGGATATACCGCCGAAAAATATTTTTAACGAACAGGATATCTTCGGCAACGTCGAGGGTGCGACGAGTTACCTCGCACGCTTGTACGGCGTCTTGCCCATGGAGGATTTCCGGTATAGTTTCGAACACGGCTTCGGCTATTCGGGCGCCATGTACCGCCAGATGTGCTGCGCCACGGGCGAAGCCGTAGGACGCGACACGCAGGGATTCTTCGCCGAACCCGGCAGCAACATGTGGGACGCCGCTTACAAAACGATCCGCGAAATCAACCTGCTTATCGAGGGGCTTCCGAAATACAAAAGCGGATTTTCGGACAGCGATTACAATACGGTCTTAGGCGAGGCCTATTTCATCCGCGCCTATGTGTACTTCGCAATGGTCAAGCGGCTGGGCGGTGTTCCGAAGATCGATTACGTGATCGATTATCCGGCCAACGCGACGCTGGAGGATACGTGGACTCCCCGTGCCTCCGAAGAGGAGTGCTGGGACTTTATCGGACAGGATCTCGATGCGGCCATCGCCAGCCTGCCCGACAAGAACGCTTCCGGCCGTGCCACCCGCTATGCCGCGGCAGCTCTCAAGTCGCGCGCCATGCTCTATGCCGGTTCGATCGCCAAGTACAATACCGTCAACGAAGAACACCTCGGCAAGCGTATCTGCGGCATTCCCGCCGAACGGGCCGCCGGTTATTTCGAAGCGGCTTACAAAGCCTCGAAGATCGTGGACGAGGGCGGTTATTCGCTCTACAAGGCCAAGTGGGCTGCCGGTAACCGCGACGCTCAGGCCGAGAACTTCGCTGCACTGTTCCTCGACGAAAGCAGCGCCAACACCGAGACCATCTTCGCCCGCTATTACAAGGAGAAATTCCTGACGCACGACTACGACAACTCGGTGCAGCCGCGCTCGACCTCGACGGGCGGCAACGACTCGGAGGTAAGCCCCACGGTCGATTTCATCGAGATGTTCGACGGCGTCGAGCTGGATGCCGACGGCAAGTTCGGGTTCCTCGACGAAAACGGCTATTACAAGCTCTACGACAACCCGATGGACGCCTTCGCCAACGCCGAGCCGCGCCTGCTGGGTACGGTCATCCTCCCCATGTCGAAGTTCAAGGATCAGTATATCGAAATCCGCCGCGGTCTCTACACCGGCAAGGTGGAAGAGGGCAAAGGTATCTCGCGTCTGATCAAGGAGGGCGAGACCGCGGCCTACGAAACGCTGGGACTCAAAGACGTGCAGCTGACCGGAAACTTCAACGGCGGTCCTGCCGTCCAGCTCAAGACGCCCTATACTCCCTATCCGGGGGCTACGCCCGTCACGTCGATGCTCATCACGGGTCTCAACGGTCCGGTGAACGGCTGGAACTTCGGCAACATCGGCGGCACCTACCTGCGCAAGTACCTCGATCCCGATCTGGAGAATAATTCGGGCGGCAAATCCACGCAGCACTGGATCGACATCCGCTATGCCGAGGTGCTGCTCAACCGTGCCGAAGCCGCCTACGAGCTGACTCAGCTCGGCAAGACGACTTCCGAAGAGGGTGACAGCTACCGCGACGAGGCTTTCCGCTGCATCAACCTCATCCGCGAACGGGCGGGCGCCGATCTGCTGGCATCGGCCGCCGACCTCAATTCGGTCGATATCGTACGCCGCGAACGCCGCAAGGAGTTGGCCTTCGAGAACCAGACCTATTGGGACCTCCGCCGCTGGCGCATCTTCTACGACGAGCAGAATACCACGCGCTATCGTATCCTGATGCCCTTCTTCGCAACGGACGTCAACAAGTACTTCTTCGACGTGCGCTTCACCGAGCCGCGGGCCGGGTATAACTACATCTTCACCTACGACACCCGCTACTACTACCAGCCGCTGCCGTCGGGCGAACTGACCAAGAACCCCAACCTCAAGAATAACCCCGGTTTCTAATCCGGACAGCATAAAAACCGATCGATATGAAAAAGTATATATATCTTTTGCTCTTTTCGCTGCCGCTGCTTGCAGCTTCGTGCAGCAAGGACAATTACGACGAGCCGCAGGAGACTTTCCGCGGAAAGTTCATCGACAAGCAGACGGGCGAGCCGTTCCAGACGGCCATCGGCAATACGGGTATCCGTATCCGCATGATGGAGTACAGCTGGAGCGACAACCCCCAGCCCTATGACATGAACGTCAAGATGGACGGTACGTTCAACAACACCAAGGTTTTCAAGGGCGAGTACGGCATCACCCCTTCGGGCGCGTTCGTGCCGCTGGAAGAGGAGCGGATCAAGATTTCGGGCACTGTCGAGAAGACTTGGGAAGTCGAACCCCTGCTGCGTGTGGAGTGGGTCGGAGAGCCGGTGGTGAACGCCGACGGAACTGTGGACGTGAAGGTGAAGGTTTCCCGCGGTACGGACAATCCCGACTATCAGGAGGCGCTGGCCGAAGCATGGCTGTTCGTGAGCGAGAACATGTATGTCGGGGATTTCAGCTACAGCCCCAACTATTCGACCCGTATCTCCGGTGCGGCTATCGGCATGGTGCAGTTCGATCAGGTCTATACCATCCGTACGGGACAGCCGGGAGGTTATAATCCCGCCGGCACCTATACGCCGTTCCCGGCCTTTTCGCGGAAGTATTTCCTGCGGTTCGGCGCGCGGACGACGCGGCAGTTCGACGGTACCAACCGTTACAATTACACGACTGTCAAGGAGATTACCACAATTGCCCGTTAGTTAGGTTCAGGATGCCGGGTTCCGGAGACGTATTGTCTCCGGAACTGCGGCGCCCGATAAGGAAAATTTTTACGGATACGATGATATCGAACGACATGGAACGTTACGCCGTCGGCGCTGACATAGGCGGCAGTCATATTTGTTCGGCCGTGGTCGATCTGACGACGGGTGAAATCTGCGGAGAGCCTCTCTCCGGCAAGGTCGATTGCGACGCCGGCGCCGGGGAGATACTCGGCGCATGGGCGGACAATATCCGGCAAAGCATCGCGGCTTCCGGCCTGAAGACCGTGCGCCGGGTGGGATTCGCCTTCCCCGGCCCGTTCGACTACGAACACGGCGTTTCGCTGATTCGGGGCGTCAATAAATTCGAGCGGATCTACGGACTCGACATTTCGGAGTCGCTTTTCCCGCTGCTGCGGCGGTCCGGAGCCGAAGAGTTCCGCTATGTCAACGACGCTTCGGCCTTTGCGCTGGGCGAGTGTCTCGGCGGCGCGGCGTGCGATGCCCGGCGCGTGGTGGCGCTCACGCTCGGAACAGGCGTCGGGTCGGGTTTCGTATCCGACCGTAAACTGGTGACTTCGGGCGATGAGGTGCCTGCCGACGGCTGGGTCTACTGCCTGCCGTTCGGCGGCGGAATCGTGGATGAAGCCTTCTCGACGCGCGGAATTATCCGCCGTTACGAAGAGCTGACCGGCGAGACCCTGACCGGTGCGCGGGATGTCGCCGCCCGGTACGACGCCGATCCGGCTGCGCGCCGTCTTTTCGACGTCTACGGCGAAGAGCTGGCGCAGTTCGCGGGTCCGGTCCTTACCCGTTTCAACGCGGACGTATTGGTGCTCGGCGGAAATATTTCGCGGGCTTATCCGCTTTTCGGACCCGCTTTGGAGCGGCGTTTCGCCGCGGACGGAATCCGTGTCGCGGTCCGCACTTCGGCCCTGCTTGACCATGCGGCCATGATTGGTGCTGCTTCGTTATTTTTATAATTTTAGATATGACTCTTTTAAGAAAAACCACACAGTTTGTACTTCCCGTCGAGAAGCCGGAAACAGGCGTAAACCAATACGACATCTATCCGGCGCACGATCTGGGCGAGGAGAAAATCTTTTGCGATTATATGTCGCTGGCGCGTCGGATCGCCGGATCGAAACGGGTGATTATCGACGGTTACGTCGGCGTCCGTTTCGATATTTTCAGCCGTGAACTGAACAAGGCCCTCGAAACGCTCGGCATCCGGCCCGTCTGGTGGAACACGGGTGCGGCCATGAAGGAGCCTGCCGAGATCGACCGTCTGATCGAACCCTATCTGGGCGGCGACGATCCGATCTTCGGATTCCGGACTCCGCTCCGGCTCGAAGAGTTCTTCGACCGGGAGAAGCTGGACCGGATACGTCCCGACGACGTTGCCCGGATGAACATCCTGATCGGCATCGGCGCTTCGCTTGCCGGCTGGGACGGCCTGCTGCTCTATATCGACATTCCGAAGAACGAGATTCAGTTCCGCTCGCGTGCGGGCAGCATCACGAATCTGGGAGCCGCTGCGGCCGATGCGCCGAAGAAGATGTACAAGCGTTTCTACTTCGTGGACTGGGTGGTGCTCAACCGTCATAAGAAGGCGTTGCTGCCGAAAATCGACGTGATGATCGACGGCCAGCGCGAGACGGAGATTACGTGGACCGAAGGAGCCGATCTGCGCCGCGGTCTGGACCGTCTCGCCGGTAACGGATTCCGTGTGCGTCCGTGGTTCGAGCCCGGAGCGTGGGGAGGACAGTGGATCCGCAACCACATCGAGGCGCTGCCGCACGACGTGCCCAACTACGCATGGTCGTTCGAGCTGATCGTACCCGAAAACGGCCTGATCTTCCGCAGCAGCGGGCGGATGCTCGAAGTCTCGTTCGATACGGTGATGTTTCAGGCCGGCGAGCGGGTCGTGGGAAAGGAGTGCTACGGTCTCTACGGCGACGAATTTCCGATCCGTATGGACTACCTCGATAACTTCGACGGCGGCAACCTCTCGATCCAGTGTCATCCGCAGCGCGAGTATATCCGCAAGAATTTCGGCGAGGTGCTGACGCAGGAGGAGACCTATTACATCCTCGACACGACGCCGGATTCGGTCGTGTACCTCGGTTTCAAGGAGGATATCGTACCGGAGAAGTTCGAACAGGCCCTGACCGAAAGTTTCGAGAAGGGGACGGAGCTTGACGTGAACAAGTACGTCAATGCGGAACCGTCGGCCAAACACGATCTTTTCCTGATGCCTCCGGGAACGCTTCACAGTTCGGGCCGCAACAACCTCGTGCTGGAGATCAGCACCACGCCCTACATCTTTACGTTCAAGATGTACGACTGGCTGGCGCTGGACCTCGACGGCAAACCCCGTCCGCTGAACATCCGCCGTGCGATGGAGAACCTCTGCTTCGACCGCAAGGGCGAAACGGTGAAGCGCGAGCTGATCGCGCATCCCGAACTGCTCGAAAAGGGCGCCGACTGGGAACTCTGGCACCTGCCGACGCACCGCAACCACTCCTACGACGTGCATCGCTACAAGCTCGACACCTCGGTGGAGGTGCAGACCGAAGGAAAATGCCATGTACTGAATCTGGTCGAAGGCGAGAGCGCCCGCATCGAGACCGCAGGCGGCGACAGCTTCCCGATCAGCTATGCCGAGACGTTCGTGGTGTCGGCCGCGGCCGGCTCCTACCGGATCGTCAATACTTCGGGCCGTGAGATCATGGTCGTGAAGGCTTTTATGAAATAGAACCTTTGCGCTGTAAAATATCCCGCCATTTCGGCGGGATATTTTCTATTTTTTTAAATTGGCGAAC
>ENA-UEPH01001443-UEPH01001443.1-human-gut-metagenome-genome-assembly--contig:-NODE-1443-length-22216-cov-6.103979_pt1 | contig 22216 bp, 19 predicted proteins | sample MGYA00242891_ERZ507898 | MGnify/ENA primary metagenome ERZ507898 (study PRJEB26167, sample SAMN06115411) | human gut metagenome | host: Homo sapiens | place: China:Guizhou | collected 2014-10-15... | reverse complement strand
TCCATATACGGGTCCTCCTCCACGCTGATCTCCAAGTATGACGCGCTGCCAAAGGAGCAGCAGCTCAAGCTGTTGGGGGAAATCCGGGAGGACAGCGAATGGCTCATCCGCATGGTTGAAAATTTGCTATCCGTCACAAGGATCGACGATTCAAAGGTCGAGGTTGTCAAAACGCCGACCGTTCTGGATGAGCTGATCGACTCGGTTCTGATGAAGTTCTCCAAAAAACATCCGAATCAGAAGGTAATCACCCGGATTCCGGATGATTTTGTCGATATTCCCATGGATTCCATTTTAATCGAACAGGTGCTGCTGAATCTTCTGGAAAACGCAGTGTTTCATGCGAAGGGAATGACGGAACTGAGCCTGTCCGTTTCCCTTGTGGAAAATCAGGCGGTATTTGAAGTCGCCGATAACGGCTGCGGCATTCCGGAGGATGCGCTTCATCAGATTTTTACCGGTAACTATGAAAAAACCGCTGCGCCGGTAGACGGAACACGCAGCAATATGGGCATCGGGCTATCTGTGTGCGCCGCCATCATCAAGGCGCACGGCAGCGAAATTTTCGCAGAAAACAGGAAAAGCGGCGGCGCTGTATTCCGTTTTGCTCTGGAAAGAGGGGGTGACGACGATGGGCAATAACAAGTATAAAATTCTGATCGTCGAGGATGAAGCCAACATCCGCAGTTTCATCAGAGCCAATCTGGAAACCAGCGATTATCAGGTGCTCTGCGCGGAAACCTGTTCGCTGGGCATGATGATGTACGCCTCCCATCGTCCGGATCTCATCATTCTGGATCTCGGTCTGCCGGATCGGGACGGTCTTGATTTGATTCGGGAGGTACGAAAATCAGATGCTCTCCCCATCATTGTGCTTTCTGCCCGTTCCAACGAGAGGGACAAGGTGGAGGCATTGGATCTGGGGGCAAACGATTACATCACCAAACCGTTTGGAACAGAAGAGCTATTGGCTCGTATTCGCGCCGTTCTTCGCAGTCAGCGGCATAACAAAGAAAACGCGCCCAGCGGTAAATTTCAGCTTCAGGATCTGCTGATCGACTATGACAAACGGCAGGTTTTTGTCGGCAAAGCTGAAATTGACCTGACCCAAACGGAATACAACATCATGGCTTTGCTCTCTATTCACGCGGGAAAGGTGCTGACGTATGCCGCAATCATCCGTGCAATCTGGGGATATTCGGATTATGGAAGCGTCAAAAAGCTGCAGGTCAACATGAAGAATATCCGAAAGAAAATGGGCGTAACCCCCGGTGAAAAGCGCTATATCATCAATGAGCTTGGCGTCGGCTATCGCATGCTGGATGATAGCGAGGTTGTTGCGGACGTCTTTCTTTGACAAGCATCTTTCAATTCGTTTGAAAAGTCAAAACCGCAAATTACCGCATTGAGTGGACCTTTTCGCTGTCCAGCGTCGTATCGCCCGCGGTATAAACCTTCTCGGCAGCGGATTCAGCGTCGGCCTCCTCCCCCGCCTCGTCGGCGGTCGCCGCGCTTTCCGTAACGGCGATCTCCGTCGTTTCGCCGGAAATCGCGACCGCAAAACCGCTCACGCGTTCCATGTCCAGCGGCAGCAGCGCGTCCGTGCGCATGCTGGCATAAGTCGCATAGCGCATCGCGTCGGCGGTATCGGCAGAAATGGTATAAACCTGTGTGGAACCGTCGAGCCGCGCATAAGCGCCGCTGCCCGCATACCAGATGATGGAATTGCTCATGCGCAGCCGGGGCCGCCGAATCTGCGCGGAAGAGATCGCCCGGCGCGTCTGGGGTGAGGAAAAAGCGGGCAGCGAATTGATTTGGGTCCACATCTCCTCCCTCCGCGGAAAGCTGGATAAAATCGGAGCAAAGGCGAAAATCTGCACTTATCGCGGACAGGGGTACGCGCTGGAGGTCTGAAGCCGTCCCGCGCGCGGCGCTCACGCTTTCACGTCCCGCTTTTTCATCAGTGCCCACGCCAGCGCAAACATTGCCGCAAGCCAGAGGATGCAGGACAGCACAAACAGCCCGTATTGGCCGGCAAGCGCGTCCTCCCTCCGGTTCGCGTTCATGCCCATCTGCATCAGCGCATAAGGCCAAAGCAGCGCGTACCCCTTTGAGCTGATAAAAAGGCCGACAATGCCGCCGAGCAGCCCCAGAAAAATCGGCACGGCAAAACTGCGGATGATCATTGCCAGCACCAGCTGCGCTGCGATCACGGCCAGCGCTCCCAGCGCGCCGCGTATCAGGAACAGCGGAAGCTCAATGGGCGGCCAGCCGAAAAAATGCGCAAACACCCTGCCGCAAAACACGTACAGAACAAAGACGAACGCGTGCGTCAGCAGCGCCAGCTTGGCGACAACCACAAATTTGGCGGTAAACAGGCACATCGGCTTCACCGGTGCGGTCATGATGAGGTTCCAGTTATGCCCCATGTGTTCCAGCCGCCAGAGATACGCCGCGTAAGCGGCCACCATCGCCGGATAAAAAAACAGCGAATAAAACAGCGTGTGCTGCGTCCACAGGCTGTACCAGCCGTCCGTCAGGATTTCCAGATTCTGCAAATAGTTGAACGTGCCATATCCAGCGGAAATGATCGGCAGAATCAGAAACATCAGCCAGATGGGCGACGCGTGCAGCTTTCGATTTTCAGCACATATGCAGCGCCTGAGCATGATTCAAACCTCCTCCCTCTGCACCCTGCGCCATGCCAGCGCAAAAAACGCCAGCCCCAGCGCCGCGGTAAAAAGCAGCAGCACCCAGTTCCATGGATGCGTGTCATAGCGCACAAAATGCGTCTCCCGGTTCCACTCGGCGACCTCATACGCGCTCAGCGGCTCAAAATAGCCCCACGGCACAAAATAGCTGACGACACGCGGCATGAACGCCGAAAACACGCCCAGCAGTGCACCGACAATCCCCACGCAGAGCGCGGTCATCGGATTGCCGAACCGAATCATCAGCAGCAGTTCGGAAAAAAGCAGCATCGCTTCCACCGCAAATGTGCAGACCGCCAGATAGACAAACTGTGCGGTCGGAAACGCTTCCGTGTAGCCATGAACTTGGCCCAGCAGCGCCGCGGCGCCCATTTCAATCGCCGTCATCAACGCCGTTTCCAGCAGCCCGAAGACCGCCTTGCCCATCAGCAGGCTCCGGCGGCTTTGCAGCGTATAGAGCAGCTTCATCGTGCCGCCCTTGACCTCCATATCCCACAGACGGCTGGCCAGCGCCGCCATTGCCACAGGCAACAGAATCGAATGAATGACCGGCAGGCTGTAAAACAGCGCGCTGTATCCGTTGGCCAGCTCCTCTTCGCTTTCCGGCGACAGGCCGCCGACCCACAGCAGGATGATCAGCGGAACCAGCAGGCAGAGCAGCAGATCGTGCCGTCTGCGCGCCTTTTGCATTTCCACCCAAAAGATCATGTTACACCGCCTCCCCGCCGTTTTGGGTCAGGCTCAGGAAGATCTCCTCCAGCCGTCTGGTCTGTTCGTTCACCCCGACGACGCCCGCGCCGCTGTCGGCCAGCGCGCAAACCAGCGCCGCCAGCCGTTCATCCTCCATCGGCGGCAAGCGAAGCAGTCCCTCCTCTTCGCAAACCGCCACGCCGTTTTGTCGAAGCGCCGCCAGAGCGCGCGGCACATCCAGCACGCGCAGCAGGATATCGCCCCGGCTGTGGCGCTTCAAATCCCTCAGCGCCCCTTCAAAGAGCATTTTGCCGTGATGAATGATGCCGACCTGCGTCACCATCTGCTCCATTTCGCCGAGCAGATGGCTCGAAATGAGCACCGTCGCGCCCGTCGCCTCCGGCATGGATGCAATCAGGCTGCGCATTTCCTGAATGCCTGCCGGATCGAGGCCGTTGGTTGGCTCATCCAGGATCAGCAGGCGCGGTCTGCCCAGCAGCGCCGTCGCGATGCCCAGCCGCTGTTTCATGCCCAGCGAATACTGGCCCACCCGGCGGTTCGCGTCGCCCGTCAGGCGCACGATATCCAGCACGCGGTCAATCTCCCTGTGGCTCACGCCCTTCAAATCGCAGACGATGGCCAGATTCTCCCTTGCCGTCAAATGCAGATAGCCGGACGGCGATTCGATCAGGCTGCCCGTTTCCCGAAGCAGCTCGATGCGGCTTTCCTCGTCCAGCTTCCGCCCCAGCAGCTCCACGCTGCCGCTCGTGGGACGCGCCAGCCCCAGCATCATCTTCATGCTAGTCGATTTGCCCGCGCCGTTCGGCCCCAAAAAGCCGTAGACACACCCATGCGGCACGTGCAGATTCAAATGATCGACGACGCTCCGCCCGTGATACGCTTTGCACAAGTCCCGCGTCCGGACAGCCCATTGATTTTCCATCTTCATCAGCTCCTTTTCGCTTGATGAAGGCAGTATAGCGCGCCGGCCTTAATCCCCCTCAAACGCCGGCTTAATTTTCGCTTAATCTTGAAGCCGTTTTCTGGCGCGGCGCTTCAAAACGTGCTATCATAGCAGGCAGAAACGAAGATTTGAGGTGCTTGCATGCGTACCGTTTATGACGCGGATCTTCTGCTGGTGGATGACAATCCGGACCTGCTCCGCCTGCTGAGCGACCAGCTCTCCGGCGCGGGCTACCGCCATATCCGAACCGCCGCAAACTGCGCCGCCGCGCAGACCGCCTTTGCCTGCAAAACGCCGGAACTGATGATTCTGGATATCAACCTGCCGGATGGCGACGGCTTTTCGCTCTTCCGCTTTCTGCGCGAAAAAGTGGATGTTCCGGCGCTGTTTCTCTCCGCGCGCGACGCGGACGCAGACCGCCTGTTCGGCCTGGGGCTTGGCGCAGACGACTACCTGACCAAGCCGTTTTTGATGCAGGAGCTTCTGCTCCGCGTGCAGCATATTTTGCAGCGTGCCTACCGCACGGAACTTTCCCGCACCCGCCCATCCGCTCTGCGGCTCGGCGACCGGCAGGCAGATTTAAACGACGCCACGGTCACGTTACCCACAGGCAAAACGCTTTCCCTGACGGCGACGGAACGCGCGCTGCTGGAAAAGCTGGCGGAGAATCGCGGCCATGCCATATCGTGACTTACGACGCGCTCTGCGCCGCCGTCTGGGGCGCGGACTACGCCGGATACGAAAACAGTCTCGGCGTTCATATCCGCCACCTGCGGGAAAAGATTGAGGCCGAACCCAGCCGCCCGCGCTGGCTGCTGACGGCCCGCGGCATCGGCTACAAACTGGCCGGGGAGGAAAGCCGATGAAGACCTTCGCGCGCCTGATCCGGCGCTATGTGTTTGCCGCCGTGGGGCTTGGGCTCCTGCTGCCGGCGCTTTGCATCGGCCTGCTCGTCTGGCTGGGCTGGCAGACCGGCCAGTATATGCCCCAATGGGCGTATTCCTCCGGCGCGATTGCGGATTCCATGGTGTCCACGGCCGACGGCCTGACTTTCGGCGCGGAACACACGCCCCAGGAATGGATGGACGGTTACGCGTGGGCCATGGCGCTGGATGATGACGGAAACGTGTTTTGGCACTATAACCTGCCCGATTTGCTGAATCGGCGATATGCGCCGACCGACGTCGCGCGGTTTGCCCACTGGTATCTGGCCGATTATCCGGTCTTCTGCTGGACGGAAGATTACGGCCTGTTCGTCATCGCCCTGCCTCAGGGCAGTCTGTGGAAATACAATTTTTACAGCGCGCCCGCGGTCATCACCCACCTGATTCACAGCATCCTGCCCGTCTGTTTCGGGCTGCTGGCCATCGGTCTGGCCGTCTGCTTCGCGCTGAGCTGGCGCAGCGCCCGCAGACTGCGAACCGTTTCCGCCGGGCTGGACGCGCTCGCCGATGGACAGCCCGTCCGCCTGCCCACAGAGGGTTTCACCGCAGAGCTAGCCGAAAAGCTGAACCAGACCAGCGCGCACCTGCAAAAGCAAAGCGAAATCATTGCCCGGCGGGATCAGGCGCGAACCCGGTGGATCGCAGGCGTGAGCCATGATGTCCGCACGCCGCTCGCCCTGATTCTGGGCTGGGCCGAACAGCTGGAGCAGGATTCCGCCCTGCCGGACGAGACGCGCCAGAAAGCCGGGAACATCCGCGTACAGAGCGAAAAACTCCGCGCGCTGATCGCCGATCTGAACCTGACCAGCAAGCTGCAATACGGCGCACAGCCCCTTCGGCGGGAGATGCTGACCGCCGGGCCGCTGATTCGCAGGATTGCAGCGAAATTCTGCGACAGCGCCGAAACCTGCGCGCTCTCGCTCGTTCAATCCGACGCGGCAGAACATGCTCAGCTTTGGGTGGACGGCGCCCTGCTGGAAAGGCTGCTGGATAATCTGCTGGGCAACAGTGTCCGGCACAATCCGCAGCCTGTTCAAATCCGGCTGCAAACCGACGTTTCCGGCGGCTTTCTCTGCATCATGGTTTCGGATGACGGCGCGGGTTATCCGCCCGACGTGCTCGCCGCGCTGCATGCGCCGGAGCCCCTGCCCAACGCCCCGCACATTCTCGGCCTGCATGTCGTGGAACAGATTGCCGCCGCGCACGGCGGAAGCGCTGTCTTCTCACAGGACACGCCGCACGGCGCAAAAGCCGTTGTGCGGCTTCCGTTGGCAGGGAAAGACGCAAGTATCTGATTCGATCAAAAATGCCCCCGACAGTTCAAAATACTGCCAGAGGCACTGTTATTGGAATCAAAAAAATCATCTCTTTCGAGATGACTTCCAGCCGGGCGATTCACTCCGGTTGGGCTTGACGGGGCCGACAGGGCTCTTTCTTGCGGCTCGACGCTGCTTCGGTCAGGCGGCTCTGACAGCCCGCCGGGCTGTCATTCACTACCGCCTCTTCTCACCCTATCGGCCCCCAAAGGCAAAAAAAAATCATCTCTTTCGAGATGACTTCCAACCGGGCGACTAACTCCGGTTTAGCTTGGTGGGGTCGATAGGGCTCGAACCTACGACCTCCACGATGTCAACGTGGCGCTCTGACCAGCTGAGCTACGACCCCAAGCACGTCATTTATTATACAGCACGTCCACATATCTGTCAACCCTTTTTTCACGCTTTTTTTGACAGTTTTTGAAACTTTTCGCATAAACGCGCAAAAAAACAAAGCTCTGCAAGGGAAAAAAATCCGCAGAGCTTCGTTTTTCATTTCATGATCGCTTCGGCGGTCAAACGCTGAACGCGTCGAGCCACGCCTGCCCGGCCTTGATGCTCGCCTCTACGCGGTTTGGCGCAGGGCCGCCCGGCACGTCGCGCAATTCTACACAGGCGTGCATGGAGCAGGCTTCATACACATCTGCCTCAAACAGTTCGGAGAAGGTTTTCAGTTCATCCAGCGACAGATCCAGAATCGCCTTGTTCTCCTTCACGCAATGCAGCACCAGATGACCGATGACCGCGTGCGCGTCGCGAAACGGCATGCCCTTCTTGACAAGGTAATCCGCCGCGTCCGTCGCGTTGGTGAAGCCGCCCGCCGCGCCGCGCGCCATGTTCTCCGTGTTAAAGGTGCAGGCCGCCAGCATCGCGTTGAACACGACCAGCGACTTGACCAGCGTGTCGCGCGCGTCGAACAGCGCTTCCTTATCCTCCTGCATGTCCTTGTTATAGGCCAGCGGCAGACCCTTGAGCGTGGTCAGCAGACCCATCAGGTCGCCGTAGACGCGGCCCGTCTTGCCGCGGATCAGCTCGGCCACGTCGGGATTCTTCTTCTGCGGCATGATGGAAGAGCCCGTCGCATAGGCGTCGTCCATCTCCACAAAGCGGAATTCGTGGCTGTTCCAGAGAATCAGCTCTTCGCAGAAACGGGAGAGGTGCATCATGCACACGGAGGCGGCGTAGAGATAGTCGCAGACAAAGTCGCGGTCAGCCACGCCGTCCAGGCTATTCTGTGTGATGGCCGAGAAACCCAGCAGCTCCGCCACGCGCTCACGGTTCAGCGGATAGGTCGTGCCCGCCAGCGCGCCGGAACCCAGCGGCATCACGTCCGCGTGGGCGTAGACCTCCTTCATCCGCTGCATGTCGCGGGTGAACATCTGAAAATACGCCATCATGTGATGGCCGAGGGTGATCGGCTGGGCGCGCTGCAAATGCGTATAGCCGGGCATGATAGTATGCGTGTTCTTTTTCGCGATGGTCAGCAGGGTTTCGCAGAGTTCGTGCTGGAGCGACGCGGCTTCCTTCGCGGCGTCCTTGACATACATGCGGCCGTCGAGCGCCACCTGATCGTTGCGGCTGCGGCCCGTGTGCAGGCGCTTGCCCGCGTCGCCGATGCGCTCGATGAGCAGCTTTTCCACGTTCATGTGGATATCCTCCGCATCCAGCTCAAACTGTACCTTACCCGCCGCGATATCCGCTTCAATGCCTTTCAGTCCTTCGACAATCGCGTCCGCGTCGGCTTGGGGAATGATCCCCTGCTCGCCAAGCATCGTCGCGTGCGCAATCGATCCGGCGATATCCTGATGATAAAGCCGCTTGTCAAAGGTGATGGAAGAATGGAAGTCATCGACAAGCCCGTCGGTTTTCTTTTCAAAGCGTCCGCCCCAGAGTTTCATGGAAACCTCCTTGTGTATGTAAAAAGGGGAACGTTGGGGCTTTGCCCCAAACCCTACCAAGAACCTGAGGTTCTTGGATTTCCCTCCTCCGCTTCGCGGCATGCCGCGAAGCGATGCGGAAGGTGTCGGGAACTCAGTTCCTGACCGGGGTTTGGGGCAGCGCCCCAAGCGTTCCCCTTCGGGATAACTTACTTTTCCAAACCGGCCTTTTCCTTCATCATGGCCTGAACCTTGAGCGGCAGACCGTAGAGGTTGATGAAGCCGGCGGCATCCTTGTGGCTGTACATCTCGCCGGAATCACCGAATGTCGCGATGTCCTCCATGTACAGGCTGTACGGAGAGGTCACGCCCGCGCCGATGCAGTTGCCCTTGTAGAGCTTGAGCTTCGCCGTGCCGGTCACATACTTCTGGGTCACATCTACAAACGCGGACAGGCTCTCGCGCAGCGGCGCATACCACAGGCCGTTGTACACCAGCTCGGCAAACTTCACCGCCACCTGATCCTTGTAATGCGCGGTGTCGCGGTCAACGGTAATCTCTTCCAGATTGCGGTGCGCGGCATAGAGCAGCGTTCCGCCGGGGGTCTCGTACACACCGCGGGACTTCATGCCCACCAGACGGTTCTCCACCATGTCCGCAATGCCCACGCCGTTGCGCGCGGCGATTTCGTTGCAGGTTTCCAGCAGCTTCACCGCGTCCATCTTCTCGCCGTTGACGGCCACCGGAATGCCCTGCTCAAAGTCAATGGTCACATATTCCGGCTTGTCTGGCGCGTCTTCCGGATATTTGCAGATCAACGGCAGATCGCGCGGCGGCTCGTTGGCCGGATCTTCCAGATCGCAGCCCTCGTGAGAGAGATGCCAGATGTTGCGATCCATCGAATACGGACGATCCTTCTTCACCGGGACGGGGATGCCGCGCGCGTCGGCATACTCGATTTCCTCTTCGCGGGTCTTGATATCCCACTCGCGCCACGGCGCGATGATCGGCATGTTCGGCGCAAACGCCTTGATGGAAAGCTCGAAACGCACCTGATCGTTGCCCTTGCCGGTGCAGCCGTGGCAGATGGCGTCGCAGCCTTCCTTCTCGGCGATTTCAACCAGACGCTTGGCAATCAGCGGACGGGCGAAAGACGTGCCCAGCAGATACTTGCCCTCATAGATGGCGTCAGCCTTGAGCGTCGGCCAGATGAAGTCCTCGACAAACTCCTTGCGCAGATCTTCAATATAAAGCTTCTCCGCACCGGTCTTCTTGGCCTTCTCGTGCAGCGGCGCAAGCTCTTCGCCCTGCCCCACGTCAGCCGCGCAGCAAACCACGGCGCAGCCGTAGTTCTCCTTGAGCCACGGGATGATGATGGACGTATCCAGGCCGCCGGAATACGCCAGCAGCACACGCTTGTAAGTCTTCTTATCCGCCATGATGATTCCCTCCATATATCCGCCCGGCGCTTTCGTCGGTGGAGTTGCTTGTTGATGGTATGGATTATAGCGCGCCGCTCATAAAAATGCAATACTTTTGATTAAATATTCCGTTCAAACCCATGTTTTCATCAGTTTTATCTAGAAAGTACCGTTTTCAAATGGATAAAAATACCGTATGCACGTCTTTTTTATGCATAGCCGGATGTATATGCAGTTTTTGAAGAACATACGGCTTCGATTGACAGACAGCACAAAATACGTTAAACTGTTTTCTGAGAATTTGTGCGGTAAACAGATGAAGCAAAAGGCGGAGACTTTTTTGAGAATACTGGGCATTGACCCCGGTCTGGCGACAATGGGCTGGGGCGTGATTGAGGCGGACGGCTACCGGGAAAAGCTGGTGCAGTATGGCGCGCTGATTACCTATCCGCGCGACACCTTTCCCACGCGTCTGCGGTGCGTTTACACCGGCGTGCAGGGGCTCTTGCAGACCTTCAAGCCGGACGAAATTGCGTTTGAGGAATTGTTTTTCTCCAAAAACGTGACGACAGGCATACAGGTCGGCGGCGCGCGCGGCGTGGCGCTGGTCGCCTGCCAGGCCTATACGGATAAACTGTTTGAATATACGCCGATGCAGATCAAGCAGGCGGTCGTCGGCTACGGCGGCGCAGACAAGCATCAGGTTCAGATGATGGTGCGGATGCTGCTGGGGCTCAAAGAGATTCCCCGGCCGGACGACGCGGCAGACGCGGTGGCCTGCGCCATCACCCACGCGCACGCGGGCGCGGGTCGCGAACATTTCAGAATTAAGTGAGGCTGTCATGATCGATTTTATTGAAGGCACGGTGGAAAGCAAAGCGCCGGGCGAGCTGGTCATCTGCGCGGGCGGGGTGGGCTTTCTTTTGATGTGTTCCAACGCAACGCTGGCGGAAGCGCCCGCGAAGGGCGAAAAATGGCGCTGCTACTCGGTGCTGAACGTGCGCGAGGACGCGATGGAGCTGTTCGGTTTCGCCTCCCGGCAGGAGCGCGCCATGTTTAAAAAGCTCTGTCAGGTGACGGGCGTCGGCGCGAAAACGGCGCTGGGCGTGCTCTCCGCTCTGCCGATGCGCGATCTGTCCGTGGCGATCGTCACCGGCGATGTGACGGCGCTCTCCCGCGCGCCGGGCATCGGCAAAAAGACGGCGCAGCGCATTGTTTTGGAACTCAAGGACAAAGTAGAACAGCAGGACGTTTCCGTCCCCGCCGGGACAGGCGCGCCTGCGGCTCCCGTCGTCGGCGACGCGCAGCGGGAAGCGCAGGCCGCCTTGCAGGCGCTGGGCTACACCTCCGCCGAGGCGGCGCGCGCCATCAACCTCGTGCGCGATCAGGCGGATACCGTCGATGCGCTGATTATGCTGGCCCTGCGCCAGATCGGTTCACTCTGACAAGCAAACACACCAAGGAGGCGTTATGATGAAACTGCCCGAAGACCCCGTCATGCTGCTGAGTTTTGTCAACATGAAACTGCGCGACCAATACACATCGCTGGATGATCTCTGCGACGATCTGAACGTTTTGAGCGTCGAGCTGGAAGAGAAGCTGGGCGAAATCGGCTATTTCTATAACGCCAAGGAAAACCGCTTTGTCTGAAAGCCGACCTGCCGGCATTCTGCGGACGCGCCATGCGCGCCCCTTGTTTGAAATGCGCTTTTTGGGGTATACACAACAATAGAGGTAAAGACATGGAAGAAGAAAGACTCGTGATGAGCGGCTTCCGCGAGGAAGAAGATGATCAGGAAGGCAGTCTCCGCCCCAAAACCCTGCGTGAATACGTGGGACAGCAGGCGGTGAAGGACAGCCTGAACATCTACATTCAGGCCGCCCGGCAGCGGCGGGATTCGCTCGATCACATTCTGCTCTACGGCCCGCCGGGTCTGGGCAAAACGACGCTCGCGGGCATTGTCGCCAGCGAGATGGGCCAAAACATCCGCGTGACCAGCGGACCGGCCATCGAGCGCGCGGGCGATCTGGCCAGCCTGCTGACCAACCTGTCCAGCGGCGACGTGCTGTTCATCGATGAAATCCATCGCCTGTCGCATGCGGTGGAAGAGGTGCTCTACCCCGCGATGGAGGATTACGCGCTGGATATCATGATCGGCAAAGGCCCGTCGGCGCGCAGCATCCGTCTCGACCTGCCGAAATTCACGCTCATCGGCGCGACGACGCGCGCGGGTTCGCTCTCCGCGCCGCTGCGCGACCGATTCGGCATCATCTTCCGCTTGCAGATGTACACAACCGAAGAGCTGATGCAGATTGTGCACCACTCTGCGGGCGTCTTAAACATTCAGGCGGAAGAGGACGGCGTGCGCGAGATTGCGCGCCGAAGCCGCGGTACGCCGCGCATTGTCAACCGCCTGCTCAAGCGCGTGCGCGACTATGCCCAGGTGCGCGGCGACGGCGTAATCACCAAACAGATGGCGCAGGAAGCCCTGACGCTGCTGGACGTGGACGATCTCGGCCTTGACCGTGTGGACAGGACGATCCTGACCACGATGATGAAGAAATTCGACGGCCGTCCGGTAGGTCTTGATACGCTGGCGGCGACGACCGGCGAGGACGCGGTGACGATCGAAGACGTTGTCGAGCCGTATCTGATGCAGCTGGGCTTCATCATGCGCACCCCGCGCGGACGCATCTGCACACAGGCCGCCTACGACCACATGAAAATCCCAATGCCTCAGTCCGGCAAGCTGGACGGGCAGACGAGTTTACTGGATTAACGGAGGGTTACGTTGGGGCGCTGCCCCAAACCCCGGAAGGAACCTGAGGTTCCTTCACCTCCCACATATTGTCTTGCGGCATGCCGCAAGGCAATATGTGGGGTTTGGGGTCTGAGACCCCAAGCAGGTTTGGGCGGCAGCCCAACGTAGCCCTTGCACAGAAAAGAGAGTTGCCATGAAAACCAGCGATTTTGATTATGAACTTCCGCAGGAACTCATCGCGCAAACCCCCGTCGAACCGCGCGATAGCAGCCGCCTGCTCGTCTACCATCGCGATACCGGCGCGGTCGAGCATAAAATCTTCCGCGACGTGATCGATTACCTCAACCCCGGCGACGTGCTCGTCATCAACCAGACGCGCGTCATCCCCGCGCGCCTGTACGGCGTGAAGGAAGGCACAGGCGGCGCAATCGAATTTCTGCTCCTCCGCCGTCTCAACCTCACCGATTGGGAAGTCATTCTCAAGCCCGGCAAAAAGGCCAAGCCCGGCGCGCGCTTCGTGTTCGGCAACGGCGAGCTCGTCGCCGAAATCCTGACCATCAGCGAAGACGGCGGGCGCACCGTGCGCTTCTTCTATGAGGGCGTGTTCGAGGATGTGCTCGACCGCCTCGGCCAAATGCCCCTGCCGCCGTATATCCACGAAAAACTGGAAGATAAGACGCGCTACCAGACCGTCTATGCCAAGGTGGACGGCAGCGCTGCCGCGCCGACGGCCGGCCTGCACTTTACGCCGGAACTGCTCGAAAAAATCAAGCGGAAGGGCATCGACGTCGTGCCCGTGCTGCTGCACGTCGGTCTGGGCACATTCCGACCCGTCAAAGAGGAAGACGTGGCCGACCACCATATGCACAGCGAATATTACGAAGTCACGCCTGAACAGGCGGCTGCGATTAACGCCGCCCGCGCGCGCGGCGGCCGCATCGTCTGCGTCGGCACAACGAGCGTGCGCACGCTGGAAACCGTCTCGACGGAGGACGGCATCGTGCACCCCGGCAGCGGCTTCACCCAGATTTTCATCACCCCCGGCGTGAAGATCAAGGCGGTGGACGCGCTCATCACCAACTTCCACCTGCCGCAGAGCACGCTGCTCATGCTCATCTCCGCGCTGATGGGCCGCGAAAACGCGCTGGCCGTCTATAAGCAGGCCGTAGAAGAAAGATACCGCTTTTTCTCCTTCGGCGACGCGATGATGATTACCGGCGAATCGAAAAAGAACGGCTAATCCCCCCATTTTCGCCCATTTGTGGTATAGCCAATCCACACTTTACCGCGTATAATAGATATAGTTTCACGCCCCGTGCGGGGCAGACACGAAGGAGTGAATCACGATGGGATACAAACTGTTCAGCGACGTGACGGCCGACGTCAGCGAAGAGCTGATGCGCGGCATGCCGGAAGTCGAGCTTGTGCCGATGCAGGTAGAGCTTGGCGGCGAAAACTATATCTACGGCCCCGGCGGCGATTTGACCGTCGAGCATTTCTATGCCGAGCAGCGGGCGGGCAAGTTTGCCAGCACATCTCAAATCAATCCGATGGTCTATCGCGAGTGTTTTGAAAAGACGCTCAAGGCGGGCGAAGACATCCTCTACCTGTGCTTCTCCTCCGGCCTGTCGAGTACGCTGCAATCCGCCAACCTGTGCGCACAGGAACTTCGCGAGGAATACCCGGAGCGCAAGCTGATCGTCGTGGATACCCTCTGCGCCGCCGTCGGCGAAGCGATGCTCGTCCGCGAAGCTGCCCGCAAGCAGCAGGAGGGCCTGACCATCGAAGAGCTGGCCGCGTGGGTGGAAGAAAACCGCCTGAAAATCTGCCACTGGTTCACCGTCGATTCCTTTGATCACCTCAAGCACGGCGGACGCGTTTCCGCCGCGGCGGCGGCCGTCGGCACGATGCTGCAAATCAAGCCTCTGCTGCACGTCGATGAGGAAGGCAAACTGCGCGTGGCCGAAAAGCCGCGCGGCCGCAAGCAGGCCATCCGCACACAGGTCGCGCACATGAAGGAAGGCTGGACGCCGGAAATGGGCAAGCTGGTCGTCATTGGCCACGGCGACTGCCCGGACGACGTGGAGCAGCTGCGTCAGGCCGTGCTCAAAGAGTTCCCCGACGCTGATATCCGCGTGGCGTATATCGGCCCGGTCATCGGCGCGCACACTGGCCCCGGCATGCTGGCGCTGATCTACTGGGGCACGAATCGGTAACTCCTTCAGTCTGCTTCGCTGACAGCTCCCTCTGAGAGGGAGCTTTTATTTTAAAAAGCAACTTAAGCCAAATTCAAAACGCTTAAGTGTCTGCCGAAAGGCAGACGGAAGGAGTCATTTATCCGTTGCAAAACTGTCAACCAAGGCGTATAATGGAAATCGTGCTTTTTTGCGCTTTAAATCAACAACAAAGGAATTTGCAGCCATGCGTTTTCAAACCGCTCACACCCCAAACTCCCTCACCGAAGGCCCGATTGCGCAGACGCTGATCGCCTTCGCGCTCCCGCTGTTTCTGGGCAACCTGTTTCAGCAGCTGTACAACACGGCGGATTCTCTGATCGTCGGCAACTTTCTGGGCAGTGAGGCGCTGGCCGCGGTCAGCTCCTCCGGCAACCTGATTTTCCTGATGGTTGGTCTGGTCAACGGCATTTCGATGGGTGCGGGCGTGGTCATCGCGCGTTATTTCGGCGCGAAGGACTACGACCGCATGCAGAAGACCATCCACACGCTGCTGGCGTTCGGCCTCGTCGCGGGCGCGCTGCTGACGGTCATCGGCATGACGCTCTCCCCCGTGATGCTGCGGCTGATGGATACGCCGGAAACCGTTCTGCCCAACTCCATCAGCTATTTCCGCACATATTTCACCGGTTCGCTGGCCTTTGTGCTCTACAACATCTGCATGGGCATCCTGCAGGCGGTCGGCGACAGCCGCCATCCGCTGCAATACCTGATTATTTCCTCCATCGTCAACATCGCGCTCGACTTGCTGTTCGTCGGCGTATTCCACATGGGCGTGGGATCGGCGGCGGCGGCGACGGCCATTTCGCAGCTGGTAAGCATGAGCCTGTGCATGATCCGCCTGATGCGCAGCGACCGCGCCTACCGCGTCAATCTGCGCAAGATCCGTTTCGACGGGCGCGCGCTTCGCGAGATTCTGCAAAACGGCCTGCCCGCCGGTTTGCAGAACAGCATCATCTCCATCGCGAACGTCGTCGTGCAGAGCAACATCAACCAGTTCGGCGCGGCGGCGATGGCCGGCTGCGGCGCGCACAGCCGCATCGAGGGCTTCGGCTTCCTGCCCGTCACCTGCTTCACGATGGCGCTGACCACGTTCGTCAGCCAAAATCTCGGCGCAAAGGCGTATGACCGTGTGAAAAAAGGCATCCGCGTCGGCATTTTCTGCTCGGTGACGATCGCAGAAACCATCGCCCTGCTGATCTTCATCTTCTCCCCGAAGCTCATCGGCCTGTTCACCAGTGACGCGCAATCCATCGCCTTCGGCGTGATGCACGAGCGCACAACCACGCCGTTCTTCTTCCTGCTGGCGTATTCGCACTGCATGGCCGCCATCTTCCGCGGCGCGGGCAAATCCACCGTGCCGATGCTGGTGTTGCTGCTGTGCTGGTGCATCATCCGCGTGACCTACGTCACCTTCGCCGTGAAATTCTTTCCCGTACTGCGAACGGTCTCCTGGGCCTATCCGATCACCTGGGGCCTGAGCACGCTGGTGTTCACGCTTTATTACTTCAAATCCGACTGGATGCACGCGTTCGAGAAGCGCGAAAGAAGGGCCTGATTTCCTCCCGCCGATTGCAGAATCGGCGGTTTTTTGGTCGCGCCGCATTCCTATAAGCGGTATGAAATGCGCCGCCCGTCTCTCCCGTTTCTCCCTGTAAGCCAACGCAAACAGTTTGTTTTGCTGAATACTGCATTTTCCATCCGTATTTTTTTGCACCTTTCAGCTTTTCAAGCGAAATCGTTTATGATATACTATATGATTGTTTGAAAGTAGCCTGGGAGCGCGTCTGCAGCTCCTTTCCATCATCCCAAGGAGGATCAACCATGCCTGATACGCCGATGCCCGGTTCGCTCGCGGCTGAAACCGCCCGCCGCCGGACGTTTGCCATTATCTCCCACCCGGACGCCGGCAAAACGACGCTGACCGAAAAGCTGCTGCTGTATTCGGGCGCGATTCGCACCGCCGGTTCCGTCAAAGCCCGCAAGAGCGACAAACATGCCACCAGCGACTGGATGGATATCGAGAAACAGCGCGGCATTTCCGTGACCTCCTCGGCCATGCAGTTTGAATTTGACGGCTATCACATCAACATTCTCGACACCCCCGGCCACCAGGACTTCTCGGAGGACACCTATCGCGTGCTCGTCGCGGCGGACAGCGCCGTGATGCTCATCGACGCGGCCAAGGGCGTCGAGGCGCAGACCATCAAGCTGTTCAAGGTCTGCCGCCTGCGCAACATCCCGATTTTCACCTTTGTCAACAAGATGGACCGCGCGGGCAAAGACCCGTTCTCCCTGATGGAGGAAATGGAGCAGGTGCTCGGCATTCGCGCCTGCCCGATCAACTGGCCCATCGGCACGGACGGCGACTTCAAGGGCGTTTACCACCGCGACACACAGATGGTGGAGCTGTATGAATCCGGCGACCACGGCAAAACGCGCGTGGAAAAGCAGGATGTGCCGCTTGACGACCCTCAGCTGCCGGAGCTGCTCGGCGACCGGCTGTACAAGCGCCTGATGGACGAAATCGAGCTGCTGGATATCGCGGGCGATTCGTTCGATCTGGATCTTGTGCGCAAGGGCGAGCTGACGCCGATGTTCTTCGGTTCGGCCATCACCAACTTCGGCGTCGAGCCGTTCCTGACCCGCTTCCTTGAGTACTCCACCCCGCCCGCCTCGCATGAGAGCGACATGGGGCTGGTGGAGGCCGACGATCCGGATTTCTCCGGTTTCATCTTCAAGATTCAGGCCAACATGAACCCGGCGCACCGCGACCGACTGGCCTTCATGCGCATCTGTTCGGGCGTGTTCACCAAGGGCATGACCGTCTGGCACAGCGGCACGAACAAGATGATTCAGCTCAAGCAGCCGCAGCAATTCATGGCGGATGAGCGCGAAGCCGTTGAAAACGCCTATCCGGGCGACATCATCGGTCTGTTCGACCCTGGCATTTTCGCGCTGGGCGATTCGCTCTGCACGGGCAAAAAGCGCCGCTATCCGGGCATTCCGGTGTTTGCGCCGGAGTTCTTCGCCCGCGTGAGCAGCATCGACAGTCTCAAGCGCAAGCAGTTCGTCAAGGGCGTTTTGCAGCTGAGCGAGGAAGGCGCGATTCAGACCTTCAAGCGGCCGGGCATCGGCTTTGAGGAGATCATCGTCGGTGTGGTCGGCGTGCTTCAGTTTGAAGTGCTGGAACACCGTTTGAAGACGGAATACAACGCCGAAATCCGCCGCCAGCAGCTCCCCTACCGCTTTGTGCGCTGGATCACCAAAACACCGAAAGCGATCGAGGATTTGAAGCTTTCCAGCACCTCTTCGTTAGCGAAGGACGCGCGCGACCGCGACGTGATTCTTTTTGAAAACGAGTGGTCAATTCGCTGGGCGCTGGAAAACAACGAAGGCCTGGAGCTGGCGGAAACCGCATCGAGGCTGGGGTGACGTCGGGGCTTTGCCCCGAACCCCACCAAGAACCTGAGGTTCTTGGATTTCCCACTTCATTTATTGCTGCGCAATAAATGGAGATTCAATAAATTCATCTTTTCTCCCCCCCTGTATCTCGAAGAGATACAGGAAGCGGAAGGTGCAGGAACGAAATGAACGCCCACTGTGTGGGACACAGTAAATGGAGTTCCAGTTCCCTGCCGGGGCTTGGGGCTTTGCCCCAAACATAACCTGATTGTTCATACCATTTGACCATATAGAAAGAAGGGCTTCCATTTGGAAATGATTCGTGAGAACATCCGCAATATCGCTATCATCGCGCACGTTGACCACGGCAAAACCACGCTCGTCAACGAAATGCTCAAGCAGGGCGGCGTTTTCCGCGAAAACCAGCAGGTCGCCGACCGCGTGATGGATAACAACGCCATCGAAAAAGAGCGCGGCATCACCATTCTGGCGAAGAATACCTCCATGTATTATAAGGACGTGAAGATCAACGTCGTCGATACCCCCGGCCACGCCGATTTCGGCGGCGAGGTTGAGCGCGTGCTCAAGATGGTGGACGGCGTGCTGCTGCTCATCGACTCGTTTGAAGGCCCGATGCCGCAGACCCGTTTCGTGCTCCAGCATGCGCTGGCGCTCGGCCTGCCGGTCATCATCGTCATCAACAAGATGGATCGTCCGGACGCGCGCTGCGAAGAGGTCTATAACGAGGCGTTCGACCTGATGATCGACCTCGGCGCGGACGAGAGCCAGCTCGATACCCCGGTCGTTTACGCCAGCGCCCGCGCGGGCACGGCGACCCTCGACCCGAACGAGCCGAGCAACGATCTGCGTCCGCTGTTTGAAACCATCCTTCAATACATTCCCGCTCCGAAGGGTGATCCGGATGCCCCGGCGCAGATGCTCATCTCCACCATCGACTACAACGAGTTCGTCGGCCGTATCGGTATCGGCCGCATCACCCGCGGCACGCTCAAGCTCAACAGCATGGCGACCCGCTGCAATAACCTCAACCCCGATCTCCACGAGAACTTCCGCCTGAGCAGCCTGTTCGCGTTCGAGGGCCTCAAGCGCGTGCCGGTCGAGAGTGCCAGCATGGGCGAAATCGTCGCCGTCACGGGTATCGAAGATATCATGATCGGCGATACCATCTGCGCGCCGGATGCCGTCGAGCCGCTGCCCTTCGTCAAGATCACCGAGCCGACCGTCGCCATGACCTTCTCCGTCAACGACAGCCCGTTTGCCGGCCGTGAGGGGACTTACGTCACCTCCCGCCACCTGCGCGCCCGCCTGATGCGCGAGCTTCAGACCGACGTTTCCCTCCGCGTGGAGGAGACCGACTCCGCCGATTCCTTCCGCGTCAGCGGCCGCGGCGAGCTTCACCTCTCCGTCCTCATCGAGAATATGCGCCGCCAGGGCTATGAATTCCAGGTTTCCAAGCCGGAAGTGCTGTTCCACTACGACGAGAACGGCAATAAGCTGGAGCCGATGGAAAAGATGGTCGCCGACGTGCCCAGCGAGTACGCGGGCGCCGTCATCGAGAAAATCGGCCGTCGCCGCGGCGTGCTGGATAACATGACCGGCACCGACCGCGTGCGCCTTGAGTTCACCGTGCCGAGCCGCGGCCTGTTCGGCTACCGCAGCGAGTTCATGACCGATACCCGCGGCGAGGGCGTCATGAGCGCCGTGTTCGATCACTATGAGCCGTATAAGGGCGATATCCCGCACCGTAACGTCGGCGCGCTGGTCTCCACCGAAACAGGCGACGCGGTCATGTATGGTCTGTTCTACGCGCAGGATCGCGGCACGCTGTTCTGCGGCCCGAATACCGCCGTCTATACCGGCATGATCGTCGGTCAGAACGCGCGTCAGGGCGATATCGACGTCAATGTCTGCCGCCAGAAGCACCTGACCTCCATCCGTAACGCTGCCGGCGCTGAGACCGCAATGAAGCTTACCTCCATGCGTACCCTGACGCTGGAAGAGTGCCTGGAGTTCATCGATGACGATGAGCTGCTGGAAATCACCCCCAAGAGCCTGCGTATGCGTAAGCGTGTGCTCGAAACCGAACTCCGTAAGAAGCTCGCCGCCAAAAAGCGCGCCGAAGCCAATAACTGATAGCTTTCGGTTTATCGCCGCGAAGCGAAGAAGGGAGTCTGAGGGGCACGCCCCTCAGGCAGGTATGGGCGGCAGCCCATCGTCCCCCATCGCGAAGCGATCCATAAAAAAACAGAGTTTCAGAGCAGACTGCGAAGCAGTCTACGATTGAAACGGCTTCAAACTGTAAATTCATTCGTCCGACCGAGCTTCCACCGGTCGGATTTTTTTGTATATCTCCCACTCCTCAGCCCGCATTGCCTGTTTCGCCGCTTTCTGCTATAATCATCCTCAAAGGAGGCGCTTTCATGAGCACAATCGTCTTTTTCTGCATCCCCGCCTACGGCCACACCAACCCGACGCTGGGCGTTGTGCGTGAGCTTGCCGCGCGGGGGCATAAAGTCGTCTACTATTCCTATGACACCATGCGCAAGCCGATTGAAGCGGCGGGCGCGGCGTTTGTCTCCTGCAACGCTTACGACGCGGAGCAACGCCTTTCCCCCAAGGACGGCGAACGATTAGGCAGAGATTTGGCTTTTTCCACCCAAGTGCTCGTCGATACCACGCTGGCGCTCGACAACGCGATTCTGAGCGACATGCGCGCGCTTGCGCCGGATTGCATCGTCGCGGATTCTATGGCGCTCTGGGGCAAACTCATCGCCAAAAAGCTGGACATTCCGTTCGTGTCCTCCACAACGACGTTCGCCTTCAACCGCTATTCCGCGAAAATCATGAAGCAAAGCCCCGCTCAGCTCTTTGGCATGCTCGTCTCCATGCCGAAAATCGGCAGGGAAATCAAGCGCCTGCAAGCGGCGGGTTATCCGGTCAAGAGCGTGCTGGATATCATTCAGAACGACGAAAACCTGGATACGATTGTCTATACCTCGCCCGAATTTCAGCCGTGCGCCGACACGTTTCCCGCCGCGCACTATGCTTTCGTCGGCCCGTCCATCCGCCCGGCGGAAATGCGTATGGAGAAGTCCGCGCAGCCGCTTGTCTACATCTCGCTGGGCACGGTTGTCAACGATCAGCTTGCGTTTTACCAGCAATGCGTCGCCGCACTGGCGGACGGCCCCTGCCGCGTCATCCTCTCCATCGGCGAACAGGTGAAGCCCGCCGCGCTGGGCACGCTGCCCGGCAACGTCGAAGTCCACGCGCATGTGGATCAAATCGCCGTGCTGCAAATCGCCGACGTGTTTCTCACCCATTGCGGCATGAACAGCGCCAGCGAAGCCTTGTATTTCGGCGTGCCGCTGGTCATGTTTCCGCAAACGCCGGAGCAGGGCGGCGTTTGCACGCGCGTGCTTGAGCTTGGCGCAGGCGTGAAGCTCGACAAGCCGGAAGCCGCATCCATCCGGAAAGCGATTGACAAAGTGCTTTCCAACTCCACCTATCGTGAAAAAGCCGCCGAAATCTCCAAGGGCTTCCGCAGATGCGCAGGCGCAAAGGGTGCGGCGGAGAAGATTTTGTCGGTTATCAGTAAATAAAGAAAAGCATGGCTCGTCGTGAGTCATGCCTTTTTGTCATGTATCCCTGTAATGCGTTCCGCATTGAATAATTTCAACCTTTCCATCGACAATCCGAAAAACCACTCTGTTTTTGTCATCAATGCGTACACTCCAAAATCCAGCAAGATTTCCGCTCAATGCTTCTGGTTTTCCCGTACACTTGTATCCATTTCTATCGATATCTTTTAGCAGACGATTGATCTTTTTCAGCGTCTTTACATCACGTAATTGCCATTCAAGATATTCTTCCC